>Ga0058701_10003075_pt1 | contig 13030 bp, 8 predicted proteins | sample AgamicOrMae_FD_97039 | JGI IMG/M metagenome (GOLD analysis project Ga0058701, IMG submission 97039) | Agave microbial communities from Guanajuato, Mexico - Or.Ma.e | ecosystem: Host-associated > Plants > Phyllosphere > Phylloplane/Leaf | place: Guanajuato, Mexico | collected 2012-06-04
CGGGAGGCCGGGGCCCCCCCCCCCTCCGCGTCACGGCAGCGTACCATCGCGAACAGACTCCCCCTCCCCCCTAAATGCGTGACGTACTTTATGGATGACCCCTAAGGTCCATAGATTACAAAGGGAGAGAGAGAAAAAAAAATACACGGATGGAGTCATCAAAATCTTGATTAAAAAAAAGAATCTAAATACCTGCAGAAGTTAATGTAGAGAACTGAATCAATTAAGAGGCACGACCGTGGTCCGTCATAGGTCAACCATCTGACGGACTCAGTGAGAAGGGAAACAATCAATTCGAAACACGATTTCTCATGATCGTGGCCTGACGCGCCTCTCATCTAGAGACTCTAGCTTTCAGGAACTGAGGAGGGTGCTGAGTTCATTTAATCTATTTGCTCGCTGGAAGTTTAGGTATCGGAATCCAATAATAAGACTATCAGATTTGCTTGAGCTAATTAACTTTATTATTTCTGATCTTAGATACATATTAACTTTTTAAAATTTTCCAAAAGCCACCTCTTTCACAAACGTCTGATGGCTTTATCGCCGACTTTTTTGCCCCGCTGTTAGGTCCCAAAGAAAAGTACCGATAATCGCTTTCTAGGAAATGTTGAAACAAAGATCTCATCAGACATAAAATACCAAACAATTTTCACACATATGTTTTCAGGAGAAAGGAAAGCAAATCACCAGGTATCGTCTAATTCACAAGATTTATTCTTCCGTATGTACAATCAACTGAACAATGCGTGCAGGAATTTATCCATTTCTTTCATTTCACGCGAAACAACGTTGTTATACAGTCTAGTTAGGGGATTTTCTGTGAGTAACCATTATATGTTTCTTTAGATTAAATGGTCGCTTAAATGGGGCGAAACAAATGTGGCATCTATATTGCGGCGGCTTGCCGCACTCGTATTTTCGGTGGTTGTGTAGACCCCCCATGTGCTTATACGTTTTTAGGCAGTCTGTGCAGGTATAAACTCCAGCCGCAGGCGTGCCAGCATTCGGTTCCTTTGATTTGAGCGCAGCTCTTCCGCCTGGTGCCGAACACTTCATTTCTGTAATGGAAACGCCAGTGCAGGGACATGTTATATAACGAGAAAGATATCTGCACAAGAATTTTCAAGGATTGCTTCCATCCAACGAAGAAACACGGAGCGAGGCAGAAGGTATTCATATTCCTGTATTTCACTAATCCTTAATCAATAATGAATACAAGATAATCGATTCGAAGAACGGACATACCTGTCGGAGTTTTCTTTTTTTCTGAGGTCAATGACTTTGGGAAGGTCGATCCAGAAGAATGTTCGGATTCTCTTTGATGATGTCCAGTTTTCGTCTTGATTTGAGCGACTTGGGTCAAACTGCTATCGCCGATAGCTGCTGGTGAAGACCACTGAGGCGTTTGTAGAGATGCGACGTCCGGGATGAGAAGAATTGAGGGCCCATAACCTGAAAAGCACGAATGAGTCCGACACTTCACTGCAAATTCCAAAGCTGGATTTTTCTACCTCCTGGATCAATCTTTCTTAACATTGTGAAGATCTACGACATACTAACTCACACATTAGCGGAAAATAATCTTTGTGAGGTCAGAACTTTAAAAAAGGCATTTCACTGGTATACAAGGAACAACTGAAAAGAAAATCCGCACTTTCTATCGCATTTATTACAATTTCAGCCACGAACATTATGAAAATTAAAATAAATAGGATTACCATAACAAAAAAAGACCACAGATCAAGGACAAAGAGATGAATGCGGTACGCTAAGCCTCAAAAGCATGTACCTCAATTTAAATTTCTTTAGTTCAAGCATAACTTTTGGCTCACATGGATAACTGAAGGCCTCCTTTTTAACATCATACGAAACACACATTTTCGTCGGCTTATATACCAATAAACTTTTAAAATAAAAATAAATAAATAAAAAACCTTTGAAATCGCTTGTCAATTTGGTTCCGAAGTACTGAAAGTTCATGTTTCAGTCGCTGAGGGAACTTAGGTCAGTCAATTTTACATAGAAGAGTACTTAAGGATTAGAACTGATTATGTCACACTCTTTAGATAAATGCTTGTCCCCTGTGTTTAAACTGAATATGGGCGTTTATATGAGCCTTCTGTTTGCCTCTGTGCCGACAGTACGGGCAAGCAAACTGCGGCTCTTTCCCGCATTCGTAATTCCGATGTTTCGATAAACTCGCCAAGTGTCTGTAGACTTTCCCGCAACGACTGCAAGGAAACTTCTCTGCGGAACTCGCGGGAACTCTCGATCTCGCAATCGGCATCTTCCGTGAGGAGTTGGGTATTTCCGGCGTGCCTCCTGTTTGGAAAAACAGATTCCCGTATAAATTACTCACCGTAAAACATCAATGAAGTTCAGGCCACGTAAGTTAGTTTCGGGTAATGTCAATGAAGTTTTGTAGGACTAGGTTAAAACAAGTAAGTTCACATAACAAATCCTTCAATTAAATAAGGAAAACGTTAACTTTACTGAAGTGTATAAGAAATCCACCTTCGCCGAAAGTTTATATTCAAACTTCTCGGGAACGTCAAACGCATAGCTTTTACGTAGAGATACAGTTTTTGAGTATTTACCTTGATTCGGGAACTGAGATGATAAGGAGTCGCTGTTAAAAGTCTCATTGAAGTCTCCTCTGTTGCATGCACGTGGTTTCATTTTCGTCGACTTTCGGGTTCCATAGTACTCAACTCCGTAATTACCAACTTGATTGTGTGCGTTTAGATACGGCAAGTACGAAGAACTCGATCTAACAGCTCGACCTGCAAGAAATAACCTCCTAAGACTAAATTGTCATTTTTTTAAACAGGCGTAAAAAATCAGAATTAAAATTCCAACGTTGCGTTGCCACGTTAAGAAGCTACATACGAAAATCTAGTTTCTTGAGACGGTATCAAGATACCTCTTCTCTAGTCATTTTTTTCTTTTAGATCAGCCTATGTTATATTATCATCAAAAACAAAGTATTAATTATCTTCACAACATACCCCAGAAATAAAGCGTTCATTAGCTTACCGCACATAGTCTACAAACGTGAGATTTAAGCTATTATTCATAATCGCTACATTCCTAGGCATCATATCATATTTGATAAACGAGGAATAATGAAACGAAAACACGCATTTCTTTTGTCATATTTATTGAACGATTCCAACCTACACATTCAACGACAAATATTTCGAAAAACAGTATTGCAATAAAGCAACAAACAATTAATGAATCACACTGTCCACTGCACTTACAACTCACTTGCTCCAAAAAGATTTCTGCTTCAGTATAAGTTGTACAAATCAGTTTCTTTGTTTAGTTTCCACCAAGAACTTCTCACCTGATGAACTAATAAGTTCACAGTAAAAACCAAACCCCATTTTGGGGAATGCTATACCTGTTTTGGGTGTGAAACTAAAACGAGAGTGGTACCTATTTTGGTTACTTTTCAAGGTAGGCTTATGTTGGGCCTTATCATTCAAAAGGTCTCGGCGAGAGCTTTCCATTGATGTGACAGAACATAGGTCTGTGTTGAATAATTACGAAAATACACACTACCCCCGTTTTAGTTTCATACCCAAAACAGGTATAGCATTCCCAATACGGGGGTTTGGTTTTTACTGTGTTTAGAATGAACAAATTTACATATGCTAAGCTTTATATTCAAAAACAGAGGAAGTCATCCGAGCAAATGGCAACGTTTTCTTGCTCCTATTCAGTAAATTCCATCCGCTCCAATGTTTCTGTGTTTTAGACGAACATGTGCGCTTAAATTATCTGGACGTCTGTATTTGTGGTCGCAATATGGGCAGGGAAAATGGCGTAGATTCCCACATTCGTACAAACGATGCTTTGACAAACTCCGACGATGCTTGTAGACTTTTGCGCAGTCGCCACAAATGTAGACCCTCTCAGAAGAGCTACTCTCCGCCCTCCAATTCTGCCACGGGTGTCTCCGGGAACTTCCGGCTGTTTCCGGTAAGGCGCCTGTTCGAAAAAAAAATGCCATTGTAAAATGACGGTTCTTAAACACCACCCCACGACATTGGGTTAGGTTTGGCCTAAAGTAAGTCAGCGTTGGGTTAGCTTAGGTTAGGTTACCTTCGGGTTAGTGTTAACCCATAACAGCCCAAAGTATTTGGAGTGAAATTTAGCTTAAGAGAAATTTGAAGGATTTTTCCCATTAAATCACGAAATTTCAGGCTTTAAAAAGTGCCTACATTATAACATTTAAGGTTTCCAGAGGGGTGATATTTCTTAAATTGTGACGATTCTGAACTGATAAGCTCCTCTAAAATAAATTTTTCTACTTTCGAACGGCATCGTCAGGCGGTAGTGGGTTAAAATCACGAACAAAATAACACGAAGTTTGCCAGTTTTCAAACTTGTATTTCTGTTTGTGTTACCTCCACTGTCCTCTGGTCTCTTGCGGAGACTTCTTGAGACGATTTTTGGTCCCAGTTGTGATTTCCTCAGGCGTTCGTCTCCGATGCCCCTCCCAAGGGGACCCGGTCTCGTGAGCCCACGTCGGCGGGGCCTACCTCTTAAGGGGCGCGATGCGATACTCGAAGGCGACTGCAGCGTGCGGATATCGATATCAATGCCAGACAGATCGAATCCTGATGAAAGAAGAATCAATTAGTAAAAGCAGATATCTCCAAAAATTAACTGAGATCCGCGGTTACATTACCTTGTGGATCTCGGTTACGAAGCGACGTATCAACCAAGTGCGAGAAATCCTCGTTGATGGAAATATCGACAGATTCCTCCGTGTTATGCTGTTGAACATCGTCTGTTTGAAACTTCAGCTTCATAAGGAAAGGGTTTACTTTAGTATCCATAGTTCCGGAACCTGCCAATAGTAAAATAATGAGAAACTATCTCATAGAGTACTTTCCTGGTTAAAAAAGTAAAACTATTGGGAAAAAAATTGTTGATGTTTGGAATGTGCTCCTTCCAACCATTCCAAAAATAGGTGGGATGCGATACAAGAAGAAAAATCGGGCCCGATTTCTTCTGGTGGGTGCCTCTCAGTATGAGCCATTTACCATTTTTTTGTAAGTTTTTCAATTGAATTAACGAAGTCGGGACTTCGATTAAAAAGTTTACCTCATTAATTCTCTGTAGTTATTCAAAAATCTTGCCAGTGAGCAGAAAAACATAAAGTGACAAAAGAAGGGATGGTTCGTACCCGAGAAAGTATGTCAATACACCAAGCAGTGCAGTAGTCTGCAACTCGTTATTCAATCCTATATTTTTTTAATAACTAAAAATTACGACGACTAACAAGATTTGCTACCACCCAGTCGTCATCAAGGGACAATCCCACGTCGATTTCATGTGCTAAACGTTACTTTTTGACCAGTATCTTTAGAGCGACAACTTAATCCGGACTTGCGGACTCACACGAAACTATAAAGCACTTATCCTGCAAGGAGGCGCGCTTAAAAAAGGCAAAAAAATAATTGCTTGAAAAACTTTATTCGTAATTTTAAATACGAACGACAAAAACATTGCCACACAAATCAGGGCTGATTGCTAGCTCAGTATGCTGCAGAGATTCGCGCAGTCGAGAGATACATTCGACAAATAACGAAATTCATGTTAGAACGTAAAACTTAGTTACGTTGATTGTTGTTCAAAAGTTAGAGCACCAGAAGTGGAAAATTCAATCAGTCGTACAGTTTACGCGATCCTTTTTGTAGCAAACACTCCTTTGTGTATGAAGCCGACGTGAGTCCTCACAGATCCCCTTCGTTTGCTCCTGAAACTGCAATAAGGACACGCAAACTGGGGATCCTTGCCACACTCGTACTTCCGGTGGTTGAAAAGGCTGCCTCTGTGATTGTAAACCTTCTTGCAATCGATGCAGGAGAACGCTCCTCGGGGTTGTCGGGGCCTGGCGAAGGCCTGACCTGACGTGCAGACACCTGGAAGTTCCTGCCTTTCAGGCTGCAAGACATGCGCTTCTTCGGCGCCTGGAAGGTCCACACCGGATGACAGACCTGTCGAAAACAACATCTATTAGCGATCTCCGAGTTTTTGCGCTCTTTACATTCCCTCTGGTGAAAACGATTTAAAATATTGATATGAAGGAAACACGAGCAAGTATTTAGCTGTGCTATGTGAAGCGGGTGCAAAGGTATCCATACCTAGTTCGTTCAATTCTATGGTCCACTCGTTGGGGCCCTCGCCCACGGAATTAGGCGCCCATGCGAGGGGGTCTTCGTCTCCACGGTAAGTTCCCAGCTGGAGGCAAGGCGGTTCCTTGTTTCTGGCCCTTCTCGATCTGCCAAAACTGAAAGACGAAGTTCCGTATCCGGTCACGTGGTCTGGAACACACGGTCATTGCTATAGTGTCGCTGGCAATCTTTAAGAACGTAAGTTTCACAGATGAATAAGCATAAGCTGAATAAAAATGATTACATGAGATTTGAGCACGGTAAGGATTATCGTTTCTCTCCCTGCGATATTAGAGGATATGATGAAATCGAGGAGTTATGTTGGAAGATTTATAAGGCCGGTTTATTTTGGCTATTCAATTTACAATTGAAATAAAAAAATAGCACTTGAAAAGCGAAGAAATAAGGATGTTGTAATTCATATTCGTACAATAACACCTTGTTTTCAAAAAAAAATGCTTGCTATTTAAAAGCAGGAAGTAACGACAAAAACATAGAACCAGCATCATAACGGCGTTCAACATTACCTTTCCCTGATTAAAAATGAAAAATAAATAAAAACAAATAAATAAAAAAAATACGGACTCCTAGAAGTTTCTGTGATTTTGCAAGATATGTAAGTTGATATATCTTTGTCTCCGTTGTTTAGATTTGAGGATACGATGTACGCCCGCAAATTGAGGCCCTTTTCCGCCATAAGGCTCCTTTTAGTGAGAAGAAACAAGCTTGGTTGTTTTAACTTTGAAAGCCGTATGCTTGTAGGAAAACAGGATATTTCTATTTCAACTGAATAAAAGCCACAAAAGAAATGGCCGTGTACATTCAAATGAAATGAGCCTTAATACTGAAACCATCTTGGAAGCTCGTTCGTATTTATGAGAGGAAATTAAAACTGACACAGGTGGGGAAAATTTGAACAGAGAAATTCACGACTTCAACAGATCGCAATGAAGAGTGAAGGCCAAGAAATCCCAAAGTTTAATTCGATCACATTAATTAATACATTGAACGGAATTCCAGACGTTCCTGAATAAGTGAGGCTTTCGTCAAAGCAAAACCAATCAGAAAGATATGTCTCAGATAGTTAACTGCTCCGGATGCCACCGTGCCACGTGTGCTTTCAAATGATGCTTTCTATTGAATCTGTAACTGCAGTAACGGCACAAGAACTGAGGTTCTTTCCCACAATCGAATTTGCGATGGTTGTATAATGTCGGTAGATGTCGGTAGATTTTCCCACAGTTGCCGCAAGGGAAAGCTCCCGATCTGTGGTGAGACTTCTTTGCTTTTCCAGATTCTTCGCACGGCATGACTTCAACCCTCGAAGATAATTGTTGAAATCCTGAAAAAAGAAGAGGAAAAAATAAACGACGTCATCACGATGGCTATGGCAGTACGACGTCCTACTCCTTCCCTCCAATCATCTGTTTCATCTAGTAAGACCATTCAGCCATAGCTATCCAATTAACACAATGACTAAGTTTAGCTATGTTTTCCGAGAAAAAATAGTGGCAATCCTGAAGTGTGCTTCTTACCTCCTTCGTTCCAGGCTTGACTTCTCTCTGCTGCCGAAGTTTTATGTTCCGATTGGAGAGTGGTCGCTTTGGGTCCCAGACAATGGTTTCTCCTTGCCAACATGCTTTCCTCAAGCCTTCGTCTAATGTCAGACTTATGCTTCAACTCCAACACTGAGATGGAGGGTTGAAAGTACGGCCGACAGCGGACATCCTCATCGCACGGATAAGCGGCAAGGAAATCAATGGGCAATCCTAGTAAAGGACCAAGAACAGTGTTAGCTAATAATTCACGCCTTTTAGAGAGACTTTGTTGGTATCTCACTGAGACATCAAATAGGACGCATACTCGCGCGGTCAATCATTTTTGAGAAGGTAATCAGAGGTAATTAAGGAAATTATAACCTCACGACAATCTTGGCTGAAATGAAGAGTGACTTAGTCAAGGATGAGGAATAAAAGCGCTTTCAACTCACACTGGTTTATTCACCAGGAAACGTAAAATAACACAATATTTGAGGTAGCTTTATTGGAAGGATTCAATAAGTATTCCTGTGGCGCGTTCGATGACATGACAATCACTTTCTTTAAGATAATGAAAAGTTTGTCCGGTGTCCGCACAAGATAAAAATGAACTGATAAAGCACGGTTAACACGGCCAACAAACATCATGTGACAAGTAAATACAGTGGAAAAATAAATTTCTTAGAGTATCAAGAAGTAAAATCATTACGGATAAAGTCACGGTGTAATGAGACTATACTACATGTTATTTGAAACACGCCGTAACTCTCCTGTTTTTCCACACCTCTTCTTCTGGTGCACGCGCATATTGTGAAGATAAGAGAAGATTTTTCCACAGTAATCGCAAGGAAAGACTCCCGGGTTGCTGTGGGCGTTGGTACGATTCGCTTTGTTGCCGCATCCATGCTTTCGATGAAACTGCAGACTCGTCATGTGAATGTACACCTTTCCGCAATCGGCACACGAAAAAGTGGCATCTTTACTTCTTCGGCAGACGTTTCTTTGATGGACTTCGAGATGCTTGTAGACTCTCCCACAATCTTCGCACCTTCCTTCGTACCGTGATCCGGAGAATTCCCGTTCGGGTTCCCGGTCCGGTTGGGAAACCAGAACTTCCGGCGCGTCTCTCCGCGAAGGGAACATTCCTGAAAACAACATATCTTACTTTCAGCGAATTCGTCGGGAGCCTTAGGTCTTCAACCATGAACGCCCAGAAACTGACAGTCGAAGAGGAAAATTATGTTTTTGACGGCAGTTCGACTCACCCCATTGGTTCGTCACCCCTGTTTCTCCCGGTTGATTCTTACGGGCGTTTTCCAGGTACCTGCCATTCGTATTTGCATTCATTCCAGGCTTTGCCCTAAACAACTGAGTATCCGACAGATCATCTTTGTCATGTTGCACATCTCTGTTGGGCTTGTTAAGTTCCAAGCCCATGATGAACTCGGACGGCAAAATTGATCGAAGTCTGAGAATGTTCTCCTGCTCCACTGAAGTATGGGAAGGAATTACTGGAAAACACAGAAACAGCGTCTTTAAACACACAACTTCCGATCTTGAAACTTCCAATCTAGATTCCTCCTAACTTACCCTCTTTATTAATTGCCTGAGACCGTGCTATCCTGAACGGACGTCTTTGTCGCTTCTCGGGGACGAAATCGGATCCTGACTGGATTTGGTCATCAGGGTTATTCCGGAACTCAGACGATTGGTAATACTGCTGCGTGTCGATGTGATTTGTCTCGCACGGTGGCAGGTACACATCAACAAAACCTGAACGAGCAACGGCACAATAAGTAAATGGTTCGACACTTCCCTTTTATACTTCCACAGATTTCCTCCATACTTCACCACCTTTCCCGATTCCGAGACAAGTTGTTGATCCATCGGTTCCAATGGTTTTAGAATTCTTTCCTGAACAGCTTCTAAGAAGGCTTGGGGAGTAGAAATAAGCTTTATACGATAAAACCGTCGTAATTAAGACCAATACGGATAGCATGCTCAAAAGAATAGAAGAGTGCGACTTGGTGTTTAACAATCGTAGTTTATTTCAATGATAACATTTACTTTACGCTTAATAAGTCATATGCATCAACGTCCGTTGCTCGTGGTTACATAGACGGCGTAATGTTCTGGATGCTGCGATCGGACATGCCTCTTTAACCCTTGCTTTTGAGTCACTTTGCGGTTGCAGTGCGGACATGAAAACTGCGGCTCTTTACCGCACTGCAGTTTTTGGTGAGCTAGCAGACCTCTTTCGTACGTGTATACTCTGCCGCAGTCCAGGCACGGGAAAATTCCAGCCCGATGCGACCTGCTTGTCATCGAGGGTTGTTCGCACGATGCGTAGGATTCGGAGATCTGCGACCATTCCCCACCAGAAGCCTCTACAAAAATAAACGTGGAAAATCAAGGATCAGAAGAAAAAGAAAGCTACGGTATTTTCAGGATGTGTGGTTAACCAATGATATTCACGAGATACTAAGATCACATTGGCTGGATATCTCTGATGGACTTCGCCGTTTTGAGGATATCTAATGAAAGAGGATTATATGTCGGCTACGATATCCACGGCTTTTGTCTTCCGGAACTCTTGCCTTTCCTCTTGATTCTTGTGACATAAGGGTTGGAAAATCTAACTTCTGAATATTTAAGGTACGAAGAGAAAAAATAAATAAACATCAAACGCTTCAATACCTGCCTAATTCGAGAGATCCAACATTGGATTCAAGAAGAACGACAATCAAAAAGAAACGGCATATGGGATGGAATGTTGAATCAACTGACGTATTGATGTAAACAGTTGTAACTTTGAATTGTTTATTGACTTAATAAGAATCATCAAAATAATTCGTCAGAGAAAATTCTAAAGTGACATCACAACAAATGTAAAATGAGACGAAGACACTCTTTGAAACTTAAGTCCACAGATATTTACGAACACTAGCATGATTGGGGTAACGTTTTGTCATGTTTGGATAGGTCGGTTCAGGTCGGGTCAGGAGGCGGTCGGGTTATGTAAGGTCGTCTTGAAATGCGAGAACTTGGGTATCAGAGTCCCTGTCTTCCTATAGTTGCGACTGCCTCAAGTCTGCGGAATGACGTGCTCTGGATGGCGCCTACTGACGTGCGATTTCAGCCCTGCTCTCTGTGACGCCCTGTAGGTGCAATGAGGACACGCAAACTGGCGGTCTTGGCCACACTCGTACTTCCGGTGTTTGCCAAGACTTCCTCTATGGCGGAACACTTTCCCGCAGCCTGGACAGGGATAAGAACCCGGCATGTTGAAACACCGCCAGGAATTCCGTGAGGCTTTTTGAGTTGTACCTGAAAAGTCGAAGTCGTCTTTCTAACATCTATGGTCATGATGAGGCTATTCTCCCGAACTGGCTCAAAGACTCATGTCGAGCAGATAAGATAGATATTTCGTTTCTTTTAGTACAGTCGCGCTTACTTTTAGGGTTTGATGACAGAGGCGAGCATTCTAGTGCTTTGGTGCGATTTCACGTCACCATCGGCTTGACGCTGAAATGATGATACCCTTCTGAATACGCAGGTTCAGAATTAGTGAATACACTCTCGCATGTGAGAGATAATGGGTCGATTTGATTTAAGTAATCTAAAACAAAACAGAAATGTCTTTATTACAACAGCGTTAAGACATACCGTTCCGAGCAAAATTAGATTATTTTAATTTATTTGTATATTATTTTGAGGCAAAATAAAATTCCTTATAGATTCGCGGGAGGAGATGCCACTTGAGTATAATTGTACAGTGGGCCACACAGGTCATGACCGATTCCATGCATTCCTTATGGAAGCATGGGTCATGATTTTGTGGCCCACTGTACATTAGATTGATGGATTACTATGCAAATGAGTTTCCTCTGGCTCGGGAGGTTTCTGAAAGTACGCCTAACAATACTTTAAGTTTCTTTTCATTATGACATACGAAATTCGCCATTTTCATAGACTTCTCTCCCAACTAAAAGTTTACTCACAAATTATACACTCTAATCTTATTACAAAAAAAAGTAAGAAAAAAGCTGGTTACTCTAATTATCATGACACCGTAAGTTATTACTAGGAACGATCTGGCAGTTTTCCTGGTTGATGTCTGCAGATGTGATAATGGGGGAGATTTGTGACATAGAGGTACGATGACTAAACACAAGTAATAAAAGGCAAAAACGTATGCATTTTAATAGTTTAATAGTCTTCAAACAAAACATTGCGAAAAAAAATAAAAAATCAATTTCTTACATCGTGAGAGTACATCAGTACGCCTAAGATCTGCAAGAATTCCACATTTCGGATATTTGAAACGTATATTGTCCCTGCAATGGTAGTCATAGTCACACAATGCCACAAAAAAGACACTGGTTGTAATACACCAAAAAGACACCATTTGTAATACACCAAAAAGACACCATTTGTAATACAACAAAAAAGATACTGTTTGATGGAATTTCACATACGATAACATTGACATCAGGCGAAGAAAAAGAAGTCATTCTCTTTTCAAAGAAAACAAAATTCAGTTGAAAGATTTGTTTTTACAGCATGATCAAAAAACACGTCTTATTAGAGAGAACAAAAAGGCAACATTTCTGGATGTCGGCGTATGACATGGGCCTTAACATCCTCTTTCTGCCTTAAACGAAAGTCGCAAAAGGGACACGTGGACTGAGATCCCTTCCCGCATCCGTTTCTATGATTACACAAGTTACACTGATGCTTATAGACTTTTCCGCAGGTTTCGCAGCTGAATTTCCCCGGCAAGGACTCTTTTCCACATCTGTATCTCCGATGAGCGATCATGTTTTGTGAGTACTTGAATACTTTGTTGCAGAGGGCGCAAAGGAAATGTCCTGGGCCGAGGGACCTTCTCATCTCCTGGCTATGCCCTCCGGAGGATGACGCTGACGTTTCCTCATGTTTTTAGAAACCCATAAAAGAGATATCTTGCGAAACCCATAAGAGATAATTTGCAAAATAGAAGTAAGGACGCAGGAAAGGTACACATGGGAAAGCAGTTAAGATCAACTAGACTGAAATTTTAGACGGGCGTCTCCTGGAAATCGCATGTTTCCTGAAGTGGTCGAGTACTAGATGAAGAGATCTTCGAGTCAACGATTGGGATTGAAAGAACTGTTCGTTAGGTTGTGGGCTACGTTGGATCAGGTTGTTGGTTTCCTTAGGTGACGTTGTTGGTAAGTGACTATGAGGTTAAACTACAGGGTCTGTTCAATAAGTATCGGGACTGGGTCTGTGTAGACTCAGCGGAATGGTGGATGA
>Ga0058701_10003077_pt1 | contig 13027 bp, 4 predicted proteins | sample AgamicOrMae_FD_97039 | JGI IMG/M metagenome (GOLD analysis project Ga0058701, IMG submission 97039) | Agave microbial communities from Guanajuato, Mexico - Or.Ma.e | ecosystem: Host-associated > Plants > Phyllosphere > Phylloplane/Leaf | place: Guanajuato, Mexico | collected 2012-06-04
CGCAAACGCAAAAGGTCTTAACCGCACTCTTATCCTTACCTAACCTAACCTAACTTACCCTAACTTGACCTAACTTAACCTAACCTAACTTAGCCTAACCTAACTTGACCTAACCTAACCTATACGAACTTTGGCGTTTGCGACTTTTCTCGTTTGGCGGTTACGGACTGGCACTTGTGGTTTTTAGCGCTATCGAATGCCCCCCGAAAAAAACACCACTGAACAACTCCCCGCTTCTCAGAACTTACGTTCCTTAAGTTATGTTTGTATTCCACAAGTTACTGGATTTTTTTGTGCAGTATCTTCCATCCTCAGGCGTAGCCTATCTTGTTTTTCCCAAAGAAATAAAATGAAGTGAGAAAATAGATTGGCGTGCAAATCATTAAGCCTCCTAAAAAAAGCGATCTTTGGAATTGTCGTTGTGTTGGCGGGTGATTTGAGAACGGTCTTTGTAGCTTGTTATGAGCAACGTCAGATAATCACTTTACGTCTATCAAGTCGAACTTTGAAGCTGAGAGGTTCGCATTAAAATTCATCTTTGTTGCGACTCGTTCGGCGCGCCAGCGAAGCGGCCATTCAAATGCAGCAACCAACGGAAAGTCATCATCTTGATATTTTATTACATTTCCTTTGTCGTCACTTTATTTTACTCAGCTCGAAATTGCAATCTTAAGGTAAAACGACGGAAATTCACAGCTCCCTTACACCTTGAACCATGCGTCAGTTTTCAAGGTCATCAAGATCCGCTCACCGGCAATTCAAGTTCGGTAATTATTCAAGGTTAGGTTAGCTTTCGTTCGGCACTGGGCAGGACCGCATGAAAAGGCATTTCGCCGTAGCGCCACCTAGCGGCCACGAGGCGGACTACAGTGATAGTCGTCAGTATCGATTGATCGAAATCGAATCAGCTCGCCTGCCTCGGCAGCTTTAGTCGATTTGGATCCGTGCCAGCCTATCCCCGATACAAGGGACACGACAAAATTAATAACGAAACTAAATCAAATTACATGCCGTTGAACAAATTTATGGAAACACACGGCGGCGGCGGGGCGAGCGCTGACGCGATTAGTAAAGATGTATCAAATACTTCATTCTGGGGAACGATAGGGGAATTATAGGTTAATCAGGATCATCTGAGCCGTATGAGTTGAGGTCTTTTGCTAGCGCAAAGCTAAGCAATCGAACAGAACCTTTCCTAACGTTAATTAATTTATCCTAATCTCATTGTCCATCTCACACAACTTTGCATAACCTTATCTCACATTTGCTAATCACAACTTCTATCTAAAACTATGGAACCGTATTTTTGTCGGAATTGACTTGTGTTGAAATATCATTTGGTCGCGTTGTTCCGACAGGGCCCCTGCAATGAGACGTATAGGCAACCGCAACACACGAAGGTTGCGCGTGTTGCCTACGCCGTTGTTGTCAGGGGCTCTGTTACACAAATCTCAACCAATTTTGGGGGGCATTCGATAGCGCCAAAAACTCCAAGCGCCAACGCCGCAAGCACCAACGCCGCAAGCGCCAGTCCGTAACCGCCAAACCTGAAAATTCGCAAACGCCACAGTTCATATAGGTTAGGTTAGGTCAAGTTAGGTTAAGCTAAGTTAGATTAGGTTAAGTTAGGTTAGGTAAGGTTATTATTGCTGTTAAGACCTTTGGCGTTTGCGACTTTTCTCGTTTGGCGGTTACGGATTGGCGCTTGCGGCGTTGGCGCTTGTGGTTTTTGGCGCTTATGATAGCTTCCCCCAATTTTATGGCGTTCGAGTGAACTATCCAAAAACTCCGCAAAACGATGGATCTCTGACAGGAATTTAACGTAAAGTGCTTGTGAAAGACGCGGCACTGTGTTATTTCTAACAGTGTCAGCTCTAACAGTTTCCCTTTGAAGTAGCGTCACCAGCAATTTGACGCTCTGGAGTGATTTTTCCATGGAGGGTGGCGGGCACACTGACATGGCTTCTACAGATCGTACCCTCGTTGGACAAAGACCTTGATTGGAAATTATGGAGGCTCTGCAATCAGATTATTTGCATTCAGTTCGTTAAGTTGACTCACTAAGTGCACGAGGTTTTGTTGGACAAGTTGGGCCCTCTCATGTCACAGCTGTCTCTGACATATTTCAGCCATTATGGCGGGTATTTTATCCTACTTCGTCCGAATCCTGTCATCGAAACGCCATTATTCACTCCAGTGACATCTGAATTCTGACTAAAAATGCATAATTGGCGATGTCAGAACAACAGATCCGACCAAATCTGCTGGCGTAGACCTGGCCATCTGTAGACATGTCTACCAACCAAACACAAAAAAATCTACCTTAACCCACTACCGCCCAGCGATTCCTTTCGGAAACAGAAAAATTTAGTTCTAGATGATCTTTTCAGCTCAGCATTGCCACAATTTCAAAAATATCACCCCTCTTGAAACCTATAATTCAATAATTTAGGCATTTTTCAAAGCCCAAAATTGCGTATTTTAGAGGGAAAAAATCCTTTTAAATTCTCTTAGGCTAAATTTCACTCCAAATACTTTGGGCTGTTATGGGTTAAGTAAACAAAACCTTGAACGCAGTAGTATAATAACACAAGCAGGCTAGATATTTGTTTCTGTAGTTAACTTTACCCTCAGTTTTAAACGTTGGCTTTTCTGCTTTTTTTTATCAACTCTGCTTCAACTTTTTATCATAGTTTGAAATTTGACAAGCCCCTCGTAGATTCCATGAACTTACGCCATGGTAAATGCCTTGTGTCTTGCTTGGTAATACTAAAAATACAAAAAATTCCTTCATCTAAATTTACAGTTTAGTTTACTTTCACTGCTTCTTGGAACAAGCGATGCTTTTTACTGTGTTCTCTTAACCTTGAGGCAGTGCTCTCGTGGCAACCTGATGAAAGCATGAATGTGTGTTAATGAAGATAAGACGTTCGTTTAAGGGAATGTCCTTCGGGAGGTCGCTAGGCGCTCTCCGACGCCTCTAGGCGCCCGCCTTTTGTAGGTGCCGCCCATCTTTATGCCCGCAAAGGGCTATTCGCCCGCCACTGGCGACGCAACAGGAATGCAACTTCTTGCTGGGATGAAGGACTTTCTCATCACCGTACCAGCTTTTTATACCAAAAACAGCGTTTCTAATTTCCGCATATGAGTAGTTCAATGTTTTTCCCTCTCCGGCTATTTTTTTTTTGTTTTACACCCTAAGCAATGCTGCAAGCGTATTGTTTTAAGACACCTGTCAATTACTGGTTTTTAGATTCTTCATGACCAAGAAGTGACGTATTTCAACAAAACCTTAAAAAATGAGTCTTTTTACCGGTTTTTGCCCACTGGGCTGTTATCGACCCATCAAAAATATCAACCTTCATGCAAAATTCTCCCTAAAGTCACTTATTTTAAGTAAAAAGGTAAATCTAAATTAGCCTAAAGAAAAAAAAATGATCGTTTCAAAAAATACCATTTTGCACAACTTTGATTCAAAATGTTTTGATTATTCCCTTAAATTATTTTTTTCAAACTTCTCCTGGGCACAAATCCATTAAAACAAGAGCCACTTGTGTCTTAAATAGTTTGAAGTATCAGTGATTTTAGTGTCTGAAAAATATTCTCATTGAAGTGACTACTTTTTTGGAGTGATTCTGTTTGTGGTGTAGTTTGATTGGCTTTAGCCAAATGCAGTGATATTCTTTCGTTCACAGTGTAGCTTTTTTTTCTCCTTTTATTTGATAGGACGTCGGCGGTGGCTTTTGTGTGGGTTTTCACAGTCCCGATACTAAAAGAGTTAATTTCGGTACGGCTTTTAAATGCATCCGTGGATTTTGCGTGGCAAACAAAGAACAGAAAGCTTGTAATTCTATTGATTGTTCGCACACACACTTCTCTATTTGGTGCCAATAGGCGGCGAAACGAAACAATAGTTGATCACGAAATGAAGTCGCATAATGGCGCTTGGTTTTTAAATAACTTTAAGTACAAATTAAAAAAAAAACTAACTAGTTTTTAGGCAGAAATATTTCGGGCCAGAGCTTCAACGATGTAAAAATTAGCGCATTTTTGCGTTAACGTATCTGATATTTGTAAGCAAATATCAGATACAATATTAGCGCGTTTTTAACATCAGAAAGTACTATTAAAAATACAAAGGATTTCTGCTGAGACCTAAAATTGTAATCGCTCACCTTGATCGTTTTTTTTTCGTTAATTTACTGGAACCATTGGATTATTTTAATATCAGGTTAGGTTAGATCAGGTGGCGTTAAGCCTGACATTATATTAGGTCAGATTAAGATGACTGAATTTACTTAGCCCTCAGATTGGTCACATTAGGCGTATTGAGTTAGTTCAGGATTAACTTTGTCAACGTCGCAGTTGGAGGATATCCTGTATTTGAAACGCGCAGTACGGGGTGAGACCAATAGGAAAAGGATTCGGTAAATCCTTAATGGGCTTCAGCGAAAATGTTCGTGTTTTCATCCTCGTTTCATATTGCGCTTCAATTAAAAAGATTGTTGTTTCGTCTAAACCAGATCAGCATAGCGTCCCCTTACGTGTTTACATAAATAAAATTGTTTTAGTGTAAGGTAGGTTTGAGTGTGCAGTTTTGTCGGTTCTGGCGCACACCATGGTTCGAGGGGTGAACCCTTTTGAAATTACAATCAACTCAGACGTGGGTGTTTTATATCGAATGACATGGGCTTCGTCTCATAACCCGGTGAAACAAAGTTGGTCTGCACAGAGGCCGACTTTCAGTTTTACTTGCTTTTGGAACTTTCACGAATTTGAATGCGCCTGAAACTAAGATAGCCCAAATTAAGTAACCGTCTTTGAATTCCTTAGCGCTAGAGCTATTATCAATGTTTAACTTGTGTTGCTCTTGTTAACAATATGAGTAAAACGTGGTACAAGTGATAATGTTGCATACATTTTTTTCATACAGGTGAGGTTACCTGTTGAATATTAAGTTTAAAGAGCTATCGGACTAATCATGAAGACTCTTAATAGATTTTACTTAGGTAAAACCAAAATCGAACCACGCTAAAACTTCTGGTATTATTCGTAAGCTTGTGTAGTTTATCTCATATAGAGGCATTGCAATTTCTTGGATTAGGTATTTTAAGCTCAAGTTTGGATGGCATTCTTTTTTCTTGTTCCCGAAACTACGTATTAATGCGCTACAAACAAGTCAAAAAACCTCCTTAAAAAGGATTAATATGCTCAAGTGTTTTTCAAATGAAAAGAAATCGTTATCTGAAAAGATACAAACTCCACCAGACGTGAGTCCACGAATTCCAGTCAAAGTAGATAAAACGCACGAATTTCTTCTAACTTTTTTGTAAGTTCTATTCGCACGCCTATGTTTATGCATGGGAGACTTGAACGCATGGAAACCAACCTATTGCAGTCTAAGAGGGAGGTGACTTGAACGGACGGAAACCAACTTAATATATGTTAAACGAGGGCAACGTGTAAACAGTCACTTCGTTTTTGTAGTAGCATTTTGTTGTTTCTCAAGTTTTGTGGGAGTTTTCGATAGTTTTCTGGGAAGAAACGCAATCTTTGCGGTTTTCCGAGAATTCTCCGTAATCCTTCGCGTTTGGCTGAGGTAGCAGACACGGACCCGTTTCGGTGAAATTGACGGAAAATTTCAAGTGGCGATTTTGATATCGGTGAAATGTCGGGAAGATGGCGCTGTTGCCAAGGCGATGAGGCGGGGTGAGTTGAGGCAGCTGGCAGCGGCAGCTCATGCTCGCTCAATTTAAGTCGCCTGGCGCAGCTGCAGGTGTCCCACCTTCCCCCTCCCAAAAGTCATACACAAAATAACACCCCCGCACTTTGCCGCTTTTCTTTCGAGTTTATTTAGGACCTCTACAAAAAATGGACATGAATATTGAAATCTTCCTGAGTGACATCTAATCGAGTCAAAGTAATTTTTAGGTTAAAAGGCATTTTAATGAGAATATTTTATGAGATGCAGAATGTTTTTCGACGAAGTTGCAACATAACCTAACTTGATTACACTTACTTAAACCTAATCTAGATTCGATGCTGTTTAATTTTCTTGAAAGAGGTCAGGTGCGATATCTGCAGGCGATGTCCATTTCTGAGAACATCACGCATCCCGAATGATAACGTTGTTAAATACGAAAGATCAACTCCCTTTCACAGAATAAGTCTCAATTTGGAGACGGAAGCGATAGGAGGCTTAAGGTAGGTATGGCTGGGTTAGGCTCATTTAGGATGGGTAATTAGTCTTGTGCCTCGCTTTAATGGCTCTTCACTTGGCTATTCGGTAAAAGGTGGAACGCAAGTGGTCTAAAATTCCATCTTTCAAATATTCGCAAGGTTACATCTAAAAATAGCTCGATGATATAGAGCAAGAAGCTGGAATAGAGCTTCATCCATGGATGAAACATGATGAGCGCTGCAGTGCTCTGCAGCGCTCCTTATATATCTATGCTTTTTGCCTGGAATATTCGCGGAAATAAACCCTTTCGATGGATCGATCCAAGTATAGTTTTTATCTTAGATGTTTTTAGATAAAATATACTGACCACGTTGTAGAAGCCGGCCTAAGGAAAGACGATGACGATGGTCTTTTTTTGCATGTCGCTTGGACGGGAGTAAAAATACATCGGAGGGGGTGATCTGCATGGCTGGGAAGGTCACAACTAGAAAAGGGAGGCCTCAAGTATGTTTGCTTCTTGGCGAGATTGATGTTTGATCATTAAGGAATTGTACACTGGGGATGGAGGGGAGCACGTCGAGGGGAGGAGTGCTCTAAAATAAATAAAAGAACACCGGGGAAAGTGCGGCTATTTTCGCAGGAGAGGTGATAACTTTTAAAGCCTGCTATTCTGAACATGAAAGGAAACTTAAAAACGTTTAAAAAAATAACATTAAAAAAAACTTGAACCCCTACTCTAACCTGACCTAACCCCACTCAGTCTGACCATACCAACTTTGCTGATCCTTACCAAAACTGACATGATCTAACCAATAGTATTTTATTTAGCGTACATAACCCAACCTACTTTTACCCCCCAAAAGAAAATCAGTTTTAGAAATTTCCCTTTTTTCCATTAAATATACGTTGGTGGAGCGTGCATGACCAAAACAACACTAATTATGAGCCAGTAATATAGTGTCCGTTTATTCAATCGGACATGACTGTAAGAGGCCAACTTGGTCAGAACTAATGCCATTATTTTGGAAATTTTAAAATAAAACAAATTCATTTTGATATAATCATTGAAGGACGATAAGAAAATGCTATTTTTTACGATGATTTTGGTATCATCATCATCAAGGATAATATCCCGAATTCCGGTTGTGCTCGAACAGAGTGTCGATAAATCTGTCGGTTTGTAAGTACCTTTAGTGCATCCGTTTTACCTTCTTATTTTGTTATTCTCTCGAGGCGCATCTTATATCACGGAGCAATATAAAATACGGGAGCACGCCTTTCAAAGCATCTAACAACGTTGTCTTACTTTCTATTTCATTACTTTCACAGCCCTCTTATGAAGATGTTGCGAAATTAACTTTTTAAGGGGTCCACCAAGTGTGGCTGCTTACCTCTAAAATTCGCTTTAATTTCCTTTTTTTTCATCTCAGATTTTACCAGTCTCTCCAAGATTTCCGGATTTTTTTACTGATCTTACTAAGAGAGGTCGCAAAATGGTTTAATGACAATGGTTATATGACCGATGAAGCAATCATTAACGGTTCAAGCCATTTAATATTATCATAAAATTAATACCGAACGTATAAAATTACATTTTTTTTAAATAAATATTTTTGTGCTAAAATTGAAAAAAAAAAGAATGTAAAGGTATCCTTAGCTTTTTTTTCAGTTTTTGCCCATTTTTTTTAATATACTGCCGTAGTTTTTACGATTGATATTTATTAAGGGATACTCAGAGAGATTACGAATGTTTCCTGTTGCTTCATGATTTAATTGGACGCCGCAAAAATGGGAATGAAAAAGGCGATTTTGGCCGAATAAGCTGAGCGAGCATTTCCGTCGGATTCCTGCCATCTTCTGGGAACATTTTTAGGCATGAGAAAAACTCTTGTCATGCTTTGCTAACGTCACTAATCGACAGATTAAGCAACAATTAACGCTTTGTGCCATTTTTTTCTATCATAAAATTAATATAAGGCATAAAAAGAATTTTTTTTCGAAAATTGAAAAAAGGCTAGGGCCCCTTGCCTTTTTTCAATTTTTAGCCCAGAAATTTTTATTTGAATTTTCAACTTTTAATGATTGAAATTCATCGAGAGATACTAGTAATTATTTAAAATGTTGCTTACTGCCTCATAATTTGGCCGGGAGAGCCAAAAAAAATGTTTGATTTGGATGAGAGAGGTTAATAAATTTAGTGAGTGGTTTTGCGGGCGGAAGAGAGAGAGGGGGATATGCAACTTTTTCTATCGACCTTGACCAAAGATAAAGTGTTAAGGTTTAACCCGGGGGCTGACTTTGGCTCCGCGCCATCTATACAAAATGGCGGCGTGTTAAAGATTTGCACTTATCTCGCACAAAAAACGTTGCTCCACTTACAAACGATCTGATAAAACGAGGAAAAAATCTTTCACACAAACGAGGTTTTTTTATTATTTTTATTTTTGAAAGCTTTTTGCAAGTTGGGAACAAGGACGAACTCCAATAGGAAATTCTGCAGAGACAAATAAATAGTTTTTATCGCGGTTTCATCTTATGGACGGTGAAGGCTAAGATACGTTGACGAAGGTAATATTTAGACTACGCTTTTAACAACAGGTCTAGTTAACTCAAGTTAGTTTAATTGAACCTAATCTAGGTCACCTAACTTAATTTAGGTTAAGTTGGGTTTACCTATTTTAATTTAGGCTACGCCAACCTAGGCTAGATTAGATGGAGGTTATGTTGATTGGGATTATGTTACATTAGTCTGGGTTGGGGTAGTTTATTGATGCCGGATGAATTTCGTTTCGCAAATCTCTCCTCGTGCATATCTATGAAAGATTGACCATTAGGGAAGGTCCGGCGATTGGAGGGTGATTGCGTGACCTCCAGCCAAAAATGGCTTTTAATTGGACAAGTCCTGTGTCCGTCCGTTCAATAATTCCGGATGAAAGATCCTCGCGTCTCCTTTTACGACCGTATTTGGGCTCAAAATTCATTCCGTCGGTCTGTTTTCGCTTTGGTGGAGTGGGAGGGCCTTGCAAGGGTGGCAATCCCATTTGCTAAATTGTGTTTCAAAAAAGGGCGCTTTTGGGTCACGTGACATCCCCCAATCTAACTATTTGGACCGACCGATCAGAGCCGTGATCTCTCCCCTGGACCAGACCCAAAAATCTTTCTCTCACAAAAACACGTGTTTCGTTGGCGGTACAGATTCAAATGAATCTGATGCGGTGTTGCCAAAGTCTCTCATAGCGAATACTCACTGTGATCAAGAGCATGATTATCATGAAATGATTTGAAATATCAAATTTCATCGCATAATTAATAGGATGCAAAAATCTCATCCACCTTAGAAACCCCCAAAGCTATGCTTCAATTTTTTTTATATTTTTTTTTGCGGCCACTTTGTTTTGAACTGTATTTTTCATTGAACGCAATCTTATGTTGACGCCAAGTAAAAACCCTTGTTTCTAACATTTTTCTCAGTATCTGTTCTCGGTTATGTCATGTCTGATTTTTTATATTAACGGTCATTACAGATATTTTGGTTAATAGAAGTATGAACGAAAGGCCCTCGGTGAGAATCTTCAATGGATGTATTCATTTGAACCTGCAAATCTAACAACTCTTTTTTTTTTACTTTTAACTCTGAAACTGGTACTACATAGTTTGTGCCTTAAGTCGGTATCGTCAGAAAAATGCTTTTGTTCTTGTACGTGAATATTTCAAAATTATTTTGCAATGGTTTACAACGTTGTATTTCGGATAGAGCATCTATAAAATAACCATTGAAAAATTCGCTGTTTATTGTTTTTGCGAAAAATCTTAGTTCGCCGTGAGGCATGGGTCTCCAGCAATTACGCAGCCAAAATTAATCAGCATTATTTGGCGCCTGATTTGCATAGTTGAGGTGCACCTTAGGCCCGCCTTGGAGCGTAGCCTCTTCATTATACTGAGAGAGAAGGACTTAGTCTCCTTGAGAGTACTGTCCTTGGAAAGACATCAAAGACAAAGTAATGATGGGGGGGCATCATTACACCAAAAGTCATGCAAAATCCTTTACTGCAAACTTCATAGGTTGCATATCCTATTTCGTGTGTTTTAACATGTCTTGACTTCAGATTTCGACTTTCCTCTAATGCAACTTATGTAAGAATCCCGTTGGGTTCGACAAGTCTGACTGGATAGGCAACCACGTTACGTATACGGCATGCGGGTTGTCTAAGCAGGAGTTGGTAGGGGCCCTACTTGCGAGTTGATGCATCTCTTTTAACATTCAACGTATTTTAAATCTCCCTAACAGAAGCGTACTGGTTTGATAACTTTCTGTTCCAGCATTAACCCATAACAGCCCAAAGTATTTGGACTGAAATTTAGGTTAAGAGAAATTAGAAGGTTTTTTTTCCGCTAATATACGCAATTTTAAGCCTTGAAAAATGCCTAAATTATTCAATGTCAAGTTTCCATAGGGGTAATATTTTTTGAATTGTAACAATACTAAACTGAAAAGATCCTCTAAAATGTTTTCTGTTTCCGAACGGCAGTGGTGGGCGGTAGAGGGTTAAGAAAAAAAATCTCAAAAACGCTACCTGATTGAACTTATCTTAGCGTTACGTTCATTAACATTACTTAGGTTATTGTAATCTACTAATATAGCGTAATTCAGCCTATTCTAAAAATTCCTAATACACTCTCAAGTAAGGCAATCAAATTACCTCGGAGAACAATTTTTTCCATCGTTGAATTGGTCCGGTCTATTTCGGAACAAAAATGAAAGTTTTAGCGGGCGCTCGTGCAACCGACGCAGTAAATTACCAGTAAAATGTTAACATGAAATAGTTTAGAATCCATTTGGTCGTGTAATTGACGCTAGGATGGCTGAAACGACGTCAAAGCACCAGAATAGTTGGCAATGTTGAAAGTTTGACAAATCTGTGTCTGCAGGCATCTTCCTTCCCTCTGGCCTTTCCCTTCTCAGTTGCCTCGGCATTGTCTTTGAAATTGTGCTTGTGTTTCCTTAGGAGCGAACGTCAGCGATGAAACGACCGCCAGAGATCGGCCGGGGGGCCGCCGGCGTGGGCCGGGCCTCGTCACCGTGTTAGCCAGGGCTCTCGGAGCGGCCCGCCCAGCGCGCCGCCGCCGTTGATGGCCGACATTAGCATGGCGGCATGGCGGCTGGCCTGCCTCGTCGTGGCGGTGTCGGTCTGCCCATCTGCGCCGGTGCCCATGGGAGCGGAGGCCGCGGGGGGTGGCGTCACGGGGGGCGGCGTCGCGCCCAGCCTGGGGGCCAGTCCCGGGGGGCCTGCGGCGGCGGCAGCGGCGGCAGCCTCAGGAGGGGCCACGACCAGCTCATGGCCACCGCCCGGATCCTCCGCCCTGCATCACCAGGTAAACTCATTTCACCGATGTAATCAGAAGGACGCGAACGTGCACAAGCAGATAGGCCCTTTTCCCACCAGGCCTGCCAACCTGGCGGGTCGAAATAGTTACTTTGGTCCGCTTTCTTGCTTCACACGATGATCTTTTGCGTCTACTAACCAAGAGCACATGCAAACATTGAGAGACATCCAGTTGCTCTCAAACACCCACGCGTAATATTTTGGATTCTTATCGCGTGTCACTGAATGATGCTTCTTTTCTGCACTGAAAATTTTAGAAAAAATCTACAACTTCCGAAGGTTATTGATAGGCATCGTTAAGTACCGATCGGTATTGATTCGGTCTATCTCGACAACGACCCTAAGTTCGTGTTTTTGAAAAATAGTTATTACCTTCACACGGTCACGTAAAGACACTAGTCTTGCAGTACGTGAACGAATGAGCTATATTTAAGTTGTTCACGGGTAAATAAAAGTTTTCGGGTCAAGGGAGTTGAATAATCTGCATTTTGATCAGAATTTTTTTTTATTGTTTTGTTGTGGTAATAAAGCTGCTGGTTTAGAATGCTACGCACGCCCCTTATATTGCGGTGGCTGGGTCCCGACAGATCGGCCGGCGTGCGTTGCCGTGCCGTGTCGAGCCGCACCAAGCCGAGCTGTTTCTCGATTAGAAGTTCAACAAACGCTGCACCAGCATTTTTAAAATTAATTTCTTGTTTGCTTACGTTCTAAGATTAACTGTTGTTTATCTCCATCTTATCTGTTCCTGTTAGAAATGGGATACTATAAAACTTATAGCCAATGCATCTCTAATTTATGAATGAATGGACTATTCACACGCTGCCCCATGTAAATTGTGTTAGGTTGCTTTACGTGCGTTCAAGTGTCCCTATATTTGAATTGGCGTGTGAATAGCCACGATGAATGAAATGCACTCGTAGCAAGAACTAGTGAAAGGTCACTTGTTACCAGTGACCCAGGTGCCACTGGAAAATTCAGTGGAATCCCTCTGGAAATTCAGTGAAATTCCACTGGAAACCAGTGAAAATTTACTGAAAACCAGTTAAATTTAACTGAATGACCAGTGCCACGGCACTGTAATTCCCAGTGGCACCTGGGTCACTGGAGCTTGCTAAGCGTGTGGATAGTTTCATATCCTTCAGCTCTTGATTGTGTAGTTCATTCTACCTGTGCCCTTTGTCGACGCACGTTCTCAAAGCAATGTTGATCGTGTCTTTGGCCGTCGTCAACAAGTTGACCTCACCTGGCGGTTCATCGTTCTCCAACAGAGTAGCATTTGCTTGTCGCAGGTTCCCGGGGGCCCAGCGCTGCTATCGCCGCGCGTCGTTTACACGAAGTCCGGCCCCCTGCAAGGGCTGATCCTGTCGATGGACGGCGTGGCCACGGGCGGCGGCGCGGGGGCGGGGGCGGGGCCTGGGGCGGCGGGCGGGCTGGGCGGCGGGCAGGCGCGCTCCCTGGCCCC
>Ga0058701_10003078_pt1 | contig 13024 bp, 5 predicted proteins | sample AgamicOrMae_FD_97039 | JGI IMG/M metagenome (GOLD analysis project Ga0058701, IMG submission 97039) | Agave microbial communities from Guanajuato, Mexico - Or.Ma.e | ecosystem: Host-associated > Plants > Phyllosphere > Phylloplane/Leaf | place: Guanajuato, Mexico | collected 2012-06-04
CAAGTGGCTGGCGGCCAAGTTGGCGATATTTGCCCCAGCCACACCCAGCCTGGTCCCAGCCAGCATTTCGGCGATCCAGCCACGTTCCAGCGCTCTGCCAGCCAATTTTTTCAACTGGGGATAATTTGCTAAATTTTCAGATTTTTAACACGCGTTTTGGAAAAAACAAAACAAAAAAAAACGAGCGATTGCAAAGTACACTTCCTTAAGCCATAACAGTCCGAAGCATTTGGAGTGAAATTTAGTTTAAGAGAAATTCGAAGGATTTTCCCCATTTAATTACGCAGTTTCAAGCTTTGGAAATTGCCTGAATTATTAAATTGCAGGTTTCCAGAGGGGTGATATTTTTTAAATTGTGACAATACTGAACTAAAAAATCCGCTAAAGTATTTTTTTCTGCTTCCGAACGGCATCGCTGGGCGCTAGTGGGTTAAGGGTAAAGGGATGCCCGAACGACATGCCTAAACAAAACCGCATGTCCTCTCGTCAAACAAGATTCCCCGAAAATATTGTGGCAATGTATGACTTGAGCGAATCATCGTTGACCACATGACACAAGATGAAAACGTAGAGGCGAACAGACACACAGCACGACTGTAATGTCAAACTTGTCCAATTTTGTCGAGAATTTTTAATTATCACGTTTCGGAGGTTACGTTACAGAAGTTAAATCTGCTCGGATTCTGTATTCGATTTTTTCGATTCAGTCAAGTGAAAGAGTGCGTTTCAAAAAAACAAAAAAAAAAACAAAAACAACTGCAATTTTTAAGAATAAGTTGATCTTTTTTTCAAATGAACGCTTTCACTGGATCCATTTTTGAAACTCGTATTTGTACCTGATCGATTTTTCATTGGAAGGATCAATATGAAACCTAAACAAAACCACCGAAAAATAATTCATAAATCTCTAAAATTAATCAGTGTTAAAACTAACATTATTCATTTTTATCACGCATGTTCGATTGCTTGCTCTTTTAAAAAACAGAGGTTTTAGCGCTTACATTAGTTACGGGATCATCAGGGAATTTCCATCTAAAATAGAAGCATTCCACAAGGACAATATTCTTACCGAGACGAAGGCATGCTATGAAAGAAAAAAAAATCTTGCTGGAGATAGTTTTTTCCCTCCTCGTAAATGTCATTTTCCAAATTTTTTTTTCAATCATGCGTACAGTGATGATGTTTCAGATCTTTTTCTGCTCAAACTGCTAAAACCACTCATAACGTGTTGGCAGCTAATTATGAGGAAAGCTGAGAGAAAGAGTTAAAACCGAACATCATCACGACACGACATTAATCGTAAAAATGTTTCCTTGTTTACAAAGGATTGCATTTATACTTGGAGTATTGCCCTGTTTGGGTAACACTCATACGAGATGACAGAAACGTTATCTTTGCAGGTAAAACTTTTCTGATGATCTCAATCCAGTAAAATTTTAGGACTCTCTGCAACTCACCTTGCGATTGAAAAATCTTTACTTCCCCCTTTCAAAGGAAAACTTCGAGGTAGTTAGCTAGTCCGGCGCATTTGGAATCGTTTCCACGTATCACAGCTTTCTCAAAATCCATGTTACAATCGACCTTACAATTAATCTACTCTTAATACCTGCTGTTTTTTATTCTTCTTTATTTATTTCATTCTTCTTTCATAAGAAATTTTACCTCAAGAACTCGTATTACTATGGACTTTCTGATCATATACAGTATACATTAAGAAAACACCAGTTAGTTCTAGGTGCAATCGTTACAAAAGTTGTAAGGCGTGCCCATTTTTACCGAAGTGGTTTTCTTGCCGTTTTGTTCATGTTATGACCTACTTGAATTTGTAGGTTAGGAAATGAATGGTTACCTAACATGTAGGAAAGAAAAAAATGCCACCATCTAAAACGCACATCGGTCAAAAATTGAATGCATGGCAAGCAAAACTCACCTTAGCTATTGTGGTACCACCTTACCAGATTTTTTTCTAGGACGATCGCACGCAAAACTGATATTTCTAGGGTATTGCTATTGACATGCATTTACGTTAAGAAACTTCAGCGCTCGGGAAATGACAAGAAACAAGCAAGTTGGCACTCCTGAAAAAAAAACATACACGGCATTACAATATTACAGAATACAATACGCTTCTATGGAGGTAAGGCACCATATTCTCATGGTGCTTCAAGCCCCACTGATATCAATCAAACTCGTGTTTAAATTTGTCTTATGTACGTTCTAAAGTAGGCATATTTCTTCGTTTTTTTTAAATTAATATGTTATGATTTATAACTCTGAGGGAGGAAATAAAGCAATTCTCGAGACCGTATTTATCAGGCTCACAGCAATGCAAAACGAGGATACTTCCCACAGCTTTAATCAAGATACGTCTACTTTGTAAAGTAAAAATTGATGCCGGCTTATCACCATCAGAAGAGGCGGCTTGCGACGGTAGTCTACCTTGGCAGTCAATTAAGAGAAAAACGAGAAAAGGTAAAAGTAAAACTTGGCATTAACAATTTGGGTGTTGCTATTGACCCGAAATGCATTAGCATAGGGAGACTTAAGCACGGAACCCAACGTAAGACATTTTCGGCAAACGGGTCAATACACATTTCCCACTATTTTTTTTTTGCGCCGAGGTTGCAAAGACGCATAGGGGGTGGGGTTGGGGGACCAAAAGACCAAGTGCGTATCTTGAATGGGGGGGTGTCAGGGTCTTCGTAATCCTCCAGCAGTTACGAGCTTAATTTGTTCATAAGGTGTTCATTTTTTGTTTTTTAATGTAAAGGTGCTTTTAGGAAAAAAAAAAATCCATGTTTGACATGGAATAAAATCAGAACTTTTTAAAAAGAATAAAATGAGCTACAAACTCTCAGTGCATAGACATTTCTTTTTGGATCATTTTCTAAAAACAAAGATTCATATAAGATTCCAAGAAGCTCGTATTTGAGACAACCGCGCTATAAAATACAAATTTAAGGAAAAATAACACATTTAAAACTTCTTTTGAATGCGTTAGAATCCATTGAAATTTTATACAAGCTCTAAATGTACTCAATTCAATAATAAAATTGACCATGACTCAGGCAGAAAAAGACGTAGTCCGCTGAATAATAGGCAACCCAGGTAGCTTGAATCAGTCTCATCGAAAAAAAAAAAAAAGCGCTGGCGCTGGCACTGCCAAAGAACCTTTAAAAAGTCCACACTCCATCCGCAAGATTGGCGAATTGGGCTTTGAGTCCGAATTTACATGCTATGCATTGAGACTCCTTGCCGTTAAGCACGCATCGGGTAGCGGGAGAAAATATTCTTCAAAATACTGGCACTATGCGGCACTGTGTTGGTGATACATTTCAACACAATATAGGCATCCACGACTATCGAAGAGAAATTCGGGCTCGTTCAACATATCCAAAGCATTGTTTTAAAAGCGGGCCAACAGTGAAAGCAACTCTCTGAAAAGTGCACAGAGAATAGTCCACGCACTGTCCGAACATGCCAAAATCCTGGATAAAATGAGACGTATCCGCTTGAACTTAAGTGGATGAAAACCATTTAAGCAGACTCTTAGAGAATCATTCAATTCATTTTTCTTTTCAAAACAGTTAGGCCTATATTTCATTTAAAAATTGATAAAAACATAGGAGTATTAGACTATGCTCACAAACCCATTAAGTACCGCTTCCCATTGCAGAAGTGGGGTTCTTTAGTCAGAAATGTCTCGCGAATCGTGAGCGTCAAACCATTCTTATATTGCACGACGAGCAACCTCCGTTCCATTTGACTTACCGTAACGAAATCGGACCGCCTCTCAAATCCCACACAAGTACTAGGTAGCCTTTTCAATTAAACATCCATCCTGTTCCTACCTTTCTTTATTATTCAAGAGCAACAAGCCTAACGCCCATGACTAACGGAACGAATCTTCCCATTAGTGACCTTGTAAATACAACCGGAAATGAGTGCTGCCGTTCCGCGTCGCGCCACTCTCGAAACTCCGGATATTTAAGATTGTCGTGTTTGCTTTGTACGTGGAATTCCAGAGCAGAGCCTGTATTATGTCCGACAAGGGATAAAAAAGAGAAGATCTACTGTATTGCAGATTGGGGCAAACCCAGACACTTTTCCAGGTTTTACACCTACTTGAAGTAGTAATTCCCTGATAATGTGTATTTTATCAGGAATGCTGTAGAATCTCTGGTCCTTGTCAAACCTTTTCCACTCATCGAATATTATTTATTTCCAAATGTGACGCTTAGTAGACGTAGTCCGGATTCACCCCAGGGTGGGTTAATGCGGACAGAAGTATACATATTTTTGAATGGGAAACCGAATTTAGGCGGACGCAGGCACTGATTCGAACACAAGTCAGCAAATACTAAGTATATCAAAAGTGCATTAAAATCATGTTTATCTACGAACATGTTTAGAAATAATAAGTCTTTCAGCTTTAACCAATTTTATCACTGATAACGTAATGTTTGATTCGATTGAGTCAGACGTACTCAATCTTCAAATTTAGCATACAGTTATCCGGAATGTATATTCTTGCTACTATGATATGACACGGCATCTGTATCCTGAATATCTCAGGTGCGAAGAATATTATTAATCGTAAAAAAATAATTAACCTAACAGCCCATTATAACCACTCATCAACCATCTCACTTCATCACACAGCCGCCTCAAAACTATTCACGTTCCCCCCTTTTTTTTCACACACTGCTAATCTATTTATTCTTGCATACATACTCGATATAGAATTAGATCATTTTAGGATAATATTAAAAATCGGCTAAATCAAAAAAAGAACAATGATATATTGCCGGATAATTGATTCTCAGTAAAAGCAGGCCAGTCGTTTAACTGTCAAAGTGTCATCCGTAAAATTTTGATCCAATAATGACGATTTCAGATTCCCTTCCTCAGCCTCTATCCCTACCACCATTATTAAGGTCGTTCAAGGATTAAAAACTGCGGTTCAGCGCGGCCAGTGCGCGTGCAGCACAGACGCATTACGAGATTAAAATGATTTCGCATTGAATAAAGTCATGATATTTCATAGGCGAGGTGGGAGTGAGGAGTACCAGGAGAGTGCAGCGACTGCTGAGTTAGTTATGACCGCTATGCGACAGCGTATACACGGACCGGTATACCATGAGAGTGAACCAAGTATGTCCTTTGACTGTTGACAGCGCGGTGGGCCAAAACGGAGTTTATACGATTAGTACGAGCGACCTCATTGGCAGTAAGAGTGCAGCGGCGACGGGGGTGCCAGCGGAACACACCGAAGATGTGGAGAAAGCGGATTCTGTGGACAGAACCGTTGCCGGGAAAGATGTAACACATCCAACATCGTAAGTATTCAGAAGTTATTGGCTTTCTCCAGGGACGACGTACTTGACGTACCTCTTGAAATCTGGGTCACCACCCTTTTTCTAACTCTTTTCTTTTTTTTATTTTATTTTTAGACGAAAGGAAATCACTTTTCCTTCACATAAAAAAGCATCACAATTTTCTTTCGAACAAATTATCACGGTATCACGGTCTGAAGGCTTTTACCAATATGAAATCCAGCTAAAATTATGGTCATTGGTCGTGTTAACCACAGTTTGCACAACACTTACTTTAAGTTAGCCTAAGTTTGTTAATATCTAGCATTAATTAAACCTCGTTTTTCTATAAACATTACTTTAGTTAATATTCTATGTCTTCAAAAAAATAAGAATAAAAAAAGGGGGGGGGAGACTTTTCTAGTGATTAAAGTTCCGCGTTTTTTTTTTACGGATTTTCCGACATTTCCTGCGGGTTACAGAAACTGCCACCACGACAGGTGTGGCAACAAGCTTAATAATATTTGAGCGGAGTATAGAAGCCAAAAACACGACACCTAACCCAAGCTAGATAAAGTTTACCGAACAAAGCTAACCTAACCTAGATTAACTATTTACGATTTCATTCCTTAATAAAAGATACAACGCATTTAAGAAAAAGCTCTCATAGATAGAATGAATGAGCATGGCACAATCTCATCAGGAATTTGGGCCCCAGCATACTCACTAGCAAAATAAGGCCGCTTCATTGATACTGACAGGGTACAGAACAATACTTAGCAACCCGGGCCAGTTTTCATGCACCGATCTTATCTCTAATTGAATTGATTACTGTTGCTTTGTCGGAGTACACTGCCACCAAAGTAGATGCAAGTCAATGAATGTGCTAAATTACAAGTAGATTTGTTGATCTTCCCGATTTTTTGAAAGACTTCTCTTTTTGTAAACAAATGTAGTGTTTATGACATCGAACCAGAGACAAACAATAACGATACCAAAGCAAGTACGTGTAGTGTTTGTTCTACATGTGATTCGGCTAGGCTGGTGAATTTACACCTGTTTGAAGTTTGCATGATCTAATATAGAAGAAGTGGAAATTTTGTTTCAGATGTGATTAAAAAACGCGATGTTCTTTTAACATGCGCAAAAAAGCTAAAGGCAGAGGTGTAAGACCATGTACAGAATAATTTTGATGCAGGCGTATTTTAGATTTCTCTTTTTTATTCGTAGCAATGAGGCTAAACGCTGAATATCGATTTTCTAGATATCACTTGGCAGCCTTTTCTATGTCCCAGGATTTTGTAACAAAAAATCAACTGCCACGGTTCCCTATGGATGGAAAACTTTTTCCTGATGTTCATTTTTATTTCGTGATATCCTTTATATTTTCCTTTACTCCAAATTCGAGGCAGATAATATCTGCCTATCATATTATGATAAAAATGCAATTACATACTTTCGGTAGGGTAAAATCTATCGGTGTATTGTATTACCGAATTTAAAAACGAACTCTGAAAATGGCTCAGTACTCTCATTTTGTGTACCTCTTGTATTTCACCCTGGTCAGAGCTTTCCGTACAATATGAGGCTTTATCACATTTTGTACCCTACTGACTATTCTGTAAGATGACATGTCCATGCAAGAAGCGGCCAACAATAAAATAGCAAGAGTGCATAACACCCGGCTACTTTGGAGATAGTCCTTGCATAAGCAGGTCAACATAGAAAACACTCAATTTCCAGAAAGACAAGTAATCACATGTGTGCCGAGCTCACTCGTTCTGCCAGGGACGATTTATCAAAATTACCCAGAGGGACTATTAATTAACCTTTGATTAATAAACATCAAAGGTTATTTAATTCTTCATAACGTAAGTGCTGGTGCTATGCAGGGGCCTTGATTGGGAACGCCTCCGGTAGGTTTTCGAACGAAACACTTTTATGTTAGCCGGTCTTAGCATTGACCACTATTTCAACGTCGTCTAGACCAATATTTTCCGTAGCAAAAGGACAGAACTACGCCCTGGTCGGACTGTCTGTTGCACAAATAATTCGACACGGATATCCACACGGATATCCATGTTAATGGTCAGGGGATATGGGGAAGGTATCTATATGGTTATCCTCGCCCTGTGACCATTTCCTTGGATATGTGTAAGAACGTCCGTGCGGATGTCCATGTCGAGTGATCCGTGTTACGGACAGTTTGACCAGGACGTAGTAGCCTAGTCTAAATAATAGCGGAGAGGGGGGATGTAGACTAAAGGCTTTATCAAACGTAAGGATTTGATATCTTTCGATAGACATATAGCTATCAATTCACTGAAACCCGTGTATAACAAACCTGCTTAAAACTAAATACCGTTTATGACAATTTCTCTCACAATCTTTTGAAGGTTGTTTCAAACAGGATTTACTGTAATACTGACCATGCTCAAAAGTTACCCGAATAAGTATTACGTTTGCTTTGCCTACCCAAAACTGCTGCCGGCGGCTAGTCAAAACAGTTACAGAATCATCCCTTTTTAATGAGAGTGCCCTAGAAGCTTTCCCTCATCGATGACTCGCTCGTGTTGTTGCACTCTTAAAATAATCATATTATAAAATTATTATTTTTTTCTCATCTATTTCATAGCTTATTTATTTGAGAAGTAGTTAAATAAGTAACCTAATTAAACACATACCACAGAGTGGCTGGAAATTAGACGTCTTCAATATATCCCATACGACTATTGCATCAGCCATGTTTGACTTCTAATCGGTCCATATTCACTATCAATGAATCTAAATATGGCATCAAAATGAACTAGTAAAATTGAAGTTATTAAAGAGAAGTCAAACAGGCGATTGACATAAATATACTTTTTCTTGGCGTTTATCAAATTCCGAGGGTACAGAGTAAACACGTTTTGGCACGTGCGAGATTTCTTTATCTTAACACGTGGCCATTGATTTTGCCGTTCCCGTTAATTCATTCACGCTTCACTGCTGTTGGCCTTCCAAGAAATACAGTACACAAGCCAAACCGGTGTCAAAAGTACCGTTCATAAAGTTTATACGCGCTCCTCATCTAGCGGAACTAAAAAGCACCGATTATCTGCTTCGGTCATCCTTAACCAAAATCTATGTATCTGCGGAACTCTGGGACTAACGTAAGCAACTCAGGAACCCTCTGGAAAATCTAAACAACTCGGTTACCATCGGAGGGATGTAAGCAACTCGCAGACCCGCGAGCAAATAAGTAACTCGTATGGAATTGATGAAGACTTCCGCGCAACCACTGATAATGAGTTGCTGCGCGGAGGTTTCATTCAGGGTCTCCGACCTGCTTACATCTGCCCAAGAAGTGCAGTACCACCACGTTCGGGGTCCCCGAGGATAGATTTTTGAGGTCCAACACTCAATTTTTTTAAGGTAGCAATTTTAACATTTTGGTTCAACCTTCCGTCGTCAAATCGAGCGGAGCGACAGCGGAGCGAGGCGAGAGGTATCTAACCTAACTTGACCTATCATAATCAAGCCCCTTGCCGTTTACCAATATTAGTTAAAGTCACTTGTGCCTCGCTTCGCTATCGCCCCGCTCGGCTGTCGCCAAGCCTGATGCCGCTTCTCGGCGGCCCTAAATCGGCCGCCGAGAAGTAAGCGGCATTAGGCCTGGCGACCGTTTAATCAGGTAACCCTAGGTTAAGTTAGGTTATGTGGCTTGTGCCTCGCTCCGCTGTCGCTCCGCTTGGCTTAACGTCGTAGGGGTTGAACCAAAAGGTTGAAAATGCAGCCTTAAAAATTTAAAGTGAAACATTCAGGAATCTCTTAATTTTTTTTTCGATTCCTAACGGCTCGAAGGAGTTGATAGGAGATGCAGGAAATTGTCCGACACGGAAGTTGTCCGACAAAACCCAACCTAACGACACCCGAATTTCTCGGAGAACTTCCGTGTCGGACAAATTCCGCCTTCCGGTTGATAGCTGCTCTTGCTCTATTCATACCGCTGAAGCTGCCGCGCAGCAGTCCATAACGAAAAAAGCAATGACGCCCCGTTGGTTTTACATCCTTACGGATCGCCGCGTGGCAGCTACAACGGTATGAGAAGGACGTGCAAAGCTGTTGATTTCTTAACGGGAACCATCGGTTTGTGCTTAATCCCAGTATGAGCAAAAAACGGGAATAAAAGATAAATAGCGATCGTCTACGCTATTCAATCCATAGAATTGAAATGTTTGTTTTTTTTAGGTTTGTTTCTTGCGTCGAGTCAAGAAGCTTCTTTAGATCAATGAAACTTTTCAGGCCGGTTTCGGGAATTCATGCTGTTGTGAGTGTTCGCGGACGACATACAGGCACTGGGTCGTATTTCGGGACGGCTGTGACTACAGAGTTATTGGAACCCTTTACGGTTTGATTTCGTCTTTCGTTGAGAATTCGTGTCACGACACGAAAAATCAATTTTGCATGAAAACTCTCGTTGTCATTCACACGCCACGTTATCGCGAAACATTGCTTTGGGGGATTGTGAGGCACGTCTATTGACGAATTGGACGATTTCGAACATTCTGACAGCTTGATTGCAAAAAAAGAAAAAAAAGAAACGAAACAATATGCAACGACCTCATAAAGTACCCTGATCATCTCTTGATCAGGTCCGGATGTGATTGTAGCTCGCCTGATAAGAATAAGATTAAAATTATGACGCAAACTTACGAACTAATGAAAAAAATGCCAATGCAGTTCAAAAGATCAGGATCTGTTCAGGTTATTCAGATAACTATCTAACCAGTGCCTGATAAGTTCTGACAATTCATGTCAGCTTATGATGTGGTCTTCACCGGAAGAGCCGAAATTTTCGTTGGCCGATAGAAGAAGCCCTCACGTGACCTTTTTGAAAAACTCGTTTAGGTGCAGGTGTAAGCCTCCCCCTCACATACTGTATAAAACAATAACAAAAAGATACAATCAAATAAAAACTCAGCACAACCAAATTAAATCCAGTTTGTTGAAGATGCGGCTTGAGAGGGAAAAACCGCTCCATTGAAATCCTACCACTAGGATCGTTGTTTGTCATAAAAAAAGTATTTTATAACATTTTTGCCTTTTGGAAGAGATAACTTTCTTTGAACCTATAGCCCATCTACCAAAGCATATCAAAGGCAAAGTTTTTCGTAGAATTATAGGAGTATCATAATACGACTCTATCAGTAGTATGACATCCCAATGAGTGCTTTGTGAATCCGCTTCTTCAGCCATACCCTTGTATGGGCGGGCACGCACTTCAAACTCACCAAACTTGAGAATAATGGGGTAATGGCTGTACCTCGCGCTGCTCAGGGAATGCGGCTGGGCTGTCCTCGACTTGAGTTCATCTATCACCGTATGTATTTACTTGCCTGAAACAAAAACGAAAACATTTTAGTGACGTTTTTGAAATAATTTATATGTTTCTTGATAAGTTTTAAAAAATCAGTTTGAGTAACATGATTTCAGGTGAAATGTAATTTAATGGCCCAAGCAAGTTTCTTAATGTTCTCCAAAAATAATGAAACACCTTTTTCAGTAAATAGTTTCTTCCTATTCTTTTTTATTTTTTTTCGTGAGTCGTTTGAATGTCTTTAAAACCATATCTGTATACGCAAGATTTTTCAAAAGATTTAGGGTCCACTAAAAAAATCAATTTTCTATGGTGAAGATGTGTTATTGAAATAAAAATGAGGTCGGACGAATCATTTTTACGCATATGCTTTTGCGTTAGGTAGGCTTTCCCCCTATTCCATTTGATTAGGTACCATACAAAATAATTTTGCCTAATTAAAAATTTCAGTCCCCCCGACAAAAAAAAATCCCTTTTGTTCCAGAAATAAAGATTTCACTTCCCACTATGTAAGGAGGAGGATGGTGTATTTTATAACGTTGACGAGAAGATATGCTAGTTTGTTAAAAATGCTTAGAAATGTCTAATAAAATATTGAAAGATAACTTTTGGCGAGAGACGTTCCTAGTGCTCTCGAGTCAAATCACCGCTGCATTTAAAAAAAAGGAAAAAAAATAAGTTGGACTTCGCATTGTTAGCCAGCCTGACTTGAGGCGCTACACTAACAGTAAGCGGAATAAATATAAATTTATGAGGAGTATATCTAATGTTGGTGAAATAAAGTAATGTCAAGAACATTTAAAATTAGACGTTACAAGCAATTTACCATCAAGGGTAAGATTTTACTGCGTGATTCAAACGCTTGTTTATTCGGGCTCGGCGGAAAGTTTCAGTGTGGTGCTCAATCAAATACAATCCCTCAAAGATTTTCCGGTCGCAAATTAAACTCTTAGGACGAACCAAATCTGAACCCTAAAGGCTCAATACCATTTACCCCATTTAAGATATAAATGAACCCAAACAGTGGTTACTGTTAATCCCCTCATGGGTTTAATATCGAGCGCCCACTAAAAATTCTACCGCTAAGCGACGGTTCAAAGTTCAACCCTTAAGGTAAGAATGAATATCCATACGGTGTCGGGCAAAACCCCTAGAACAGTGCCAGTATACCCCCTTTGGGTGCAAGAGTAAACTGGACGGAGGAAAGTGATCGACCCGGAGAGTGGTCGATCCGTAAAGTGGTCGACCAGGAAAGTGGTCGATTTCGGATGCTGTTAGGTTAGGTTGGGTTTTGTCGGACAACTTCCGTGTCGATCACTGTCCGGGTCGACCAGTTTCCGGGTCGACCACTTTCCGGGTCGATCACTTTCCTACAGGGTAAACCGTGTGGGATTAATCAGTAACCAATCGAAGGGTTTACAAAACGACCCAAAGGGCTCAATCTATGACCGTAAGGGTAACAGGACAAACCTCCTGACCTGACTGGCACTGGTAGGCCCCCTTTTGGGTTCAAGTATAAACCTGAACCCTTAAAAGGGGGTCAAGGAAACCTCAAAAGGTTGAATAAGTAACCCATGCGCCCAGTATCAGAACCCCACAGGTAACAGAAGGAACCCTTTGTAAGGTACCAATAGGTGCCTGCCTCTGATTAACGTGATTCTCGGATTAACGGATTAACGTGAAACTCTGCTAAGGGTACAAGGGATGACCTCTAGAGGTTGGTCCGTCAACCTTATGGATGATTGTGGGAACTCTGCTATCGGTAATGGTGAAGACGCTCAAATAGGATGTAACCTCAACTTTCCCGAGCAGTGCGGGGCAAAGGATCGCCTCTGGTCATGTCAAAAATAAGTGATACCCGGAGAAGAAAAGGTTAGCTAGATTTACTCAGAAATTATTAAAATAAATACTTACCTAGTTAGTAAATATTACCAGGCAGACTAGAAAATGTAACCACCGAACTGGTAAAAGTGACTGACACGGTGTTAGTAAATCGTGAATGTGCTGGTAACATATACTAACCGACTAGTAACATTTGCTAACCAAGTTAGGTGTCCCTTTTTTTACTAATTTGTGAGTAATTCCAGTTGACCCATTTTTCTCAGTTAGGCTCAGATGCGGGCGTCGTATGCCCACATTTACTCTACGAAAATGTAAAAAAGTGATTAACATATTTCCTACTGGGGGTATATCTAACACCACGGCAAGTCATTCTTGAGATGCGTCCCATGATTACTGGTGGCGCCATCTAATGGGTATCTCGGTGGAAACTCTCTCATTATAGACTGGGGGAGCGTGACGTCACAGCCCCCCTTCCCTACCCCACCCCACGCGCGTTTTTTGAAGGTGG
>Ga0058701_10003079_pt1 | contig 13023 bp, 5 predicted proteins | sample AgamicOrMae_FD_97039 | JGI IMG/M metagenome (GOLD analysis project Ga0058701, IMG submission 97039) | Agave microbial communities from Guanajuato, Mexico - Or.Ma.e | ecosystem: Host-associated > Plants > Phyllosphere > Phylloplane/Leaf | place: Guanajuato, Mexico | collected 2012-06-04
ACGTTTCCGCCGCGCTTCGGGTATCACCGGCGAGCCAATGATCGCGGACTGCTGGAGGAGCAAGAGGGGAACAGGTTCAAACGTAGCGCGCGCAAGTGACCTCTAGGATTTTCCACCCGGTATTGTTCAGGCTCAAATTAAAGATCTTGATCAGACTCCAAATCAATGTATCAGGATGTGATTTTGACTGTGGAAGAATTCGTAGGACTCGGTGACACTCGGATAGTATTGTTTAAGATTCTGATACATTTTCATCAATTGAGATCCTGAGTTGGAATATACGGATCAGAGGTGCTATTCTGTATGCTGTACAGTCGCGTGTTTCCGCCGTTGGCGACCCGACTTCGGGCGACCCGGAGGCTTCTTGGAGTCGCGTTCGGCCGACCGAAACCGACACTCCACCGCCGAACTGCGCCGAACCATGCCGCCGGGCTGGCCAAACGGGACACGAAGGTGTCAGAAGCCGCCCGAAATCGAGTCGCCAGTCACGTCATTCCACCGTTCGCGACTGCGATCGCAATCGCCATTCACAGAATAGCACCTCAAGTACTGAATTCGAAACCTGAGAAAATGTATCAGAATCTGATATAGTTCTATTCGAATTCGGCCGATCCTTATTGATAAGGCCTTATGTTTCAGTCAGAATCATATCCTAATTGTGTCGATCATAATCTGATTGAATCTATCAGCTTGAATCAGAAGCCAAAGGTGTGTCGTTCTTAAAGGAGGTCGACAAGACTGACCACTTCCTACCCGTCCCTTCCTCTTGTCCAAATTACTTCTCCCCTCTCACCCCACTTCAAGATCCACCGTCGACTGAAGTTTGACCTCCGCACTCCACCTGTGTGGCGACACATTTATGTACTATCAGTCGAAAAGGTATTTGTCCAGTTATGGTCGTGAAACAAGGCGGTGGTCAATGTATTTCCCTCATAAGGCGGAGCTTTCCTACGCGACCAGAACCGGACAATACCTTTTGGACTGATAGTACGACTCCTATTATTAGAAGAGTTTTTTACCGGCATCTTTTGATTCGGGTATTACTTCATTGATTAATTTTCATAGGTTTATTACTTTGGCATCGATGATGAAAAGTGCTCCTAAAAGATATCTGATTGAGGCATTAGCTCCCAAAAAGGTTAAAACCTGTGTTTATTGCTGTTGGCAATCCGTGTTCATTCATCGGAGCAAATACTTCTTCTTATAAAGGACTTTTCTCCAACATTTATATGAGCTTTTGATAATGGCTTCCCTCCTACTCTTACGACCTGTACCGTTTTTTTTTTTTTTCAGGTTATGGATCCAAACTTTGAGTCAGACGACGGGGCTGGCGGCAAGGAGGTTGTCATCGATCTAAATACAATAGAGGCGCCTTATGAACCATCTGACTCTTTTTCTTCATCCGAGTTGACAGAGGACTGGAGTGAAGAGTCGCCAATGAAACGGCCTCGACAGGACCTCGAAGACCCTCTAGAGGTGCTTCACAGTCGTCAACCGACTCCCTCAGAAAAAGATGAGTTCGACACCTTTGGGAAATACATTGCTCTGGCTTTGAAAAACATGCCGATCCATTTGGCTCTCCAGTGCCAAAACGAACTTCAGACTACTCTGACTCGCTTCCGGTTTATGAGTATAGGCGGATTTGAGTCTTCGCAAGATTCGTTGCAGGGACCAGTGACACAAGATCCTACCATTAAGTCGGAACCTTTAGAAGAAGTACTGTTGATGGATGATGCAATGTTCAGTTAGCCAGCCGACAAAGGAAAGCACGACGCAGTTCTTGTTATTTACGTTTACTTCGTTAGTCCAGAATCGTGGTGTCAGTGAACAGTGAATTCAAAGATTTTCTGGAGTGAGATGAGCCAAGGCCATCTGACTCCTGGCGAAAATCGTGTGTGTATATGGAGATAATTGGACGACATTTTTCGGTACTCGTCGGAAGGCACTTTGCTTACCTCTCGCGTCAGAGCATTAGGTGCCAGGCAACTTACGTCCGCTTTCTTGGATTTTCAGATTAAAATTCAGCACGGCTGCGATCTAGTGTGGTGCACCGCCCTGTATATGAGTGCTAGGCATTGATGCAATCCATTATTTTTTTCTCCTTTGGTTTGAGAGATCAATGTTTCGTTTAAGGACAGGCATTACTGATTTTGCAAATGGTGAGTAATGGTAAAACATACATTTTGCTAAGCTTATTTATTTTTTAATCCGTCCGCTGTTGTTTTCGTGGCAGACTATTGTAAAAACTTGAGAATTTCCAGAAACGCTTTTTGGTCTTACGCAAGTTATCAGTGCAATCCCAAGAATTGTATTCGTTGCAGCAGAGCGGTAAATGAACACTGTCTCTTTTATATACAAATTTGACTGAACAAGTGATATGTATGATATTTAAAATGTGATTTAGCTGTAAGTAAATTTTTGATGATTTTTGTCCTTTGCCTCTTTGTTCGTGGCACCGCCTTCCACTTGGAGTTCCTACCACAAACGTTGGCTTTGGCTGTTCCATCTAGCCTACTGTTGTGCAATCGTATCGCGAGAAAAGACGAACATCAGCCAATCGTTTTTACTAGAAATTTTTCCATTGATAAACTTTTTCTGCAGAAAATTGAAGCTGAACAAGATAAACGGGTTAACGGCTCGATGCGGTGCGCCGAGTGTTTATTTACTTCTTCCAGCGGGGCGCCGCGCCGCTGCGCCGTTGCAGACACCTCGTATTAGGGTTCATATCGACAGCTATTTTTAAATCCGCCGACATCCAGCACGTGTGTGGACGTGGACTACGCAGTGCAAACTCGCTGAGACTATCTTACTGTTCCGATTTCCGTTCGTCTGTCAACAACGACCAAATCCTTGCCCTCGCATTCACCGCGTGTGCATTCTTGCGTTTCGTGTGTAGGTTATCAGAGCTGCAAGAAGGTTGGTTTATTTCGAGACATTAACATTTAGTCTGCTTTGAGTCCATCAGCGAGGAATCTTTCCATTGTTTGTGGGGCAGCCTTTGAGCGGGGACGAAGAGTGCGCGGCAGACATTGTTGAGGGGGAGGTAGGTAGAAGCAACACGGAAAGATTCGTTAGGCTCGCCAAGGGCTGTCTCTAGGCAAACAAGGTAACTGGAAAGGAGAAGGCGAAGCAAAGCTAAGAGTGCAGTAAATTGTAAAACGGGTACGGAAACATTGTGGATGTGGGACATCTTCACGTTAAATAATTCGAAACGAAGTTTTGGGCTACAAACGGAAATGAACAAACGCATTGGGCTAACGGTAATAAGATTTTATGACGTGGGTTTGTAGACACTGATACAAAAACACAGAATATTTGTCTTTTTTAATATGTTTATCTCACAAGCTTTGGAAGAATGAGTTATTCTAAAACATCTGCCCCCAACCCACCCCTCGATATAGGGCATAATATTATTTTGTACGGTGGAAATTTTATCGCAGGGTAAAGTTCCCCCACCATAAATGATGTATCGTGCAAGGTATATCATTTTTCCATGATTTTAGCTCAACAAATGAACTCAACTTGCCCCTATGTGCATAACAAATGATCTTGATAAGAAAAATTTCCAATGCGCTTTTGATTTATTGATTTTCCTAACTCGGATTTCTTCTGGAGTAGTGAGGTGGTAGAAACCACTTTTCACCGCGCGTCAAACAAAACTTTTTGACTTAGGCCATAATCGATTTTATCGTAGAGGGAACCTAATGAAGTTTAAGGTCCGCACCGCAAGTTAATACATACGACTTTGGATTATCGAGAAATACGTCGGAAAGAAGGGGAGATTTGAGGTGAAGAGTAAAAGCGAAGAAATTTTCAGTGTTAAGCTTCTTTTCTTCGAATCTGCGCAAACCTAATAGGATCGGCGGGATAGAAAGGCCGATTCTGGCCGCTGTTTTCACTTATGAGTGGATTGGCCCAGTTCTATCGAATAACATACTGTATACCGTTGCATGCCATTCCAAGCAGACGTGACAGTCCTCACTTTCAATATTCTGTTCTTCTTTCTTACAAATACGCGCACTTATTGGTACTACCTTTTGCCATCATGTTTTCATTGAGATCTCTCTTTGCTTTCCAAATCATCGAGTCAGCAAGCGGAAAACTCTACAACCTTGCAATAACTTATTAGAACCAGCAATGGATCGCAACGTGAAGGCTAAATGAAACTTCCAACACCGGTAGGTCTCGCATACAACAATACAGTACAGTAGAGTCTCTGTTATACGTCTCTCACAATCAGTTGTAAGTCCCACACGTTTGTACAGTACGTCCAATTAGTACAGTCTCATCCCCCAGAATACTTTACATGGCGTTATACGGAACATTATTTTCACTTGTACGTCCCTCTCAGTTCTACGTCCAAATTTTTGAGTTTCGACTTGGACGTCTGCAAAACTCTCAATCTACCAAACACGCGTGCGTTTTTGTAAAAATTGGCAGACATTCTCAACCCCCATTGAGTCCGCCGGATGTTAATTTAAAGAAAGTCGGTTCGGTTCTTGCTCTCATGTTGAACATACATTTGTATGGGGAGACCTAAACGCACGCCAAGAAGGCTCAATGTATTTTTAATGAAACTTTGCCTATGCGAATAAGTATAATTTTTCCTAGTCGTACATAAGTAGAGAAGCGCTGGCGCCGGAAATGCCAAAAGAAAACAAACGCGCATCTCAAAGTCACCACAGAGGGCACTGGTATCACTCCGTTGTTCCGCAGAAATATATATTCCGTGCCGTTTTTAATCTGTAAATACGCAGAATTTTTCATCCTCCACCAAAACAGCCGCCCGCCGATTTTTCTCTCTCGTTATCTTAGCAGACCTTGAAAGCCCGTGCAACACAAGGCACCTTTGAATGCAAGCTAGTAGCGGACAAGGATCGATTGAGTATCATGATATTTTCCCGCCAAATAAAGCAAGTTTACAAAACCCGCGACTTTTATCATACAGCGGTGCTATTGTGAGCTAGATGACTTCAGAGTGTATATCTGCATGTTCCAAAGTCTCTCGGCCCCTTCCACTAGAGCAGCCGCTCACCACGAGGGGACCGAATGACGCTGCGCGGCGCCTTGCATTCGCAGAGGACAAACGGAGTGCGCTGCCCTCACAAAGAGCGGACGACTCACCGATTTACTTCTTTAGGCCCATTTACATAAGTCGCAGGTGGAGAGTCGTAGTCGAAAGAATTTTGGCTTGGGCCAAACGATACGACTGGCCCTTGCAACCGGAAACAGTCCCTTTACGATGGCTACAAGCGACCTTTGTCGAAGAGGCATAACAGTTCGACCCTTTGTCGAAAACTGGATGCCCTTCCTAGGATGCGAAGGGACATAAAGATCAACAAAATTGCGGCCTTGATTTAGGTTCAAGCGTATCATTAAACCTTGAGAGGAAGGCGCCCCTCCGAGCGCCCCTCTCAAGATTGAACAAAACAAGCATCAAGCCATGGCCGGTGTAAGATACTTACTTGTAGTGCGACTTGGTAACTTTTTGCAAGAGCGTTCATTAAAATCAAATTACGTGAGTTGATCTAGTAATTTTAAGGCACTCGGGTTGGTCAAAGTCAAGTTCAAACCGATTCATGGACAAAAATGTAAAGTTTACTCGAAAAAATAAACCAAATAATGATAATAATCGTGACCACTTGCAAGCTGTCCATTGAAATTCTCCTCCATTTAAATCACACGTACTCAATTTATACGGTACATTAAAAAACAACAAAAAAACAGTGCCACACTTTAGAGTATTTGTCCTTAGCATTACGTTTTTCGCTGGGAAATCAGGAAAAATGTGGAATTTTTATCTCCGTGTTTCAACTTTTGTCGCCAAGTCCAGCGGAACGTTTACCTAAATTAGCGTAGATTAACGTAACGGGTGCCAAACTTGATGCCGCTTATTTTTGGGAGGCAGTAAGTGTAAGTGATTGAAGCTGCATCAGGCTTAGAGACAAACTAGCGAAGAGATGCACAAGACCTCTGTGACCTTACCTAGATTAATTAACCTAACGTACGTTAACCTAACGTATCTTATGCGGTTGTCCTCAATCCTTACAATGACAGTAACCTATCCTAAACCTAACTTAAGCGCGTATTTGTTCGAAGTACATGGACGAAAATCGAAAGAATAGGTCAACGCGAGGAGCAAGTTGATTTGGGCACTTTCGTGTTGTTGGTTGACACGGTCAAACCACACACCTATATGATTTCTTCAGCCTACAGGTAGGTCAACAACGTCACCAAACTTACTGAGTCTTCTTCCGAGTCAACAGAGAAACAAAACAAAAGTAAAACCGCAACGGAAACCGTTCAATGTAAGATCGACCACATTCCGCGCCGGCGAAATTATCTTTTTTTTTTGAGTGCGTCGTTATCGTAGTTATTTTGACAGCGTTATCAAACTCAGTCTGCCACGCCGACTCTACGCTCATGTAACAAAGTAACGCCCTGGACGTCGAAACGTCTTTTGCCTTTACGTTTGGCCTAATGCGCGTTGTTTCACGTTTCTAATCTTGTACGGAAAGTTGCCCAAAGATACAATTTGTTCGTTTTTTTCAAATCCCCCATGATTGCAGGAACAATCATGGGGATGTCCCCATTCCATTGACGGGTAGGACATCCATGCGATGTTCTTATTTTTTACTTGAGTCCACTTGCATTCAAGTCTCCACAAACATGGTTATGTGTTTAAATACAACCTAATAATAAATAAAAATATAAAATAAATACCGTATTTACAGCGTACTGCATTGACTTGAAAAATATGTTCAGAGTCGCAGCTCCTACCTCTCATTACTTAGTTACAAGCGATTTGAGCTTGACTTATGACTCTCAGTTGCAAAGGCTGGGTTTTCCACCTCTGTATTCCACGCTGGTGTTATCTTTCATTACATTTTTAGGATTAACGACGTACAGCTGTGTAGGATGGTTTAACCTTGGTTAGGTTAACGCACCTTGTTCTCGCTGCGGTTATACTCTTGGCTGTCACGAAGCTTGATGCTGCCTCCCCTCCCGGCGGCAACTGCCTCCCGGTATATCGCTTGCCGAGGTTAGGTAAGGTTATGATAGGTTAGGTTCCGCTGCCGCTCCGTTCGGTTTGCCGACGGAAGGCGAAACACTGGAAGTGCAAATATTCAACATTTCTTTACAGTGTAAGACTTGTATACGACTTTTCAGCATTCTCCCTTCCCTTTGCGTGTCGGTTCATTGAACATCCGGGGGTCTGCAACGCCCCCGGATTAAGAGGGCTTACGGCCCGCTTATGGGCTGTTCGCCTAAAAATTGTGTACCTTTCGGCCTTGACTGATAGTCTTGCCGTTTATGAACGAACTCGCTCACACGTTGAAATGAGAGTTTTCCAGGGAAGAAAATTTGAAGACGTCTGTCAAGCTCATTATCAAATCGCTCTGCACCGTTATATTAAACCTATTGTCCTAGATACCAAAGAATATTATCTTAAAACTTTATTGAACCGGAAGTAATTTGTTTGCCAGTTTTCTGACGATATTGTCCTACGATACTTTTAAGCTGAAAATCCGCTCTTTTTTTTTTGTTTGACTCTTCTTTTATTTACCTGCTTCGAAAACACCTAGCCCGGCGAAAACGTTAGCATTTGTTCCGCAACCCGCACGTGAAGAAAAAAGGCGGTGCTTGACAATAGGTCACCAGCCAAGAAATTATATTGGCACTCAACTTTGCAATATGTATTGAACCTCTAATTCTACACCAGGCAAAGATGACTCATATCAACCGTCGCGCCACGCGCTTCAAAATTTCTGCGCGCTCAAAGCGGTTAGGTAAGGATAGGCAAGATTGTAATTTTGTAACTTCCGATTCTCGGCGTTACGGCTTTTTTTTTGACTTACCTCGCGGAAATCGCAATGTACGCAAAAGTAGGGCGGCTGTTCGGGGGGAAAAAAAAAGGTTCACCTGTTGATGTATTGTTCACATGAAAAGCACGCAATGAACGCTCATTCTAAGGGTTGCATGCATTCGTGTGATTAATAATCGTTATCGATCAAAGCCCACCCCCTTATTCATTTTTCATTTATGCTTCGTTGTACTGCTCGCGGCGGACTTTATTAATACCGAGCCATGCCAGGGGGCCTTAATCATGATTATTCTCGGAGCGAGTGCGAACTGCCGAATTACGCCGGCTGTGACGCTAATCCAAAAGGTACATCACACCATCTCAACTCATTCGTATCTTATAAATAAAGCAAACTGTATTAATGTGGCAGACATTGTACTTCTGGAAACAGACGGTGGGACTGAGCTGACGCAGAAACAGCTGATTGTTCGTATGTTTTCGTGTGACGTCAGAACGGAAAGTCCCCCTGTGTTGTGCTGCACAGACGATCGAAGCCGAGAGGGGAGCGGGGTGGGGAGGGACGCCTCGTTGCCAGATCACGCAAAGAGGGGAGGAGGGGAAGGTTACATGGCTAGGTTGTTATCTAGCGGCGCATGCGCGGGCTAGGTCGGCTCGCGGGGCGGCGCGGCGCGGAGACGCTCACTCATGCTTCGAGTCCCCACTTCGGGACCCAACAAGCTTCGCAGCTACGGCCACGCCCAGGGAATGGGCACGTTTCCTTGGTTAGACTCTTCCACACTGACGTAGCAAACCTTCTCGTGACCACCGCGTGGCCCGGCCGTGTTTATTATGGCTCGGAGCGAAGCGGCTTTTTAAGCATGGGGCCCGCAACGGGCCAAGCCTTATCGCTACTTTACTCATCATCGCGTTATCTCTCAGAAATACAACTCTCGCTCCCTAATCACGTGAACGCGTCTGTCACAGCTGATTATTCGATTCGAGTGACGTAATTTATCGAGGGTTCGTCCAACTTTTGTCTTGCAAAACATGAGTGTTGCCAACCTAAGCAGGCGAGTTTACTACGAATGTAATGAGAGCTTAATGTTTGCTGATTCAGAGTTCGGGAAGGGGGGGAGACTAGACTCCGCTGCCAGTATGACTGCGCAGCTGTAAATAGGCGCGATATCGCACATACTCGAGTACGAGTGCACTTGTGCTTGCCATTCTGCTTTGTTCATATCTTGTCGTATTTGCCGATGGAAATAAATCTCTGTTCTTGTCGGGGGCGGGACTCGGTATAGAGAGAGCACATGTATGGGCGCCTCAATGGGCTCACCAGAGATTGGACGTTGCGTGCATTTTCAGTAACGCGTCACGTTTTGTCATCGTACCAATGCGCCCGTACTCATTACGTTATCGTTACCGATCGGCCTAAATCGCACGCCTTCACCGATTGTTTTTGGTGGAAAAACGCGTTACGGTTTCCTTACTTTTTCGTTTCCGGATTATTCCTTGAATTCTTCAGGCTTAGAATGCCTCAATTTATTAGCAAATATGCATGGTAATTAATTTGTAACCACTAGAATACAGGTATGGCGTAAAATGTATGATGCTAGAAAACAGTTTTGTCGGATTGTTTATGTATTGAATTCTGTACTTTTCCATCATTGAATCAACGAATAACGAGTCCCGTGTTTTCGTGTTTTAGGCCGTTATTTGGTAGTTTTAAGTAACGCTTTACTTCTTTTAACTTCTTATATTTTTGTATCCCGTAACGCTACTTGTTACCCGAAAAATTAACGAGTAACGCGTTACGAGTAACGTTAAAAAATTAATCAACATTTTCCGTTTGAGCGGAGTTACTTCTTCTTCCTCATTTACCTGCCTACTAAAATTTTGAAAAGTTGCATTTCCGACTTACTTTATCATTTGTCGCTAATTGTAAGCCTGAGCGAAGCGTGGCACCAGTTACTCGAAATAACCAACCAACTTTACCTTTATAGGTTTGCGTTACATTCGCGGATAGGCCGGTTGCCGTTTACCTCTCGGTGGCAGTGTGGACAGAGTAAGCGGCACCAGGCTTGGTGACGGCCGAGTGGAGCATTAGCGAAGCAAAGCATATGGCACGTGATAAACCGTAGTGTTTTTGCGAACTCCTTCCCCCGAACATAAGTAATGTTTTCGAAACATCCATATTATTTGGGAATAGCGCTTTAAAAGCGTCGTATAAAATACTACAAGAGCTTTTTTTAAAAGCAAAATGTCGCAAAAACACCTAAAATCACAGAGGACGTGATAAGTTTTTCACCTTTGCCCACGTTCCTTTTTTATTAATGAAGGAATAAAAACGCGTGATGTGGCGTTTTATCGGTACATTTGCTCAGATTTTATTGTCTATTATGGAGAGTCTGAAATATTGGGGGATATAATTAGAAGGCACCCAAATAAAAGGACGTCGAAAAAAGTATTTAAAAAAAGCCCGAAGAGTTCGCGCTACGAAGGATATGGGTCTATAGTTCAAAACGACGAGTTTTACGGACGACGTATTCTATCTGCAACAAAAGAAGTTGTATACATTCTTACACAGCATGCGGTAAATTTTGATTTTCTACACTCTAAATCTGAAACAGTGAAAGTCACCGGGATTCAGTGAAAATTCACTATTTCCCTTTCAAAATTGCTCCACTGAATGAAATCAGTGGATCAATCAATTTTGTTGGGGAAGTAGAGACTTTTCACTGTTTCAGATTTAGAGTGTAATTGCGTCTATGAAGACATCCAAACAACATTTTAAAAGATCATACATAATTATGTATTATACATAAAAAATTCTTTTTTAAAAAACGCTGACATTTAAAAGAGCCCTTTTATGGAGGCTAAACTCACCTTCTTCCTGGAGCCAAGCGTATTGTTCCTTCGGACTCCCACTCCTATTTCGGGTACGTGGTATGTGCCTGACCCCTCGGGGCTGGTTGACGTTAGCGGCTATCTGAAATGCGGTCGATCTTGAGTAGAATGTGCGAGGAGGAGAAAACCAAGCTCAACTCCTGCGCGGGCGCTGCTCCCCTGTCGCCACTCACCACAGACCCTCTGCTCTTGGAGAATAGCCTCAATAAACCCACCAGACGGTATCTTTCCTGCTTTCAGAAGGTCCATAAATGCGACCCTCAATCAACTTTGAACTTGAGCAATGGCTGTGATGGCGAAGATAACTACAACAATGGAAAGGAAGTGGCGAACGCTACGCCCAACTGATGGCATAAAAATAGGACCTGTCGTATGCTTTAGGGCTGAATTTATTTTGCAGTAAGGGCTCAAAAACCGTGGACGAGTTCAAAGAAGTTCCATAAAAATCGTTTCGTACGAGTTTCGAAAGTTCCAAATCTTTGCCACAGTTATCTCTGGTCCACGGAAAAGCCAAAATATTCATTGGAGGATAAAAGTATGAGAAATGTGGATGCTGTTTCGGAACCATGAGACTAGGGCGGTAATCCTTCAATTGGCGAGTGCCGTGGATAAAGTGAGTCCCGCTAACTTTTCAAACTATCTAATGGATTGGCCATGAGGGGAGAGTGAGAAGCGGGATTGTGTCTGACTGCGAGCTTAGCTGCTGAATCAGTTGAGTTAACTTCATTAATTCGACAAGGCGCTGTTTGTTTTACATCAATTCTCTCGGCGGCGCCCGCTGCATTGAAGGGATGCTTAAGTGATGTTAGACGCATGTCATAAGCGAAACAGGCGTTTATTTAGGAGGCAAGTTGTCAAAGGCCACTGGTGTAAATTTACAATCCGAATTATGTTTCAGGATCGAAGCATACTTATCATAAAACTCGCAGGAAACCCGTCGCAGGAAATGTCTGAGAAGGCATTTGCCGTATCTTTTATTTAGGCCTACGTTACCTTCCATCGCTAAAGCTTAAGTATTAGGGCGAAAGCGTGTCGTGCAATCAATCCTCATACGGTAATGAAGGGTTGAACGAGGCTGAACTCAAGAGGCAACAGAATGCAGCCCTTACTACTCTCAAATCATCACGGAGTGGGTTGCTCTACCACCAGGCAATAATCCCTTTACCATGGTACAGTTCACGCACAGTCCAGTGCTCGCGGAACTTTGAGTGTACCACTCCCAGAGGACAGGATAAGCCAACGTTGGAGAATCTCTCTACATCGTGGTGAGCGTAGTGCAAACAATTACCACTTGGCGTGAGGAAAGCGAGCGCCGCGGCCTGGACTGAGGACCTTTTGATCTCCGAAAGCAGCCCAAGTGCTACTCTGAACGGGTCAACAAAACAAGACACGTTATTTTTTGTTCGTTTCCGTAAATGAACAGCCCCTTCCCCCCATTTCTTTACCCCCGTAGTGATAAATCAGGATGAGAGTTTTTAACTTCACGTATTTCACATAATGACTGATAACATGTAAATATGGAGGTTATGTTGCAAGAGGGTGAAATGCGGAGGTTCCTGATCAAAGAAAAAGAAATGGTCATCTACAGTTAACGTTCGGTCCACAGATATTTGAGGAAAGTTTAGACAAGGTAGCGGCTTCTAGGAACTTAGGACCTTTCTTGAGACACTTCTGTCATCCCTGATTGGTCTGACGAAACTTCTGCTAATCAAAGACGCGAAACTTTCCGTCCCCTAAAAGGGCAATCCGAGAGGACCTGCCGTTCTTCGTTTAACGTCTTCTTGCATTTGCGGATACACTCCTTGCCCACAATGACCCAACGAGTACCTTTTCACTATCCACCGAGAGGAGTGGAGAAAAAGTGTGAAACCAACATTTTCTAAGACGTCACAAGCCGAGGAAAAGAGAAGCCAACCCAATCCTACCACTTCAGTTCAGAGAGTCGTTCACCGTCAGCGTGCTGCAACACGTTTCTGGAACGAGATTCTCGGAACGTCCAAAAGGGCGCTCACTTGAAGGAAATAGTGCTGCTAGAAATGATGTATTCTGTATACTACCACTTTAAGGTGGCGTCACTCCAAAGTAGTGTTTTAAAAAAATGTTTTTTTTTTGAAACGCCTCGGAAAAAAAACGAAAAAACATTTTTTTTCGGAAAAAATGTGTTTTTTTTAAAAAAAATTGGACGTGTGCATGGTTAAAAAGTTAGTTTTTGCAACCCCGGTCGTGTTAGAGTAGTTTTCTATTTTTACATATTCCAGATATTGCGTTTAGATTGTTCTTCAAAAATATAAAAGCAAAATTAAGCGTTGAAC
>Ga0058701_10003080_pt1 | contig 13023 bp, 5 predicted proteins | sample AgamicOrMae_FD_97039 | JGI IMG/M metagenome (GOLD analysis project Ga0058701, IMG submission 97039) | Agave microbial communities from Guanajuato, Mexico - Or.Ma.e | ecosystem: Host-associated > Plants > Phyllosphere > Phylloplane/Leaf | place: Guanajuato, Mexico | collected 2012-06-04
AGGTTGGGCTAGGTTGGATGCCTTTTGCCTCGTTCCGCTATCTCTCCGCTCGGCTTGACGACGGAGGGTAGCACCAAATTTAAACCAAGAGGTTGAAAATGCTACCTTAAAAAATTACAGTGACTCAGACAGCGGTCTTGCATAGTTCCACCTTTGTTACCACACGATCATACCTAACCTTACCTTACTTACACTCTGTACTCTCATTTTATAATCTGTAAATTCAAAATACTAAATTATCCTTACTTTGAACATTGGAAAGGTTGGATCGTATGTGTTCTGGCTGGAGAGCCTCAAAGTGAGAGAGTCGACAATTTATTCCCCCGGTGTGCGCTGATTGGCAGGATGCATGAAATCAGCTACGCTGATTGGTGGGATGCGAGGGTGACATTGCAGTCGACGACTCTCTCCCTGAGAGGCTCTCTAGTTCTGGCATGAGATTCAGCCAGATTCTGCTCATTTCCTTATACTCTATAGCCCAGCGAGCAGTAACGCCGAGAAGTCAAGCGGTACCAGACTTGCGGCGACTATTCCTGAAGTTCAAAAACGAGAAAAAGCAAAAAAAAATCTTTCTTTATTGGTCGTTTTATTAGAGAAATTAACTTTTCACATCAGTGTATATCTATACGTTCCAGATTTGTTAGGCTACAAGTTACAAGCCTTGAGGTTGGTAGCCATGGCAATGCCGCGTTTTTAGTCGCAAGTCCCTTGAAGGGGTGTTGCGTCACCGTGATGGCTATATTAGACGTTGCGATGGCTACCTTATACAGTAGTGTATGGGGAGCGTGGAGACTTTCACTCTCCGCGAACACAGAATAGCCAACTTGCCAATATAATCGCGATATCGATTTCAGTATTGCTATGCACTGTCCATCATACTGTCCACTTTATTTCCCGCGAGTAATTTTCTTGTAACCTACAGAAGTAATTCTAGTCCATTTCTCGTCACGAATTTGCTCAATTCGGCTGTTATGCGCTGTCCCTGAACGACTCCGCTAACAAATACATAGGTTAGGTAAGGTTTTAAATACCTGGTGCCTGGTTCCGCTTACAGTAAGCTCGATGCCGCTTTACTAAGGGGAAAGCGTCTTTAGGCTTAAAAGCAATGAGTTTGGTTAGGTGCCTTGCACTCTGCTATCGCTTTCGCTTCGGAAGGTTGAGCACATCCCAGCACGTGGAAAATTTAGACCTCTCTTTACAGTTTATCGGGCTGACGACCATAAGAAGTAATTCGGCTCCAAAGGACTGTTATACTAGATCTTAGGCCTAAATAAGGAAAAATAAATAAAAATAAAGTAAATTATTAAAACTTTTTTTAAAACAACTTTAAAAAAAATAAATCTTAGCTTATAGAAAAAAAATGAAAAATAAACTAAAATTAAAAACATTTAAAAATAAAAAAGATATTGCTTTATTCCAGGAAGAAATTACATTAAGTAATTCAGCTCCAAAGGACAGTTATACTAGATCTTAGGCCTAAATATGGAAAAATTAATAAAAATGAAATGAATTATTAGAACTTTTTTTAAAAACGACTTTTTAAAAAATAAATCTTAGCTAACTAGAAAAAATGAAAAATAAACTAAAAATAAAAACATTTTAGAATAAAAAGGTAATGCTTTATTCAAGGAAGAAATTACATTGCGTTGAACGAAATCGTCGATTTTCCTGGAAACAAGAAGTGTTTATTAGAAGCGGCGTCTCTAGTGTGTTGTTGCACGCTCGAAAATGAGCTTACTGTCAATGAGTATCCATAATTTTGAATAGTCGGCTCGCCTTTTATAGCAGGAAGAAAGTGGTCATCGACAATCGCCGTGATCGAGCGTTTAAGTCTCCGGCGACGCGGCGGCGGTGCAGCGGCGGCGGCGCAGCGCACGGATGAAATACAGCTTCCGTCGCGGCAGCGCGCCGCGAGCGCGACTCCCGCCGGCGCGGCGGTCTCACTACGGCGACATTTACAACGTCTCTCAATAAGCTACGAAGTAATTACGGACGTGATGAAGCTCCCTCAACAACTTCCGTTCGAATCAAACCTTTACGGCATTCTTATGTTTTTACGGATAATCGTATTTCACACACGGGAAGTTAGTCCGGATTTCTAGTTCTTCTCATCTTCCGTTACCAAGTATAGCGACCATTATGTTGGGTTAAGGTTCCTTTAACCTAAATGAACTTAAGTTAACGTATCAGAACGGTCGCAAACCTGACAGGGCTTAGCTCTCGGTGTCAGAAGCTAAAAGTTACAGGGGCATCAGGTTTAGTGAAAGCCTGTAGCGGTACTGAATGATAGATCTAACTGGAAGTGCTAGAGCCTGTGGTGAATTCCCGCTCAAAATATGGCTTCATTTCAATACGACTAAGTCCAAATGTAATACCTACCTGTAATCAAGTTCATGTAGCTAACATAACTTAACCTATCTACTTATTAAACCTTCCAAAATATTTCGTGCTACGACTTCCTTTCTTTTCTCCGGTTTTAACCTGATCTTCAATTAGGTAACTTTCGTTTCTTTTTATTTGATTTTATGAGGTTAGGTATTGCTCGTGCCTAACTAAATTTACCCCGTACGCTACTCGTACCCATCGAAACTTCTTAAAGAGGTAAAATAAAAACGCTTTTTCTGGGACCTATTTAGAAAAAGTTTATAGTAAGGCAACCGGCTTGTCGGTGCCAAGTGAGCGTACGAGGTGTGCATACTGACGAAAGGTGTAAGTATGTGACCCAGTGTGTCAGGCTGTGACCTGGCGAAGTGTCAGCAGCACGTCACGCAGGCCTACAAACCGATCTCCGAGGGAATCGAACCAGGAAGAAAATGTTTGTCAATGTGATGCTATATGCGCTTGCCAGCCACGTGCTAATAACCCCCTCGACCTCGTTGGAAAATACCAAGATGTATACCGAGAGAATTACATTTACCAAGAGAGCTAACCATGAGCGCTGAACTCCATGCGCCTCTTCAGCTCAAGAAGTGAATTTCTCCAAAGAAGGGAATTCCTCTCTCATAAATTTGTATGTCTTCACCAATAACAGCCCGAGGTATTTAAAGTGAAATTTAGCTTAAGAGAAATTCGAAGGAGTTTTCCCAGTAAATAACGCAATTTCAAGCTTTGAAAAATGCCTAAATTATTGAATTTCAGGTTTCCAGAGGGGTGATATCTTTTAAATTGTGACAATACTGAACTAGAAAGATCTCTAAAATGTTTTTTTTTTTCTGGTTCCGAGCGGTATCGCTGGGCGGCAGTGGGTTAATAAAATCTACCGAAACATGTGAGATTACCTATAGAAGGGTGCATTTAACTACTCCTGTGTTCTGCCTCGGTTCATTTATTGCACTCATGTCGTCTATGAGACTAGTGAAGGACAATTCGATACGTTGAGCATATTCTGACCTCTGATGACTTGAAAGAAATTAAAAGTGTTAAAGGGTTTTAAATAGTGGAATCGCCTAGAAAGAAACAAAAGCGTTTTAAGCATTGCGTAACAAAGGCTTGGTGAATTATTCACTCCTTGACATCATGTGTTGTGCCGTGTTTTTTAACAGCAATGACGTCATTAATCGTTGATTTAATTTGAAATTACGCGGGTAAAGCTAATAAAATTATTCCGTTTTGGTGTGGGAAAACGGAGGCGCCGGCGCTAATAACTTACGCCGTGAGAAGCGCGCGATTTTCACGTTTGGCGCAAAACAAAAGCCCGCTGGAGTTTCTCATGACACGCCGTTCAGGACAGAACAAGAAGGCAGTGCAATGCGCACAGTACCGTTTTGTTGGCGTCTGTTGACCTAACTCATTACCGAAAATTGGAAAACGTGCAGTTTGTTTAACCTGAGGTGGCTGAAAACAATCAGCACACTCGCTCTAAGTTTGAGATGTTTGATTTTCCATCTCTTGTGTTTCTTCTTTCAACGCTGATTGCCAAGTGGAGTGACGATCAAGGCTCACTTTAGACTTACCATAATCCGGGCGCTTTTAACTTGAGCTAAGCTCATACCATACCTAACCTAGCTAGGTTAGCTTAAGCACGGTTAGCCTAGGTTAACAAAACCTTGGCAAAGTTGGGAAAAGAGTGAAAAACTCGGTGTCCTTCGTCGCGCAAGCGGAGCCGCTACGCCACTACGGCCCTGTCACCGAGTGGAAATCCTTAAATTATCTTAATGAAAGTCTTTTTAGCGGAAGAAGAAATTAACCTACTTGGCCTTTGAAAGAGCTTTTTACTCGTGTAAAAAATACTGGTACCTAAAAGTCGCGGAAAGGCGTCGACTGACATTTGCGATGAAGCGCTGTTAGTTACCTCGTAATTAAATCTGAATTAAAATCTCGATTCAATTTGAGATCGTGAATATTGAGACCAGATAGCGATTTTTTTCCAAAAATGTGCTTTTTAGGATAAAGTTTTAGGTGGAAACGAGCTTTGAATTGAGATTGTTATATCATCTTGGCCGATCTTGGCGTATTTTAGGTCATTCTTATCTCATAACTTTTCATGTATTCTAAAAAAGCAATAAATAAATAAAATCATTGGGAGTCACTCAAAAGTAATTTACTTAAAACTGTGGAATAAGCTTTTCTTATTTTTAAAAAAATCGAAAATGTGTTAATTGTGGGAACGATTTTTTTTCAAATTTGTCGATATTGGTCGCTAGACTTATTTTTGTCTTATTTTCAACTACCTATAAAAATAAGAGTAATAGGCTGAGAATTAGACTTAAATTAGACTAACACGTTCTATTAAATCTGAAAATTTCATAGCTATCCCTTTTTTTTGCTGTTTCGTTATGATAAAACTAAGTTACATTCAGGGTCAGTTATGGCGTCATCAGGTTCTAAAAATAGGCAAGAGAGCTAGTTACGTTGTGTAATAGGGGGAATCCGTACCAATCGTAAATTAGTACTAGTAATTAGGCCTATGAATTGCTTCAGAATATATGAAAGACGTGATCCATAAACGTAAACCTACTTGAACGGAAAAAGGAAAGATATTATGTATGGCGGTAACAGTATCTAGGACTGAATACTCAGTTCGCTGAACAGTCTGGTCTAGTTGCGTTATTGATTGTTAGTCGGCTGATCGTAAAAGTCGTTCAGTCATTACGACTATTTTGCCTCATCAGTTGTCTCAGCCGATTGGAGCTATGGGAAAGAGAAGAAGGCTGTCTTTTTCCATTGAAGTAACGACTCCAACGTGAGAGAGGTTGTGACTTTCATATTTTCTCACAATCAGTCGATATATTACGTTTTTTTTATGTGAAAGTCGGCTGGTACGGAAGTTTTCCAACAACCTGGAACACTTAACCTAATCTATACTTTTAATTGATAAAGTGTTGATCAATCCTTTATTTCCATCCATGCTGGCGTTGGCATCAAAAATACAATGTGCACAAAAAATGACGATTCATGTTTTTAGAAAAAAAAAGTATATGCGCGGGAATAAACTAAATACACCATTAATTTGCAATAATAGTTTATTGAGATTACTATATGTGATTACTGTGTAAATAGCCTTATCATCGACAGAACTTCGCGTCGGGCGGCTACTGAACAAGTTGATCAGATATTCATACCAAATTGAGGCGTATGTTGAAGACCAATCATGGGGCATCCGTTAGACAGCCTAAACACTGCCTTTATTCGGTCCGCGGAGATAGAAAATGGCAATTTTCGAAGTCAGCTGGACTTGAGCGGCTGCAGCGGTGGCGACTGAACGGCTTATTGGATGCGAACAGGAGCATAACGGCAACAGATGTACGAAGAGTTGCGAGTGGGGGAAATGTAGTCTAGGGCGATGTCGCGATGAAAGTCCGTCGACCAAATCGCCGTTCTGATTCCGCGAGATTGCAAATTTGATTTACCATCTTTTCTGGACATTTATAAAATAAGTTGAACAACCGCCTTAAATTTCATAATTTTCCCAACGTTTTTTTGGCGATCTTTCGTCGTCAAGCCGAGCAGAGTGAAAACGGAGCGAAGACACTAAGTTTGCCTGATTTCTTGGTCAGCAAGCCTTGATGCGGTAAATTTTCTCTCGATTTTTTTTTCTCCGATGTACAAATCGGGGGGCATTCGATAGCGCCAAAAACCATAAGCGCCAACGCCGCAAGCACCAGTCCGTAACTGCCAAACGAGAAAAGTCGCAAACGCCAAAGTTCGTATAGGTTAGGTTAAGTTAGGTTAAGTTAGGTTAGGTTAAGTTAGGTTAGGTAAGGTTAGTATTGCGGTTTAGACCTTTGGCGTTTGCGAATTTTCTCGTTTGGCGGTTACGGATTGGCGCTTGCGGCGTTAGCGCTTGTGGTTTTTGGCGCTTATGACAGCTACCCGTACAAATCCACTCGTTCCATCTTCAAAACAATAGTCTTTTAGCAAAACAAATATTTTTTATGAGTGACTGTGTGTACAACACTTGACAAAAGTAAAAAGTCTACTTAAGAGCGCTTGAAACTGGATTGATCTTCTGGACTTGACAATAGTCCTCTATAATAAGTACTAGTGTTAGTAAACGATTTTTCGGTGCGGTAAATCAAAACATACAGTTGTTGTGGTGATAGGCGCCGCCGCGCGGGCGATGCCCTCTAGACACGGTCGGCGAATGAAAACGGGTCCTATAGTTTATTTTAAACCCAGACAGTAAAAAAAATGGTTGCCGAAAAGTTTTTGAGGAAACGACAAGCGAAACCACACAAGGGCGTTTTCAACCACGCAGTCGCGGTTCACGCGGCAACCGAAAATTCCGTCTCTTCTTCAACCTGCACAGCTCCCTCTTGATTTTCCTATGGCTTTCCGTTTACCATAAATCAAAGATGAATGCTTACTTAAACTACACGAAAACGTTCAAGAGAAATTCACCCGTTCATGATAGGCGAATGCGCAATTGTTGTTCACCCACCTTTCAAAAGAAATTGAAATCGACTTTGACTCTGGTGTGTTTGTAATGCGACTCGTCAAATTGAAAAACAGCCTCTAAAATGAGTTTACAAAGCGGGCCGGCAAGGTATTTAAGAACTTAATCCGTAAAATTAACTCATCTAAAATGTATTTTCTGATATCTAGAAGAATTCAAAATTTGGTTGTAAGCTAAATCTGCACCGATATCAAAGCGAAAAAAAATACCTGTGCCTACCTGACCTCTTAATAAATACGTCTCAGCCAAGAAAGCTAGTCTTCTTGTTCTCAACTGAATTTGAAGACGGATATTGGGGAGCCATTCGATGGGAACGATAAAACCGCCGTAACATTGTGTCCGTTTCCCATATCAATCGAGATATCGACTAGTCGATCACCAGTCCTGGACGCAGCTCTGTCAAGACTAGACGACAGTCGACAGCAATTTTCTCGCTCTCGAAACGAGACTATCCCAGATATGGCAGAGAAAATGGCCGCTAGTTGCAGGCGCGTCGCCGCGCTCCCCGCGAAGGAAAAGCAACGGTAAGCCTCTTTCCGGCTATTTCAAGATGGAGGACATGAATGCGCTCACTAACTTGTCCCTCGTCATATTGTCTCGTCCAAACTGTGAATTCTAAAGATGGCATTTTCTGCCTTTTGTGTTCTACATTGCGAGAAATACCGGGCCCAGCGGGGCATTCAGTATCAACCCGGTTAGCCTAATCCTCTTTTCGTGATGGAAGGTTAAACCATGATTAAACAAATGACGGGGAATATCCAACCTAAAACATAAGGTGCTCTGTTGAAAGCTCTTTTTAATTTATAATAGCCTATAGCCAAACTCAAGCTTTAATAAGAAAACATCCGCAAAGCATATTTTATTTATTTTTAGAAATCAGCAGCGCAAATGAAGATTTTAGAATAAGTAGATAGATTTTACATGCTCTCGCTTGAAATAAATGCATCCTAAGTGTGTTCGGAATCGCTAAATTTATCTGTGATGATAGCCTACCAATTTTTTTTAGAAAGAAAACAACCTAAAAAAATCCACTATTATCTGGATTTTTTTAAAATAGGCGATTAAAATAGTAGAAAAACAATCGCGTGCAGCCTTTTAATTAATCTTATATTTAGAAAATCGTTATTCTCAAATTAACAGTAGTGCCTAAATTTTCTATTGTCATTTCCGATTAAGCAAATCCTTCCAAATCCGCAAAGCCTTATTTCTCGATTAAAAAATATTATTTTCTTTAAGAGTATCTCAATTTGAAGACATGAGATTCAGTTTCTTAGAAAAGACAGTGGGTTGGTTTCAATGGAACGTGATATCTTAACCGCTGATATAAGCTACTGAGTTCTCCCTCCAACCTTGTTTGAAATGACTGGACTATTTTGTTTAATGTGAGATCACAATCACAATGACAAAAGACCCGCTAATTATTCACAGTATGAGTTCATCATTTTATTCGGACCGTTTCCGTTCGCCTAATAGATTTTTTTGCCATTTTGATTAGGCAGGTGACCAGCACCCGCGCCACGCGGTAGGTTGACCTCCAGGACAAGGCCGTTCTTAAGAATGGCTAACCCAACATGCGGGTAAGATTACACGACTTAATTCGCTAACGCTGTCGTCATTAAAGCAGTCACGCTCTAGTTACCTGTAGAAAGGAAGAGCTTTAAAACTAAATTTTTAAAAGCAGATTTTAACAAATGAGCGCCGGTTTAAGTCGTGACTTCACATTGGGTAATACTTGCTGGTCAGCGACAAGATAACTAAATTAGTTTGAGCGACAGATAAATATGATTCCATGATGTGCGAGTTTTTACTGATCGCGTGTTGCATATTTTGCCTATCAATAATATAAATCCATCATCATAGTTTTTAGGAGATCGCTAGGTGCAGAGCTGTATTTCAACTAGACTCCATTATCAAAATATCAGAATTTTTCAGTTCAAATTCGTATTTTTAAATTCCTTTTTCTGTACAAATTTAAATTCTTTTAATTGGCCTAATTAAAAAAAAGTTTCGCGTACTTTTTAAATCCTAATAAAATAACCATAAAAATCGCGATTTTTTTGGATAAATGCAAAGTAATATGCTATTATTATTTCATGGAAGTGCGATACTAAAGGAAACCAGTCATGACACAAAATTTATGTCAGAGCTTTAGGAAAAGTCGACTGTGAAATCCATTTAATCTTGGTAGACGAGTACTTCTTCCAAAACATTCAATTTAGGTTGCTCGTGGAAGAATTGCCGTCGTTCGGTATTTTGGGACGATTTTGCGGTATTCGTTACGTTTACTCTGCGGCGAATCCAGCAATATTTTTTTATCTAAAGTAACTGATCAAACTGCGGTTTTAGCTCAAATTTGGTCGCCAGAAAGTACTATAAAAAGATTGCTCTGTAATATCACAAAATTGCCCAACTTGAGTCGGTGACTCAAGAAGTCGACAGAGTGAATGTTAGACGACGCAATCAACGTTTCCGCAAAAGTTCGTTTTACGAGCTGAGTTTTTCCTTCTCAAATCTAATTAGAAACTCAGTATAATAGCAATTTTAAGTTTCTCATGTCATTCACTTTCTGATGCGAGTCGAGCGCTCTGGTTGGAGCTTTCAATGCTACTACATTATTTGGAATACAACTATTTCATTTTTTTTTTTAAATTAAGTACCCCATAGGTGAGTCAACATATTATTCGGGTAGCTGTCATAAGCGCCAAAAACCACAAGCGCCTACGCCGCAAGCGCCAATCCGTAACCGCCAAACGAGAAAAGTCGCAAACGCCAAAGTTCATAACCGCTGTACAAACCTAACCTAACTTAACCTAACCTAACTCAACCAAACCTATAAAATGATTGGCCTACCTATCATTTGGCGGTTACGAAATTTGCCGTTTGCGGCGTCGGCGCTCGCGGGTTTTGGCGCCATCGAATACCCCCCTATTATTCAAGTTTATAGCTGTAGCTAATTTATAGCTGTAACTACTACACATAAATGAAGAACCAATGAACTCATAGCAAACTTGACACTATGTTGCTCATACCTAAGCCAAGAGTTTTGTATGTTGGAGGTCTCTTTTTGAACCGACGTTGAGGCATACTTTTCCATAGTTTATGTACCTTCACAGTCCGTTAAGCAGAACATGACGTCATCACACCGGAAAACCGGGGTACCCAGTGCTCAGGGGCCGCGGGGTAGCGGAGCGCGTACGAGCACACTGCCCAACAGGGCAATGTTCCGAGACAACGAAAACGCAGGACAGTGTTCGCCTGCGAACGGGTCCCCCCTGGCCGAAGAGATAGTGCTGTCCACTAGAGATAGTGCTGTCCACTAGAGGTAGTCATCCAAGCAGATGTCCTCCAGCGAATGGGTCACTTAACCTCACTATATGTGAAGGAATCCAAAGAAACTCACGAAGTTTCTTTGTTAAATATGGTGCGAAATCTTTCGGATCATCTAAACGCCCAAAGCTCCCGAAAATGTGTAGTTTGGCATTGTCCTTGCTGGAAATATTTGGATAACGACTTTTTCATGTTGCTGCAGATTTTTCTGATATGGTATGAAGCTCTTCTCTCTAACCTCTATATACACTTGTTTAAAGGTTTTTCTCTCGTCTTTTTCTTCATTGTTTTTTTCTTGTGTTTTTCGTGGTTGTTTTTCTTTTTATTTTCCTTTTTTCCGTTATTTTTCGTAAAGGTGATAAAAAAGATATATGGAAGAAGCTCAGGTTCGGCATTTTGCGTTCAAGTCTCCGCAACAAATTTTACAGTTTCATGAAAGTGAATTGATTCATCGCCGTATAAAGAGCCAGCGCAATCGGGTACCAATCGCTATCGATACTCTCGCGCTTTTTTTTCAGGCTGTTCGAATAACTTGAATTGCTTCAGGATACATTCGTTCATAAGTCATACGAGGGTAACTAAAGTAACATTCTTTCAGGTGATGTTAGAGTATATGCGGTTAGTTTAAAGTTCAAGCTAAATTCAGTCTAGCTTCGATGATTAAGTTTCGTTGAGTGATGATTGTCTCCTGAAATTGCAGATATTTTTATTACTTTTATACTCTTTTTTTTTACCTCTCACAGTTCTAATGTTTCCTGCAGGACCTTGTCGAGGAGATCCCCAAGAATGCCCAACGGCGGCCGCAACCTTTGATCTCGGGTAGACTAATGTTTATATGTGACCTTCTTTTAATGGAAATTCCTGTGATACTTATCTGCGTTTGGCGGAGGAAGCTGTGATGGGCGAGAAAGAGGGCCATAGGTTATTTGTTTGCAAATTTGGTTGGCAAGTAGAAACGAAAATGTGTGTCACCTTTCTTTGAGCGGTCGCCCGGCGGCTAGGGTGTGTTCACTGAATCATTTCGTATGCATCTTTTCGAAGCGTGTCGCCAAGACAATGCCCAGGAGGTCAGACCACCGACACAAGTCGGCCGATAAACTCCATCCTGACCTCTGTGTTTGTCCGCGCCTTTCTTTTGAAATATTCTAATTTTGTCGTTTTTGTTTTGTTTCGCAGGTCAGTACTTCTTCCTGTATCGTGCGTCTATTGGGAAGTTCTCCGACAGAAATGCAACCTGAACCGACGAGACCAACCTCAACTGAACGTAACTGATCCTAAATCAAACTTTCCCGTTACTTTTGTAACCTCAATTTTCTTGACCTCACCTATCTTTATATAATATTTCTGAGCGTATTTTTTAAGCTCACTTTGTTTTACCTACCCTTTCTTGACCTCACTTATCTTCACCTAACGTTCCTTCTTTTCATTTTCATTATCTACTCTATCATTTTTTGACCTCATCTTCCTTGCTCTTACGTATCTTACCTCACCTTTCTTACCTCTTTTTCCGCTTGACCTCACCCTTCTTGACCTCACCTGTCTTGACCTCGCCTGTCTTGACCTCACCTTTCTTGACCTCACCTGTCTTGACGTCACCTTTCTTGACCTCACCTGTCTTGACGTCACCTTTCTTGACCTCGCCTGTCTTGACGTCACCTTTCTTGACCTCACCTGTCTTGACGTCACCTTTCTTGATCTCAACTGTCTTGACCTCACCTTTCTTGATTTCCTCTTCCTGGATCTCACCCTTCTCGACCGACCTTTCTGGACGTAATGAGTCTTAAACTTGATATTTACAATCTAACCTTACCTTACCTGTCTTGAATACAGAGAGTACATCTGTCAGTCTACTTCATGTTGGGAAACATCCTTTTTCCACTCCAATCGGTAAGACTATTTTACTGCAATTTAGAAGGGTGGAAATTTCCACCTCGTTTGTCCCCTCATTCGTATCTTTGTAAGCTATCAAAGAAGCAAGGAATAACATCCATAACCGAACTTAGATTAACGTAACATACGCGGTCATATTCCATGAATCCTTCTGATTTAACGAAAAGTTCAACGAGCATGGAACCTAGAAGAATGAAACCTTTAAGCTTGAACAACGAAATACCTTCATCACGGTTTTCATTTATTCTCTCGGACATTATCTGTTCGCGCGTTAAAATCTTTATCGCAAAAATTAATTAGTTTCCTAATTTGTAGAGAAGAATTTGTAGCTGCACCAGAGATTATGACTGATAAGAAGGACTATGAGATTTGTTCTCCTTGAAAGATCGCACGTTGGCTGTTGATCGCGGTTCGCGCCTCGCGGTTAGGCGTGCGCCACTCCAAGCCAGGAGGTCACACCGCGCGATAACCCCTAGGATACTCGCTTTGTGTAGGCTAACAGTAATTTAGCGATTGTTTGTCAAGATGGCTACCGCTCATGTTACTTTGCGGGGCTCACCTGCAAGACAGGTGTTTCTCGATACTCGTTTGCAGAGATAATCTTCTCCGCGTTCGTTGCAAGACGCAGACAGTGCACTAATTAACAAATTACCTTCTAACGCGTTCATTTTTATGACAAAATCAGTTTATGAGGAAATTTTCAGGCAGTCCATACCATCAAGTTATGACTCACCCCGGATTTATCTCATTCAAACACACACTAATCTTACCCCTGTTTTAGGTAGTCCCTTACCTGTTTTAGATAGTCCCACACCTGTTTTAGGTATAAATGTGAAACAAGGAGGAGAGCGTAATTCGTTTAATTTTGAAGATAGACCTTCAACAACCATATCATTGAAAAAGTCTCGTTG
>Ga0058701_10003081_pt1 | contig 13023 bp, 7 predicted proteins | sample AgamicOrMae_FD_97039 | JGI IMG/M metagenome (GOLD analysis project Ga0058701, IMG submission 97039) | Agave microbial communities from Guanajuato, Mexico - Or.Ma.e | ecosystem: Host-associated > Plants > Phyllosphere > Phylloplane/Leaf | place: Guanajuato, Mexico | collected 2012-06-04
CCCCTCGGGCGCTTCTGTCGAAGCCGATCTTTCCAACTCATTATTGTTTCAACTTTTATTTTCGTCAGGATCCTCCGTAGGATCCGCCGGCCGGCACCCCTCTGCCCACCATCAATTATTCCAGCGACGAAATATTAGCTGCTCTCCACGAAATCACCAAGACAAATCACTGGAAACAAAGCTTCTTGAGGACAAGCGTCGGCCGTATTGCCTCCGCCAAACCCACGCATCTCTTTCAATAGCGCTTCCTCCTCTCTCAAAGAAATCTCAACTCAAAAATGGAACAATATTCAATTTCAAAACTTGCAATTTTTTATTATTTTTTAAAAATCAAAAAAGTGTGATTTTGCTGTTATTTATGAAAGACTTCGAATGCTTATTTTAAAATTCTTCAAAATTTTAAGCTTTGATTTTTCATACGAAATTAATGGTTTCCACCACTCAGAGGCAAAAAAAAACGAGAGCTTTAAATATATACGACTAAATTTTGTAAATGTTTTACTTTTTTATTTTTATTTTTAAAATTACGGAGTGTCTATTGATACGATTGTCCCATTTAAAATGTATTAGGTTAGGTTCCGTGCGTTCAAGTCATCTCCCATTTAAATTGGTTTGGTTATATGCGTTCAATTATCCCTACATTCATGCATGTCGGGACAATAGCAACGCCCTTTAAAATTTGACGAGTCAAAGTCTTAAAGCTGAAAGAAGAGGAGAAAATACGTCTAAGGCTTCGACTAGATCTCACACGGGGCAAGTCTCGTTAAATCGTGTCCCAAAATAATGACCCCGCGCTCAAAGACGACTTGACTTTTGATCTCGACTATACACGCCACGCAGCCAGAGCCCATGCCCATGCAGATGTCGAGAGCGGCAGTAGACCACCGACCACTCAACAGATAACTGCAATGAAGTGTAAAGAGACCCTCCTCTGAGTGACCGGTCGGAGTCGGAGGGGGAAGGCCGGCCGTCGGCTCGGCGGGGGGCCCGTCGCCTCGCCTCGCCTCGCCTCGGGGTCGGGGGCAAAGCGACAAGGCTCGGCATGGCTCGGCGCGGCGCTTACTCCCTCGAGGCACGGCCAGTCTAAACGCTCCATCCTGCTAATTGGTGTCAACGTTTATCTGCTGGGGACCCGCCGGGGGGGGGGGAGGGTGCCACTCCCTCAGCAGGCCTGCATCCAAACAGGGAGGGAAGCAGGAAGGGAGCCTCGTGATACCTCATTTAGTTTCAATATCGCAAATCGGTGTTATTGGGTCGATGCTTCCTCACACGTCATTTCACGTAAACAAAATTTGAGACCACTTAAGTTTGAGTGGCGCTGGCCACCAACTTTTTTGGCCTTTTGCAAAAAATGGCAACGAGTTTAGATTGCATTCTTGAATCAGTGAGTGTCTCTGAAATTCAGCAAATTTTCACTGAATCTCAGAGGCACTCACCGATCCAAATTTAGAGTGAATAGAATCAATGATAAGCCTAAATGATTGAAAACAGGGGAAGTCATCACACTATCTACACCGAATTCTAAACACAATTCATGCATGCCCCTGTACGGAGAATTAATGTTACGACCAATATTTTCGTTTACAGCTGACAAAGCTAATGAATAGAATGTAGCAACACGCTTACGTGCTCACTACATTTTTCCAATAAATTGAAATAATGGATTTAAAACCATATCAGGGTCATCGAGTTCATTTATAAGCTAATCCTTCGAACATGAGGACACCCCGTTTAAAGTGGGAGAGTAAAATTAGCAACAAAACAACTGAATAAGCTTGGAGAAAAACTTGAATGACTCGAAAGGAATAAATACATGTCTATGCCTCTGTAAATATTGAATGCGGCGGTAAATAAGATTTCTGCAAAAACTTCTCTCCATAGTGGCCGAGAAAGTTTACTTACTGGTGCTGATAGGTCAATCTCGAAAGCCAACCAAATTTGCTGTTTTTTTTTCCATTTCACTCTCCTGTCTTAATGGATCTTTTTTCGTCAAAAACGCGTTATATTTACCCGTCAAAATAATCATGCAAGCTAACAGAACATTATTTCGTTATAACCAGCTAGCATCTCGTACCGTCGGTTCGACGATATACTTGCGAGTCTTACCACTAACTGATTCATACTCTACCTGAACGAGCCCGAGCGCCTCAACATTTAGCTAATACACCCACCGTGAGCTCGCCTGATTGCAGTTCCAAGCAAGTTAGCTTAAAATCAGCTCAGCTCCGCTCCGCTCCCCCAAAAGACGGATAAACGTGCTAAGTGCTGTTTGATTGGCCTCTCGGCGGGAGCGGCGCCTCTCCAAGACGGAATTAAAAACAAGACCATTGGGCGAGAAGATTACAAGGGAATGCTAATTCTGTCTTCAGGTGAACGGCAGACTAGTGCTGAGCGTCTCTTTTTTTACGAGGCTCGGCTGCGCTCAGTCTGAGGGCCGCTTGTCCTCAGCTCAGACTCAACTCCTCATTGCTCCTTTACGACCTCTTTGGGAGCCATTTCAACGAAACAAACGTGTAATTGTTAGCGATTTTTTCAGACGGACTCGTTTGCGCGCATTTTACAAGGCAAATGTCTGCACAGATAAAAGTTTAAATCAGTCGTTTTTTGCAGGCTGAAAACAGTCGCAAATCTTTTTCAAACGGCAGACCTCCTCAAGTTTCAAAGGCAGCATGATTTTCCACCGGGATACGAACGAACATGGTTCAACCTTAAGAGGAACGAAAACAGCATGTATTGGGTAAAGTTGAATTGTGTGCCTCGTGTCTCGCTCCGCGGCCGATCCGCTCGACAGTCATTAAGCCTTGGTTGATGTGCATTGTGCCTGGCTCCACGGAGGCTTCCACTCGGCTTCGCGACCGAAATCGCAACGCCAGAGAAAATGCTACCCTTCAAACTTACTCGCGTTACTACCCGTCAGACACCCCGCATCCGTTCACGAAATCTGTCTCGGAGGAAAGAAATCAGGCTTGCGCGTTTATTTTTGGGGGTAGCTAAAAAAAATCGGTCCAATATCTGCCAAGGCTGAAATCGCCTCGAGAGCGAAGGAAAAGGAGGAAAAAGTTGTCGGAAATCAACGAAATGATGTCAGACGATACGGGATTGCGGCCGGGCCGCGAGACGCCACGCCACGCCGCCGAACACCATGTCAAATCTAATAAGCTCAAGGTCAGGCCAAACCGGGCCAGGCCGGGCCAGGCCACAAACTGCTGCGCGTGATTTCCTCCGACGGACGACAGCAAAATCAGTGACGAAGCGGGCCACCAACGAATATTCAGTGAATTTTCACTGAATCTCAAAGACCCTCACTGATTAAAAGAGTGTACCACAGACCGATTTTCATAAAATGATAAGATCCAGATGAAAAGGTAGGCAACCAATCAAAAGTGAAACACGCCTGCGCTGCGATTGCCTACCTCTGGTTTTCTCTTCACACGGATATCTCCATAAAGGGTCTCGTCTTACATAGCTCAACATTTACTGTATCTCAAAAATTTTGTAACTAATGTCTTCAAAGACCCGTTTTTGTATAATAATTATAATTAAAAAAATGAAACCCACTCACAGAAAATCCTTAACAGATTTTTAAACTTCAGGCAAATTGTAATTGACACGAGGAAATAACAAATGATAAATCTCCGGCCTTTCAGAGTGCATTAAGAAAATATTGAAGATATTTTAAGAAGCCATAAGTCGCGTTATGAAAATTTAAATTTAAGTTAAACCAGGGAAAAGTGAAGTGTCGTAGAGTAGAAAAGGAGCGTTGAGCACGAGCACTTCCCCACCTTCCCCTAGTATCGCATCGCATCGCAACGGTCCGGCTACGGACGCCCCGAGGGCCGCCTCGCCGGAGGAACCGCCCACGCCATCTAGCGGCCGCCTCCGCAACTACGCTCGGAAGCACACGGCAACGAGACGCGGACACAACTCTGTCACGACTCTCCATTTTAGAGGTTGCTTTTCTACCTTTCGGAGTTCGACCTTTCGTCGCCAAGCCGGAGCGAGGCACACGGACTTGACTTATTTTAGCTAAGTTTGATGCGAAGCACGAGATTCCTAGGCTATATTTCATCGCATCGTTTAATGAAAAATTGAGCCTAGGTGGAACACGAAGTAAGCATTGCAACCTTTGAAACGGAAAGTCAACCCAAGTAAACGGTCTTTCGTGAATGTTCATAGGAACGAGATTGTGTTCAGCGCAGAAAATTAGATAATGGCTTGTCAGACACACCGATGAAATTTTCGATTTTGCTGTATACCAAGAATAACAATGAGCTACTCTGTACCTGTATGACTGCATGCTTGAACGGATATCACACGCATCTCTGGATAATTACCTGAAACACAAGAAATTTATATGAAACATACGACTCCTCTCAATGGCTATCAAAGAACTTCCCCCCATCACTTTACCCTACGTCAAGTATCACAAAGTCTTTGCTCCAGTCAATTCTATGGTAACTATTTTTTTTACTTTTTTGGGCGCACTATAATTCAACTCTTCCCTTTTACACTACCGTAAGTCAATCCTTGTTCCGCACATTTTTAGAAACATATTTTTAAAAGTCGCACATGATAAAACCCGGGACATGAACATTACCATTATGTGAAGCGGAAAGAGTTTGGCCACTGTTCGCATAAAAAAAGAAAAAAATACATATTTTGAATTACCCCGGTATCAACAGGATAAAGTCTTCATCGAAACAGAAAAGTTACCAGAAAAGTATCATACCGGCACTATACTACAGAGCGAAAGCTGCATTATACATTTGACAAAAAAAGGCTCTCCGCATTTAAACAGAATTCTCAGCAGCCTCGAATCAAAATGCACGTTTAGGTAAACCTAATCGAAGGCCCCAGTTTTCGCTCAAAATTTCGATCCGAACAAAAATTCAGCTATAGCGCCATCTTCCTAAGAAAGCAGCGTATAAAAATGGAAATTGGAAATATGACAAAGCGAGTGGAGGGACGAGGCGGGCTTCGGGCCTATTTAAAGTCCCAAGTCAAAAGCCTTATTACAATGTAAATCTGCCTGCGTAATTCAAACAGCAGCGAAGGGGCCCCGCTTGCCCAGGCCCGGGGGCTTACTCGCATCGCTTCACTCGCATCGCGAGAATTTTCAAAAGGGCCTTCGTCCCTTCAAAGGACGGGTTATGGGCTGCCCATGGCTGCCCATGGCTGCCCACGACTGCCCATCGCTTTCCATGAGCCGTGGGCGAGCCGTGGGTCACCAAGGCATGAAACAACAAGGTACACGACAAAGGACTGCTGGCCTTTCTTGGGACTGATGTGTGGTTATTTAGTCGCTTGACGTTTAGTCTTGGCTTGTTGCAGGGACGATTCGAAAGATAAGTCAAGTTGACCCGACGTGACAATTTAACGCATCTTTGATTTAGGATGAGGAGGACTGTTTTCATGACATGGCGACTTGATAAAACAGCCCCGCCTCTTCGTTGGCCTATTTTTAAATACAAAGAGTTTTTAAAATGACTTAATGACTTATGTCAAGGGAAAGTCGAATAAAATTATTTAAAAAATATTTTTAAACTACTTTTTGAATGCAAGTAGAAGGATTAGGGGGTTGCGGGACCATAACGATTTCGACACAAAAGCCTGTTCAGCTCCTTTGGGAATCCAAAATCCTTCCAAAATCGGGCTTTTAATTTGCATTTTCGGGTTGTTCAATCAAATTGAGAAGCAACCGGCAACGTTTTTGTACTTATTTTTAGCAACCCTCGATGAATTTCAACCGTAACCGTCATTAAAAGAAATTTTTTGGGGCAAAAAAAAAGAAAAAAAAGCTAAGGGGTACCCTAACCTTTTTTTCAGTTTTTAGCCAAGAAAAAATTGTTTGAATTTCCTGGTTTTTACGACTGAAATTCATCAAAGGACACTAAAAAAGAACAAAAACGTTGCCGGTTGTGTCATAACTTGATTGAACGTCCCAAAAATGCGAGTATAAAATACGATTTTCGCCGAATGAGCTGAGCAAGATTTCGAGTCGGAACCATAAGGATCAAACAACTAGCTGCAGGAGAGGTATGTCCGTAATAAGATAGATATTCTGCAACTAGTGTATTTATAAATTAGTTAAGAGTAAAAATGCTAAAAATCAATATTACTGAGTTGTTCCTGAGCAAAACTGATATTCACAGAGCTCGCGAATCCTTGAGAGGTTTCACGGGTAAGTTTTAGGCTTCTCGGCTACTACATCGCAAAGCTACGCATTCACGCAAAGCGGCCTCTGAGGTGACCATCGCGCGCGCTCAACAAGCAAGTCGGGAGTGCATCCCAAAAGGCTGCACCACGTCCGGTGTCCGTTGAGGCGCTGCTCCGGCCACTCGATCTGGGACTGGGACTGGGACAGCGCCACTGGTACCAACATAAACATGCGGATGGGACGTCCCACAGGACGGGCCCACATTCGCCTTCGCAGGCCTCCCCACTCCACCCTCTATGCCTTATTCACCAAAGATCCTTTTATCGTCTAAAATATTTGCAAACATCAAAAATGGACAAGATCGGGCACCACTTTGGCCAAGCTCCTCGCGACATGCGATGAGCGGACTGTCCTCCCTGTCCCAGCATGGTGTTGACGTCCATGGAAACAGCTCTATTTACCCGCGGCAATCTTAAAGCGACTTTCGACTAGTTTGCGTGTGCGTTCAAGTCTCCCGCCGCTCAAAACGCGGCCTCGTCACAATTGCAAACGATCCTAATTCTACCTCTTGAGCAACTTTTTTGTGAGAGGTGTAATACCACGAAATTATTGAAGGTGCTGGGAGCGGTCTTGGCCGAAGCGGTGAGTAGGCAATACGCCTTGCACCCGTGTCAAGCGTTTGCCTAACCGCACTCCGTCAGGGGCTCTCTACTAGGTATCGCAACATGACATGCACTTGATGAGCAAGCAGTATCCGAGGTAGACCAATCAACATTCACATTTAAGACAGGCCTAAATGAGAGCTAACCATTGATTTAAGGCTCTTGAGGGCTTTAAAATCCAAACTAAAACACGACTTATTCTTGTTTCAACTCAAACTGCGTAGAACCAGGCTCAAGTTTCCTTGTTTCAGTTTAGCAGTATTCCGTATCATTAAATCAAATTACATTCGCGATGGATCAATTATCCACAAATGTGCGCCTTTGGCTTGTGAGCGCGTCTCAGCTTCGGCGATAAACTTTTCATAAACGCCCCGCAAAAAGGCGACTTTGGCGTGCAAGTGGGCCGCCCGCCAGGTGAGGCGTGCTCGCGAGGCGATTCGCCGCCGATGGCGAAGCAACGCGACGGGCGATAAAACACGCGCCTATAAATAAGACAGTCTGTCATATCCCTAATGGACGTCACGGAGGCGAACCGGAGGTGCACAGCACATCGCGGCCAGCCCTGCACCCGGAACACGCCGAAACTCCACACTCTTTTAAGATTGCATTTTCTTGCGAGATACTTTTCGTCGTCGGGAGATAGCGAACGAAACGTAACCTACGTTAACTTCATCTAGCCTAATCTTGAAGCTAAAGGATTTGGTGTCATTTCTTATGCCAAAAAGAGAACCTTTTCTTGCCTCAGTACTCATCAGTTAAAGCACGCGTCTACTTGAAAAGCTTTGATGTCAACGAAATTTCGTGGGTAGCTTTCTTTCGGTCGTCCTGTAAGGTCGTCCTGTAAGGTCTTCCTGTAAGGAAGGCCTCGCGAAATAAAAGCGTTTCTAGAGTTGCGTCCGTGTTGGGCGATTGGCAACCGGACTCTAACTCAGTTTAAAGCGGCGCCACCTCGGAGACAATTGGCGCTCAACAAAAGTGCCGCCGGAATTTGATTTGCGACCCAAAGATGAATACCACAAGGCCGAAATAGACACTTTAAAAGCATTCCGCACGGCTTTCGAAGATGTGGCCTGGCTTTACAAGAGCGGCAAGAAGGACATCCGATATAGTCGGTCGGGATGGACGGTCGGCGCGGCGCGGCGCGGGGGCCGGCGCGGCTCTCAGAGAGCCATGCGATCACCTCTGCTTCAACTTCAGCCTCGTCGACGAAGCACCTGGCCTGCTTTCTACGAAGCAACATTCTCAAAAGGTTGCGTATTCCGACCAAATTCTACTTCCCGTCGCCCAGCGGAGGCAAAGGAACCTACGGAGTTGGAAGTTCTTACTGTTGGTATGCTCGATGAAATCATGGAGGGTTTCACTGGTAACACGAGGATCCACGACGCAGCTATTAAAACCGAGATTAAAACCGATCGTAAACGGGTGAAGCATTTAGACTCGATTTTGAGATAGAAGCAGCAGCTAAATTTGACGAATGATTTCGCACAGCTTTTCCTACTATTGAAAAGTCTGCCTGAAACGATTCGCGTGTCCACGCCCAAACAAAGATGGCGTTTGCCAATATGGCGATAAGCTGTCGGATGTCAATCACAAGCGAGCTGTAAACTGTATGCACGATAACCAAGAAGAGGAATCGTAAAAAGAAAAATCATAAATGTCGGCCTTTGAGGCGGGAAGCGGACAGCCAATTCGATTTGACGGAGTTTTACGATTTTTGCGGACGCATCGCGAGGACAGCGACGGCCGGCGAACGGGTCGCGGCGGGCGGGCGCGACTTGGCAACATGGCGGCGACGAATATTCGCAAGGTGTTTTTCCCCTTTACGACAACCGACCATCTGATCGGCTCAGTATTTGGTTCGGTTCGGAAGATTGCTACAACTATTTTTTGCACCTTTTTTGGGGTCACAAAAATGTCTGCCCTCATAGAAAAAAACCTCGAATATCAAATTATTTTTAAATCAAGTAGGTAACATCAAACAGGGACAATATATCGTTGGACTATCGGTCATCGAATATTGTCCGGAGATCTTGTAGACATCATATTCCTTGCCAAAAATAAGCTGTTTCTTGAATCAGCCGTGGGAGTGTTTGGGTTGTACAATATTTAATGAGTGAAAAGAACACGTTATTGAATTAACGTTAAATGATTAATGGGTTAACCGATGAACGACTTTCAAAGCTTGAACTCATTAAATCGACAGAAATATAGTAGTTTTGAAAACGCTCGATTAACAGTGATTTGAATTAAATTTCAGTTAAATTTGATTTCTTTACGCAGAGCTGTAAAACACAGAAGAGAAAATATTATATACAAACATATAACTAACATCAATTTTAACTTTGTGTCGATTTAAAAAAATAAGAAAAAACTAGAAAACCAACTTTTTGATTTTAGACACATTTAGTGAGTAAACAAAACGGTAATTTTAGAGAGCAACAAAAATTAGACGAGGATTCCGTCCACTAATCGCGTACCTCCGCACGATATACTTTACTTGCTTGCTGGACACTGGACATCCTCTAACAGCAAAAATTAGCCTATTTTTATTATTTTTTTAACCTGCAATTCTGGACTTCCATTTCGGTTGGTTCGATTTCGTCGCTGCAAAACCGAAGAGACACTCACAAACAGCAATCGTTCGAAAGGAGCATCCAAATATTCTGCAAAGCGCCTTGGAATATTTCTTTGATTCCATCCTTCGTTCTTCATTTCCTCGCCTTATGAAAAATTGGTCGGACGTATCAAACCAGAAGGGTTAAACGGACAACACGCGGACATCTATAATGCAGGCGACTCGTCACCGCTGATCGACGGACGGACATCCCTCAAGGGGTGGAAAGGGTAGACAGGTGGAGGGGATGCGTCACGTCGCTATGGCCCACCTATATTCAGCTTATGAAAGAAAAATGGCGACCGGTTCAAGCGACCAAAACGATCAAGCGACGCCTTACATCAAAAATATTTCCTCTCTCAAAGTCGCCGCGGTGCGGCGGGGACGCTCCCAAGGGGGAGGGGGGCAGTGGGAGGAAGAGGGGAAGGGGGGCGCTTTTACGTCCGGAGCGGCGAACAGAGTGATTGGTCTCGGATGCAAAAGGGTCGCGCAACATTCCCTTTTTTATTCAATCCATCTTTTTAAAGTGTTCGTCTCCGTCGCCGTCCTTTCCCAAAGATTTCGCTTCAATCTTCCAATGGGTCAAAAAGGATTCCTTAAGCCAACCAGCTCACTTCCCGCATTATTCTAAAAAATTTCGACCTCGTGTTCCGCCTTCAAATCATGCAGAACGAAGGAGCAACTACGTGGTTCCTAACCTTAAGTCGATAAGAAAACTATGGATTTTAGTTTTGTAAAATTTTCAGAATATGATGCAAACAATATTTTTAACGCAAAAAATTACACAGACTTAAAAAGCAACGAAAACGGTTGGGATTGCGGATTTGATCTAAACACAAGGGGAATTAGCCGGATGTGTTTCAGCTTGACCCACCGCAGTGACAGGTTTGCATAGAAGCTTTGTTCCGTCGGCTTTAAGTCAGTGAGCTGCGGTGCGGTTCGGAGGCTAACTCAGTTTGTTTACGCGGCGGATGTAAACAGGCTGTTGTGTCGGTAAACAGCTGATGGGCGCACGAGGGGAGCAGCTTGCTGCGCTGCGGGTGGCCCGACGGCACCCTGCTTCTCTTCGGGTGGGCCACGCGCTCTTTTCATTAGCAATCGCCTTTATCGGCGATAAACGACTAATTCTATCCTCAGGGCTACTAAACACGCTTGCTTACTGAGTAGCTATGCATTCAAGGTTAACACGTCACTCATTTTTAAGCACGTCGCATTTTTTTTACCCTTTTGACATTTGCGTCAACCGGCGGAACGACGACGGAATGACAGCCGAGCGCCAGTGGAACGACAGCGGAACGAAAGCGGAACGACAGCGGAACGACAGCGGCGCTAGGCGGAAGGCAGCTTACCCTTAACTAACGTAAACTCAAATTAAATAATCAGTTAAAGTCTGAGATTTAGTGAAAATTTACTGAATCTCAGAGACACTCACTGATTCAAATTTAGAGTGATCGGCCAACCTGTCGCTAAGCCTGACGCTTCATCAATGCTCGTTGGAAACCTAAGCCAAGAGGTAAGAAGCATCGGGCTTGGCGACAGCGAAGTGTAGAGAGGATCGGGACATAAGCCACCCTCCATTCTATAAAGAGTGGTCGCCGTGTTCGAATCACGAGCAAACAGCAAGCCAACAGGCAGCCAACAGGCAGCGAGCGGGCGAAATCAGTGATGAAATTCCCGCCCGGCGTGCAAAGAGAGAGTAACAAAGTCTCGAATCGCGTTAAATTCTTGTTTAATTAGTGCGGGCGGGCGCTGTGCGCACTGCCTCCAGGAGAGTCTCCATGCAAGACGAGAGGAGAGGAGAGGAGAGAAGAAGAGGGGCCGTTTTACTGCGACGACCCTTCCCCTCCCGACTTGGATTTCATTTTGCCGGACTGATTTGCTCCAGTTAATCACGCTGGGCTCGGTGCGTTCCCGAGTGGGCCGCCGCCGCTACCGCCACCCAACTCGCCTGCACAGATCTTACATCCGGCGACGCGCGCAAAAGTGAGACGCCCACAGTAGACTAATACATCACGAGTCTTTAAGTTAAAATATAGCAACTTCGTGCATTGATTCTTGCTTTTCTTTGGATTAGGACGTTCATCCCTCGAAGCTGTTTCGAAGTAATAATACTCAGCTTAAAATATTGCGAAACTTACTCATAAAAATGAAACAATTTACAGTACTTTTTATTTTTTTAAGATGAGACAATGTCGCTGTTACTTTTCCAGAACTGTCCTCATTAAACTGTCTATAATGCTTCTCATGAAAAATCAAATCAGTTTTCGCACTCCAATCTCCAACATGAAATTAATTATTTAAACAGGTTCGAAAACTAAGGTTGGAAAATTACACTTTTGATATTTATTAAAAATAACTAGTTTTTAAAAGGAAAAAGTTATTTGAAGGAGTCTTTTGCACATGCATACCCGAAAATGTATCTTACTTGTTAGTATGGGCAGCGCAAATGTGTAAAGCCAGGAAGCTCTGCGCAGGCGACATTAAAAGCTAAGGTACCTCACCTCATCAATGGCAAAGCCTCTTTGAGACCTCCTCCATTTCGATTTTAGGCGAGTTTCTTATTCTAGATTAAGAAAAAAACTCACCTGTATTCTAGTCCTGGAACGCCTGGGAAACTCGGAGCGCTGGACATCCGGACTCGAAATTCACAACTCTCAAACTCACTACTCAAACTCAGAAACTACCAAATCGGAAACTCGAACTCGAAACGCACAACTCGGAAACTCGAACAACGCGACGCGAAACGAGGGCTGCTTCCAATGGCTGATTGAAAAATGATATCAGGAATCTAAGACAGCGAACCTCGAATTGGGGCCACTGTATAAATCAATTCGAAGCCAAATCGAAGAAGCGGCCAGATCTACATAGTTAGTTCATTGGCAGAAACATTAATAGTGACACTGTTGTGGCTGCATTCAATATATACAGGCACAAAACATTTAAGTAATAACGCAACAACAAAAAATTAGATAGTTTGCAAGTTATACTTTCAGCAGCGAGAAAAGTCGTTGTTTTGGATAATTTTTTGAGACGCTGGGCTGTCCATGGAAGTCAGCGGCAGTTCCGAAATGGAGGTGCGCCGGTTATCTGGAAACAAAAGAGCGACGTTAGAATGAGGTGCAGAGACGAGGAATTTGGGCATCAAAGTCGCACGGCTACAACTGTAGAAGAGGGATACGGGCGTGGATAGCACCAACACATAAACGTCCACAAGACTCAAAGGTTTCGCTCATTTTCATGGAACTTATCATGCACGAGACGAAGCCTTACATTTGCAAAATCCTAGTCTTCCTCAATTTTTAATCATTCTTTTCGATATATCCAAATATAAATCAAAAGCAAAGTTAAGGATTTTTTTTACAATCTTTTTAAACAACTTTATTGCAACTTTTCATAGCATTAAAGAAAACTTTAAACCTATGTTTGAGAGACCAAAAAAAATAATAAAATCTGCCCTTACTAACAAGGGAAGTACTCGGGCGGTCAGACGCATATTTTCGTGAGCATTTGAGGACTTGAAGTCAACGTCCTAACTTAATTTTTGGAACTTTCAAACCCGGCAAAAAACTTAAATTAGGGGGCAAAACAGC
>Ga0058701_10003082_pt1 | contig 13022 bp, 9 predicted proteins | sample AgamicOrMae_FD_97039 | JGI IMG/M metagenome (GOLD analysis project Ga0058701, IMG submission 97039) | Agave microbial communities from Guanajuato, Mexico - Or.Ma.e | ecosystem: Host-associated > Plants > Phyllosphere > Phylloplane/Leaf | place: Guanajuato, Mexico | collected 2012-06-04
CATTAGAACACATTGTTCAAATTTGCGCTATTTAATGAACACTGCATTTATAAAATGCTCAAACGTAAATTTTAACCTATTTGATTTGAGCTTTTTAAAGTGAATTATAGCTCAAAAGTAAACGCTAGGCAAACGTCGATAAAGTTCCACTTGTAGATCGGCCAAGGAGGGTGGTTTTTACATCAGTCAATGCCATGAAAAACGATCCTGCGAGGAATGTGAGAGAATCAGCAGTTCCAACGCGATTTCTCATACTCCACATATCTGAGCTCGATTCCCTTTATAGGTTATGTCGCCCAGAAGGTCACCCCGAAAGCAAGTGACACCTGTGCTTAAGTTTAGAGCGCTATTGAGTGAGCTGTGGCGCGGTAGGGGCATAAAAATGGTTCGTTACCACAGCGAGGAGTCTTGGCAGCGAGTCGGCGATGACCCTGCCCGGTGACAGGAGCCATGCGGGCTGTGTCCGTGGTTCAAAGTCCTCCAACAATCAGGTTTCCATGAGGACTGCATTCTAGCCTTGCTCGTTCCATGACAAATACTGTCCCCGGATTGAGTGGCTTGCTTAAAAGCGTATGCATCCCATGAAGGGGCTTTTTGGATTGGGACATGGTAGCCCATGTGGCAGCGGTGATGATCTGCCCGATTATCTATGGGCACTTGTCTGAAAAATATAGGAACATTTGGTTTCGAGGGACGTATATCCAGGTCCAACGGTAAGATGGTCAAAGGAAATTCGACTTTGTAAAAATCTGGGTAAAAATATCCACGTTCTGAGATTTAGGATTTGGACTTTGTATCTCTTGGATTCTACCCTTGTTCAATCTCTCACTAAATTTCGAGCACTACATAAAACTGTGTCGATTTGGTTTTAGGAGAGTCACTAGGTTATTCAAAAAACCCTTTAGACGTTTTGAAATAGGCAACTCTTACAGTTGTGCCTCCCCCCCCGAACAAATCCTGTATCCGAGTGTCGGTTAGGTGAGCCTTGCCGTGATGCCGTTTCGATTAGAAGCCTGAAGTCGCTTACTCGGCAGCTATGGCGGTAGGCCACCAAGCGGCATAAGGCTTGGCAACGATAAGGAAATTTCGATAAGGATAGATGCTCTAAATGCCTCGAATCCACTCCGATTACCTTGACGGAAAGGTAGAATATATAATCATCTAAATTTAGAGCGTCAAGTTGATGGATACCCCAAGCAGGATAGAAATTCCTGGTTGGATGCCCGTTAATCAAGAGATGTTGAAGCCCATTTTCCCTTAGTATCATGGATATTCATTCTCAGAAAAGCGATGTATTACGCTTACACAGTGCTAGGTCGATGGTCTAATAAGTGTCTTTCATTCCAGCGACAGCTGTCTCCTAAACCAGGATGTCGATGAACCGACGTCGCGTAAGCGTCCTGAGCAAAAATGCAACAAGTCGGTAAAATTCCGAGGCTCGCTTTTACAGTACTGTCTTGTCACTCACTTGGACATTCCTCTCGTAAGACCGTGTATTTAAACAGGACCAGAACGACTGGTGAAGATGGCCCTTGGAACGAAAGAGTCAAATAAGCAATGCAAGATCGATCATATCGCAAAATATGTGATGCTTATACCTGGACGACAGATCGTGGATGTTGTGAGGTTACCTCAGGGTTTCCGTCTTCGGTTTCTGACTCATCAGGAGTAGAGGTGAGAGCTATTAATGATGGAGTTAGTTTAGTGGCTTCCGCGCTCCTGTAGAGAAGGAACAAAGATGAGACTCTACCATTTTCTTAGTTCCCTCGCAGGTTCCTTTACCTGTCGTGATTGGCCACATAATCACCAGGAGTGGGATCATGGAATATCGAAGTTTGAGGATAGAGCAACGGATGAGCTTGCGATGTGGAATACAACGAAGGTTCTCCGTCTGACCGAAGGGACTCGTGATTTTCTTGAGAAACTGCATCGAGCGCAAGGTTCTGTTGATGATCCCAGGTGTCAGAGCCGTGGTGGAGTGCAGTATCTTGGAGGAAATCCTCATGGCGCCTGTCAGAGTTCTTCCTTTGCATGTCCACGTTCTCATCCATCCCCGGTAACTCGCTGGAGCAGTTCTTGTGACAAGAGCTTTCATCACGACTTACTACCTCTAGAGTCTTGAATTCTTCCTCACAAGACGGTGCTCTTGATTCATAACCAAGCTCTGTGTTATTCACTCCCGCGCTGATTTCACAGTTGAGTTCGTCTACATCAACCGATTCTTGTGCGTAAGCCGAGGGAAATTCTTGTTCATCTGTTTGTTGCGACTTATCATATTCCGAAGGTAAATTATGGCATGAATCCTCATCAGTTTCAGAGGGCAGCGAAGGTGCTACCGCCTCTTTCCTGTACGCCGGCGGCGAGAATGTCTCAAATCGTTTCTCAGACGCTTTTCTCGATTCGGCATAAAATTTGAGTGTATCTTTCAGGTCATCACGATAGTTCACAAACTTAGGTGGATCTAGTTGTATTTTTGCCAACGATTCTATTTTAGGTACGTATTGTTGGCTCCCTGATTTCGGGACTCTAGGAGACGCGATTTTTCGCCGTGGCTTATCGAACCTTGACGAAGTCGATAGTCGTATTGATTCGACTTCTCGATGCAGTTGGTGACTCTCGAAACCTAAAGGCTGATCGTATATCACGCGTCTCTTTTCATTAGGTTTGGTTTTACGAACTGTACCTGGCGATTTCTTCAACCATCGTTGAGATGATGTTAATTTCATCGGTTTTAGGGTTTCGTAGGAGTCTGACTCGGGCTTCCATAGTCCAAAGAGATTCCCGCAATCACCCCCCTGGGTCGCTTTGGGCACCTCGAAGCCACACTTCGCCAAATCTAACAACATGCGGCGAGGTGATAGCACCGGGGATAAACTGCTATCGTCTTTTTGAGCGGAAACATCAATGGGAACGACAGGGGCGGAAGTTTTACGTAGAGTAGCCTTTTTTGAGCCGGTTATTGCGGAGCGTCGAACTGTTGTCCGGGTTTCAGGGACACGGCTTGCTTTCGGGTTTAAGGATGATACTTTTCTTACAGGTTTCGTTCGAGGAGTGCTTCTTACGTTGTCTGATGAGAGGTTCAACGCTCGCGCGAAAGACATGTTTTTTTTTACGTCTGCAGTACCAGTGCCGCCCCTGGCGCGACTACTGTAGCCACCGGTTGCGCGGTTACGCCCGTAGCCAGCGCTGCCAACTTGACAAGAAATAAAAAAATGCTCTAGCTTTTTGGGGGTGAGCAGAAGGTATATTCAGTTCAGTGTTGTCCGATTCGGCGACTCCGTCAAATTTAAACGCGTCTTACTTTTTAACCGGTAAAGATAACATAATGTTGAAACCTATTTTTGGAATGCTCAGCTCGAGAGCGATCCAAAACATAACCGACATGATAGGTTACCTTTAATGGTTAAAAAGTTAGACGCGATTAAAATTTACGAAATTGCGGAATCTGGCAACACTGAATACATGTTTTGAGTCGGCGATGATTTTTCTAGGTACGAAATAGGAAGAAAAAATATTCCGTTTTTTTTTCAAGGGTTTGGAAATGCCAAACTTACCAATCATAATACGTTTTTTTTGTTTGTTTTTCTTTTTTATTTTTTAAAACTGACTACATATTTTTAACCTGCATTGAACGTTCGAATCTGGACTACGACCGAATATACTGTATACGTTCTAGAAACGTTTTCTTGGCAAGTTTGAGAAAATTCATATAGTTTATTCATGAGACGAATTCGTGACATGGTGTATTAGCTGTGCGAAATTTACTGATAAGTGTAGAAAAAAACAAAGAAAACAAAAAAAAACACGCATGTCAGAATATTTTGCTGTACGTCCAGATAGACGTTGCGGTGACGTCGAATGGTGGCGGGTTCCCAACACCCCCCCCCCAAAAAAAAAACGACGTTATGAATACTAAAGTATGTGCCCTTTCTGAGACCCGGAAAAAAGATATTTAAGGTATGCCCAACAAGGTCTCAACATCGTCCGATGTTAAGCATTTTCGAATCGACCACAGGCCCCATTCGACGTCTCTAAGACGTCTTTTTGATGTTAGTGTTCCACCTGAGTGAGTCGGCAAGGTGACAGGTTAAAAAAATAAAGGCAGAGTATTTCGTTCATCATCGTTTATTTCAGTGTTGCTCTACTCTATGGATTCCTTCTTCCCCGCTTTAATATTATCCGACTTCTGTATGAATAAGTATAATGTAATTAACATACGTGTTTCAGTATCGTACGTTCACAATGCATTCTGGTAGAAAATCATTCACTTTCGAGATTTTGATGTTTTGAACCGATATTCCAACAGAAAGTGGAAGGTGGAAAAGACATCGAGTGGACCGAATAGGATTCCTCGAAATTTTGAATGTACACCTTCTAGGTTACACGCAACACGTAAAACACTTACACTGAATAATTATTTTCTGTCGAAGCTGTGCGTCTACAAATTTCTAGCGTGCTGTAATACATTTCTTGTATTATACAAACAGGGTAGGTGCATGTTACGTCTTGTCCTTAACACTCCAAAAATAAACAAGAATACAATACATGCTTTTCATTGCCGTCAAACATGGTATCAAAACAGTTTTGTCGACCCAAGATCTTTGAGTACAAAATGGTACTTACTCTCTCCTCCTGAATGCACGTCCTTAAATGCACGTTTAAGCAACTACGAGTGAAACAGGGAGGGGAGGTCTGTACAGAGACCACAGCTCTGCGTCTATTTGGTTATTTTCTAGTCACAACATCGTCACAAGCTCTGATCAGCGCTCTCTGTTTAACAAGTCCTTCAGATATGGGATTCCTTCCTTGTCTATCAGTATTTTTAAGTAACAACAACAACAACGAAACATAGTGCTCTTGAAGTTGTACAAATCACGACAGGGCAGCTTCTTAAACACAAACTAAAAAACTTGAATCTTTAGTAAACTCAAGACATTATTATTTACAAAAGAAATCGTTCAATGATGGCTATAAAAAATACTTCCGTTGGTTAAGTAACGGGTTGAGAATGCTGTGTCGGAACACAGAGAAAAGAATGGCCTTCAGAGAGAACAGTTGCGGTGACAATTCCAAAATTGGAACAGACCCTTTATAGTAGAAATGTGACCAGCGCTTTGATAATTAATCTTTTGGACTTCAGCACTAAACCCGTATTTACAGTACAGTAAAGAAATCATTCCGTACCAAAATGAGGTTCTACTTAACCGTTGTTCGGGTATCACAAACGAGAAGACACCAACGTAAAGTAAAAACGAACCAACATCATTTTATACTACAAACAATGGAAACAATCTTTTTAAACACTTTGTAAAAATTCCGCAGGAATTCGATGACGACGTAACTTAGTCTTTCAAGCAATTGACATTCTTACAGTGATATTACTTGAACATGTTCAGGGAAATCGGACCATAGCAAAAAGATGAGATCGCTTCTTTCAACCAGTTTCCGTCGCCGTTAAGGCCGTAATGCGCGCAAGATGTTGTGCTTGCGGAACACATTATTTTCTCATAAATCTGGGGTTATTTTGGCATTTTTCGTGTTTCCGGGAAGAAACTGGCTGAAAAAGTCAGGCCGGAAATTTTTGCCATGGTCCAACAGTGGCTCCTGAAGTCGAATGGCATTCTACACGAAGGTTGGTTTCCAATGGAAGCGACGCGTTTGAATTTTTCAAAATCAATTCTCGGGTCTGTTTTCTATTTCCGGTGAATAAAACGGTGGAACGGGGCGGGCGTCATCACGAACAGACCCTTCTCCTAACCTCTCATAGATCTCAGAGTAGGCCGAAGCGTCACCAAACCAAGCGAGTATGAGAAAGGTCGATGACTAGATTTCTCATACCACCAGGCCGGACGCTAAGCTTTGAGGTTAGGGTGTCTATCTACGCAAACTAGACCAAGTGTCCACATAACGAAGATATATCCGCGCTCAGCGCAGATCTCACTTAATTATTTGTGCGCAGCGCATTTAGCACCGATTTTCAAAAAATAAAAAAGGAGGGAAACGAATTTGCACACTCTGAAATAACGATGGGAAGTCTCGAGCCATTCTTACAGAGGAGCAAATTATACTACATTTTTGGTGACTTTTGAGCAGTAAATTAAACAGTCGTTCGACGTGGAAGAGGCGAGTGGAATGAAAGGACATCTAAACCTTTCTCCCGTCTGTCGTCTACTGTACTTCTTCAAATATGTTACGCACAATTATGCATGAGTATACTTAATTACCGTAGGACAAACTTGATACGCGAGTGAAGGTAAACGTAGGCGTTCCGTTTCCGACGAGAGGGCTGTCGAAGACTTGGATGTCCCTTCAGACCATGCTTTTCCACCGAGACGCCAAAGCACCAATCAATATTCAAAGAAATGTCTTTCACAACAACGTTCGAAATTGACATTTGAATTGCGTTCTACACTTCAAAATTGATTTTCTTAAAATTAACGAACGTTAGCTACAGGTAACACGCACTTAAGGGAGTTTTACAAGGTCAACAACGGACCTATAATACACACATCTTTAATCGTCCACCAGTCCATAAAGATTCAATATTAACAGTCAACTGAACGCGAGAGAAAAGAATAACAACATCTTTGAACAAAACCGCTACGTTTGGAGTTTTGTCTTCAGAAATTTCATAACGTTTTACTTCATTACACCTCGCACCCCACTTACAGAACAGTACATTCCCAACATGACAAGTTCAACAACGATGATTGTATGCCCCGCTAAAACAATCGAAATGATTCAAATGATTTATTAACTATCTACCGTTAAAAAAAGAAACAACACAGTAGGTTTTATCAAAAGAAATCTTCGGAGAACCGTTGACTATTTAACATCTGTCAACAGATACCTATGGGTGCTGCTCTGAAAAAGGCTTTCAAAAAACGACACGCAATTGTTTAAAAATTCATTAAAGTTCGTATAAAAACTACTGCGTTTGCTTTTTCCAAAATCTAATTCTTAATCTCAGTTTGTCAGAACACTACTTGTTACAACGTAAACTTACCGGCTGCTTTTACAATAACGCTTTGGGCAGTAATGGCTTTTTATTTAACTGATAATTTTACTGATAAGACGCAGCAGACTTATCTAGAGCTACAAGCCAAACGTCGCTACTTTAGGTTAGTTTTATATAGAGTTTTATTTTAAACAAAAGTTACTTAGTTTCGGAACTAAAAAGTCGTCAAACCAAGGCAGTTTACAGCTGCGAGAGAGAACATGAGATTGGGCGCTGGTTGATAACACAATGACTCAGAAAACACCTGAACGCTCGATCTCGTCCTCGCGTCGGGACCTTTAAAGCTTCGATGAGTACCTAATAGAGTAGCACCAGCTGAGCTTGCTTGTGGCAAGACTCTTTTCTTACTTGTTCTTGTGGGACGCCACCCACAGCAAGTCGAGTGCTTGTCCGTAAAAATGGCTCACTGTCTTTGAATTACGGTCGTGTCATCTAAATTGCCACAACAAAATCGAAAACTGAACTCCTAGCTTTGTTTGGTTGCGGCCGTCGCGCCGAACACACATCCAGCAGGCCGTGGTAGAGGCCTGGACATACTAGAGAGATGGCGTTGGGCAGCCATTTTGTTTCTCAGGTGACCTTCAAATGCACTGTAGCTTACGTAAACAAGATGGCGGCGCCCATGGTTTAGCACCGTCAATTCCGCCTCTCCAGTATGTCCAAGCGTGCTCGCCGTGGCTGGCGATTGGCTACAGTTCGATTCGCCTTGCACTGGACCGGAGAACGGCCTCCTGGATGTGGTTCGGACGCAAGGTGTTATAAAGTGGTTTCTCAAGGTGCGTTCGTAAGTGGTGTGTTTCAGGATAGGGACCCAGTCGAAGGCGACGCGGTCTACTGGGTGGACACTGTGACGTCTGCAAACGGCTGTCCTTAAATTCCTAAGATGGGAGTTGATTGTCTGATTTCTTGAATGAAATTGATTTCGTGTATTTGTCGCTGTTCGTTGTGCCATCCAATTTTCTCGATTCTCTCAAAGACGAAACGAAGCGCCACGAAGCGATCGCGCCGTTTTCGGTTATTTTCGGTTTATCACAAATACATCACACAAAATAATTTGCCTCAACGTTGGTGCCTACATTATTGCGTATTAAACATTGGGCAATGCACGTTTTATTAATTACAGTATTCCTTAAGAGCTACGATATAAATTATGTTAGCACACACGTTTTAAATAAACCTCCATTTCCGACTGTGCTCGATGTATGTATGTATATTATCCCCTTGGGGACTCACTTCACGATCCCACAAAGTGGAAGGCTTAAAACAAAGACAAATCAACTTAGAGGTCAGAGGCCATCTTGAAACGGCTCTGGATAAGGTACTTGTCTTGGATTCCTGCTCAGGAAGCTAGTCTTCGCTGCAATTTTATACAAAATATAATATAAATTCGTTAAATCTAACACAAGGAAGAAGTAACAAGAAGTTTTGCCACAACCATTGATTTTGCATGGCTCGGGTCGGCCGTGCTAGTTCTTTTCCGGAGACCCCTCGCGACCCCGCTCGGGTCGGGTCGGACCAGCCCGTGTGGGTCGGATGGGCCCACCCGCGAGGGTCGGGTCGCTGACCTCGAGGGTCGTCGGGGTGTCGCAACGCGCCACGGTCTCAACCCGACCAGCCTCATACAAAAATATACATCCACGACGAACCTAAAAATATGTGCGCTCCTCCATCATTTCTACAATAAAAAAATTGTACACAATTTGAGTATAAACTCGCATTTGAAATCCTACCGTTTTTTTCTTCAGATTGGCGTTAAAAAGACATCAGTGGTGGACGTTGTTCTTACGAGACCAAATTGCTCCAGCAGGGTAAATTTTCGAGAGAAGATCTGTCCATTTAGTGCTAACGTTAAAAATACTTTAAAACGTGTACCCTTTGTTTAACAATTCCACGTAAAAAATTGCACACTAGTCGATTCAGGAAACCTTCCATTTACTATATAATCACAGGAAGATTCACAACCAGTATTGCATGCAATGTCAGTAATTGCCTTTGAATTTATCTGATAAGTAAGTAGAGTGACTGTTTAGTATAAGCCGAGTAATTCTACGACTAGGTTTACTTATGTGACACTACAAATCATTATCTAGCCTAGGTACATTAGGTAACCTAGCGTAGGTCAACTTGTCATTATTTAACGATTCCTAACTACAAAGGGTCGGCCGGGTCGAGCCGACTCGGCTTCCTGTATGCCTAGCGGACCTTCACTTTTTATCTGCGCGCGGAGGTCGGAGGTCTGCGGAGACGCCGCGGCACGGGCTCCCGCGAGGTCGGGAGCCGACGAGCCGAGGTCGGGCGCAAAGGTCGGCGTCGGCGCGCATCGAACCACACAAATAACATCTTCAACTCAAGATATAGGTATCTCAAAACTCTAAAGCTTCATTGGCATATTAATTTCACTCTGTCGACGTGCATTTTTTGTACATTACAAGGTAGATGCTTCTACCGCGCTATCTCACAATGGTCTCGGCCATTTCTTATATTTAGGTACTACATATATATTTATATATAAGACTCACTCATGTAGGTATATATCTCTTAAAATATGAATACATCTGAAACGCACTGTTCACCTCGGGCCGTTCCGGATTCAACCTTATCACATAAGAAAACAACGCAACGCACGAAAAACGGGCGGCCAGCCTGCACTCGGTTATAGTGGACTTGCATCCAATCCTGAGCTTGCACGATTTTAGTTTATTTTTGTGTTACGGAGTGCAGCCTGCATCCACGCGTTTTTCGGCCAAATTTCTCCTTGTCTCGCTCGATTTCGGTTTTCGGAAGAAAATGCTGAAAGACTCAAGATTCTCGCTTGCATTCTGACAATTTCCATTCGAAAAGCGAATGAAAAAGAAATGGAAGAGTTCGAGTAGCAGGCAGCAGGCGGGCGGCTGGGGCAGTTACGCGAACATTGCACGAGCGCGACTGCCTCCTCCGCCCGTGGAACTCCCTTCCTTCCTTTCGGCTTAATGCTATTTCGGCGAACGGATGGCGGCGGCGACAGAGGCGGCAATGCCGCCGGGGCAGGGCGGCAAGCGGAGGCCCAGCGGGCTGCCCATGGGCGGACTGCCCAAGGCCGAGCTGTCCATGGCCGGGCACGCCCCGCCGCCGGCCCCCGTCGGACATGCCACAGGCCCGGGGCCGTGGGCCGGGGGGCACCCTCCCGACGGCCGAGTTGAACGGTGGCAAGGCCATCACACTAGAAGACTTGGTGCGAGCCAGTCCTCCTCGGCCAGCTACGAACAAAAGCACACAACGGCGTTACAACCAGTCTCCGCGCATGGCAGCCAGACGCAAAATTTACGGGAAAATTGCACACGCACACACACCTATAAGTTGAGAAATTACAAGAGGGTGGGCTGACAAGGAGGGCGACCACCTGGACCACGTATTTTAAAATAAATTACACCTGCCTTCATTTTTGCATTTAACATGTTTTACTCCGATACAAAACAAAAGAAGTCGCGTTAGCAGCCAATAGCTTTTGCGTCAAATGATGGAAAGGCGCGCGAGGGAGACGTCAATGGTGGGGAAACGAGCGTGGGAGTGAGGGAAGCGGTTCTGGCAGTGGGAGAAGTGAATCTTGGAGTGGGGAAAGCGGCATTCGGAGTGAGGGAAGCGGCATTAGGAGTGGGGGAAGTAGAGACAGGATGGGGGGAAGCAGAGACAGAAGGGGGGGAAGCAGACATAAGAGAGGGAGAAAGCAAAGATAGGCGTGGGGAAAGCGGATGTAGGAGTGGGGGAAGCAGATATAAGGAGAAGGAAGACGTGGATGTAGGAGTGGGAGGAGCAGAGATAAGAAAAGGAGAAAGCAAAGATAGGCGTGGGGGAAGGGGATGTAGGAGTGGGGTAGAAGAAATAGGAGAAGGAGAAAGCGAAGATAGGCGTGGGGGAAGCGGATGTAGGAGTAGAGGAAGCAGATATGGGAAAAGGAGAAAGTGGATGTTGGAATGGGTGAAGCAGAGATAGGAGAAGGAGGAAGGGAAGATAGGCGTTGGGAAAGTAGGAGAGGGGGAAGCAGAGATAGAAGGAGAAAGCGAAGATAGGCGTGGGGGAAGTCGATGTAAGAGTGGGGGAAGCAGAGGTAGAAGGAGAAAGCGAAGAGATGCGTGGGGGAAGCGGCTGTAGGAGTGGGGGAAGTGCTTTTATGAGCGGGGGAGGAGAGGAGTTACAGCTCGCTATCGGCGGGGTCCAGTAGCAAAATCCTGCAGCGACTGCGATGTCTTGGGCAGGCACGGTTGTTGAGAGCATAGAGGAAAACTCTCTCCATATTGAGAGCCCTTTGCCAAAACTGATTTACTGCACGATAAGCAAAGAGAGGATTGGCCCTAGCATAAACTGCCAGACAAAGATGACCCAATGTATTGCCTTGGTCCAGGCGCCCGCCACAAATATACCGACAACCAAGCCACATACTAGAGACATACTAGATCAACAAGCACTTCAATAATTTAAGAGGAAAACTTCTAATTCCAAACAACATAAGCCGCTGGAGCACAGATGCTGTAAAAGAGATCGAAAAAGCGTTGTGGGTTTGGCAAAAGACAGTTTCCAACAAAACTTGGACATTTTTTCGTGCGTTCAAATATCCCAAAAAAAAGTTCAACCAGCGAGGAGGCATGCTTCTTCCTCTTATTTAAATAGTATATCCGCATCCTAGAGAGAGACATTGATCTACTGTAGAGCTATGCTTTAGTGTTCAAGTTTGAAAGGGAACTCTGAACTGATATGATTGACTTTATAAAAAATGCACACGAAAATAAAAGATAAACTATTTACAGAGAGTGAGGCAATACAAAAAAAAAGTTGATGATTTGATTGAATTGTCTGTGTATGTTGCGGTGTCCGGTTCCCAAAGGGAAAAAAGTTAAGTAAATAAAAAAGTGTAACGTAAAAAAAAGTCCGTTTGTGAGTTCACATTATTAAGCTATACTTTCGGAATCAAACAAGAAAAAGTAGAAAAAAATACCCAGCTTTTGTTCGCGACGGTTATTTGTTCGCACGCTTCAGAATCAGGGGACCTGAACGTTAATGACAGCATTTTAAATTGAAAGTCTTTATCAGGAAATTTTTGCTACAGTTGGGGCAATCGTTTAGTCTGATGGATGGACCTACCATTTTTGGGATCATTCCTTCTAATGATTAGGCCTATTCACCACCGAATTTCCAAGGGAAAAAAAATGGGAACAGAATTTCTCATCATCCGCCGCCAAACCTAAAATATAATGAAAAATAAATAAAACAAATAAGTAAAAAATAAACATAAATAAAAATAAAGAACAAAAAGTAAGATACTCACCATGCAAAAAAAAATAATAAATCTTCGTGGAACTAAACACACACGGCAAACACATAAAAAAATCGTAAAATAAAACGACGGGGGGTAATTCTTCACGGAGGGAGGAATACGTAGCATAAAACATTAACCTTATCACCTGTTATCCTTCCGCAAATCGCGACGAGGATATTACTCTAATTACGTGATTAAAATAGGTATCACATGTTTAATTAATTATTGTGACTATATTGCACTTCTTGTAATATGACGCTCTCCTTACACTGATTACGTCCGGCAATGTTTCCCGCCGTTTTTCACCGACAAAATATTCCTCTCGTAACCTTAAAAGCAGCTCCTTCTAGACTAACGTGAGTCAAAACACTAATATGTATCGAATTGCAATCTTAAAAAATCGAATTGCCGTCATGAAAAAAAGAAGAAGAACTGGTTTTGGAAAGTATTATTTTAAAACAGCTTATTGTAAACGACATGTTTCTAATCTTCCAAAGAAATCGAACTCAGAGCGGTTATGATTTAAAATCAGGCGAATGGGGCTTGCGAATGCTTGCTGTAGGCGTGAGATGCTATCTGGGTATGTAGCTCAAATAAGTGGGCAAGAGCGAAAAAAATAAGACTGGTAGTGCGCGAGAAAGATCACGTGACAGGGTTGACCCCATAGGAACTTTGGAGGGCGACGGCGCGGCTTGGGGGGGGGGGGGGGGACCC
>Ga0058701_10003083_pt1 | contig 13020 bp, 6 predicted proteins | sample AgamicOrMae_FD_97039 | JGI IMG/M metagenome (GOLD analysis project Ga0058701, IMG submission 97039) | Agave microbial communities from Guanajuato, Mexico - Or.Ma.e | ecosystem: Host-associated > Plants > Phyllosphere > Phylloplane/Leaf | place: Guanajuato, Mexico | collected 2012-06-04
AAAAAAACTTCACTAATTTGTTATCAGCATTTTACCAAATAAAGTAAAAAAAGAATTGTAGGCACTTTTTGATTAACCCACTACCGACCAGCGAAGCCGTTCGGAAACAAAGAAATATATTTTAGAGGATCTTTTCAGTTCAGTGTTGTTACAATTTAAAAAATATCACCCCTCTGGAAACCTATAATTTAATAATTTAAGCATTTCCCAAAACTTAAAATTGCGTTTTTTTTTTGTCGAAAAAATCATTCCGATTTCTCTTGAGCGAAATTTCACTCCAGATACTCTGGACTGTTATGGGTTAAGATGCGATCACGAATACGAAAGCCATTTGATTTTTGTATTATGAAAAAACAAAAACAAAAAAAAGAAGACATATTTTTCTGAGATTTTTTTAGAATAGCGGTATAATACGACACCAGGCGCCGGCTTTATCTTACTGTACGGGTACATACCGGTATCGTACAGTATTTGGCATTATAAAAAGATCGAGCAGTTAAGAACCTCAGGAGCGTTTATTTACATAGTGTATTGGCACTGTGCGCTTTTTTAAAAATACTTTTTTCACCGCCCTGGTACTCGTGGCAAAAAGTTAGGCTTCAACCGGTAGAATGGCTCTAACGTCGATTAAATTCAACTACAATGCACTGACTGCGAATCGCGGAGGTGACTAAGGTTTATGAGTACGATGACTAATATTTGCATATTAATATTGTTTACATAACGTTGGCCCCACTCGTGTTGTTTTTATTTACTCTGCGGCTCTACCGTTAGTTGACAATCGAGATAAGCATAATCTTAATGATTTTGAGAAAGCGCGCAGCACGAACTGCATTTTTTTTATTGCAACTGGGAGGTAAATTTTTATGTTTGAAAACTATCTCAACGTTTTTTATGCGTTTTGTGTTCCCACCAGAAACATACTTTGTACCGTGCGAACGCTTGTGTAGCAATTTCCTTAAATTTATTTCCATATCAAAATTTTCGGTCAAAGACAAAGATATAATTTTAGATTTCGCAAAAAGGAAACAAAAAAAAAAAAATAAAAAAATCGGAGTGTCTATTTACACGCTGCCCCATTCAAAATGCATTAGGTTGGTTTCAGTGCGTTCAATTCTCACTTGTTTTAACATAGGCGTGCGAATAGAACTGGCAAAAAAAGCATCGTTTGGGATTGGATTTTTTTTCTCCAATTGGGATTGTCCATATACCCGTTACTTAAAACGTTGGCTTTCTAGTACCAAGGAAACAGCGACAAACGCAATTTTCCTCCCCCTAAGCAAACATATTTTGGCCCAATTGGAAAAAAAATCTTATCTTTAAGCTAAAAAAAATCTAGAATAAAATCGGAAACTTTTCTTATCCTTGAAAATTTTTTCTTTGCCAAAATATTCTCAGGAGGTCAAGAGATTAGTCTACCTGTACCCCTTACAATCTTACACTTCCCGCGTCCAAGAAAATCTTTGCAGCGGAAATCCCTGCCCTCTAGGTTTACAATGAACCCTGAATCATCCAAGATAAACATTTAATCCTATTTATAGTTCCACACATTGTGACGTCAGCCTTTTTTAACTATAATAATTGAATTCGTTTTGGATACCTTTTCCAGTCAAAATTGAATGGATGACGAGTTGAGGGGAAGGGACCAACAATGAGTCACCAACCGGAAGTACAGTATTTCTGCGGTTGTCGTCTGGTATCAATGCTTAAATGCAAAGCATCGTCGACAAAAGGTGTTTTTTTGTGCTTTTTAATGAATCCACTTGTCTCCGTGCTTTGTTAGAAAAGCGGACAGAATAAGACTGGGAAACGCCTCTTATCTACGTAGTTTGTTGTCTGTATCGGTAATGAGCTCTGAGGCGAAGTAAGTGTCGATTTGTTAAGGTAATACGCACTTTGGCTAGACTTATATACACCTTTAGTAAGGTATCAAAACAAAGGGCCTTGAGAGAGCCTTCCATCTGCGCTATTGACACATAAATCTTCACTAAAATACAGTACTTATGTTATACCTGTAACTTCACGCTTAAAACAGGTCCAGGGCTATCAACTCGTAGGTTTTAAATGAACCTCAAAAATGTTTCGCTGATGTCTGCCAGTAGAATCTCGGGTACTGGTACCCAGAAAGTTAGAACACGTAACGGAGTGAAATGCGTCAGAGTCAAAGTCCTCTTACTTAAGTATTTAACTTCGTGACAATGTGGGAAAGTTGGCAAAAGTGATAGATTTTCTTCTTTTTTTTTCTTTAACGAATAATACCAACCCTTGACCGTATTGTCCCGTAACGGTAATGTACGTACTCAGAAAAAAAATCATCTTTTGAGAGAATCTGACCTGTTCAGATCGCTACTGTAAGTCGTCATTTCCCGCCAGACATGAGAGAGCGCTATCATTTTGAGTGGGTCTACCTTGATGTAGAATAAAAGATGACCTTGAAATGACCTATGAAGCATTGTTCCTCTTCAAATTGCGAGGATATGTTTTTATAGGTGCGTTTATTGATCCAGTTATTCTTACCAAATGACCGAGAAAGTCACCCAACGCTTTCCAGTATAATGTAGAGATAAGGGAACTGAACCATAGCCGAAAAACTGTGGCAGTATTTTACGAGGTTAGTTTGCTATGCTCAAGGTCACAGGTCACAAAAGTTCCAAGCCGCAGTGACTCACGACAATCAAAGCATCTGATGCAACTTTGCCCACCTTCCAAAAAAGTGGTTCTCGCGGAAACGGTGAAAGCAGTTACTTTAAAATCGGTGTATGAAAATTCCAGGAAGCAATCAAACAAATCTTTGAGAAGTGCTTTCAAGTGGACCTTCTTTATCGGAAAGCTCATGCTATCTTCCGAAAATCTTTCGGGGAATCTTAATTTTTTTTCGCAGTATCTGCAGGGCTTCCGATTTTTGTTAAGAATTCGGTAAGGTCTCAATATGAACAACCCAAAATTTAAATCCTTAAAAAGGCGCAAATTTTACCAACAATCTAAGCTGGAAATCTTGAAAAATCCTCGAAATATCTGTACTGTACTAATAGAAAGGCAGCGCGGGCTAAGTACAGTGAGGGCATTTAACCTCTGTTTACACGTGGCACTGAATTATACAAATCTTGATTCGTGGCATTGCAAGCATTCTAAATTAGAACATTTGCTGAGCGAATGTTATGAAATATCGCCGGGACTTAAGTTCAACTCTTCCCGGTTACAGGAAACAATATTCGCGAAAAGAAGACAGCAAATGCTCGACGTTATTCTTGTTTGCGAATTTTATTTAGCATAGTTTCGCCCAACAACTCGGCGGTATTAAACTGAAGGAGTAGAATTAAAAAGATAAGACCGGTTGTGCCAGTGCGTTGTGCAACAGTTTATTGATCAACTTGTTTATATAGACAAAAGAAGAATCAGAACCACCGATACTCCTCAATCTTTTCAAGATTATATCCTTAGACCCAATTCGTATCCGATCTATGAAGTGTCTTCACAATGGAAACTGATTGACTCAATCTCAAGTCTCCTTGAAGCGTAATTTTTTTTTGTAACTGAATACATTCGTTTTGTTAATTTAAAATTAGCACATTTTTATTACATTTTGATCAACGCAGTTCGTGTCGTGTTTTAGATAGTTATACTCAAGTTACCAATGACCAATCACGAATGAAGGTGCGACGCTTATCAGGACGGTTTGTTCTTAAAGACCTAACTAAAGTTAGGATAACTTGCCTTGCCGGGTTCATTTGCTGAAGTTACATGAAAATGAAGTTAAATCAAGATACTTTACACCCAATTCGCAAAAGAAATATCAATTTAAACGTACAGTTTTTAACTGAAGGTGTCTTTTTAATTAAAGTAACTCTTTCTCATCCTGTAGAGATTCTTTCAGGTAAAATGTGATAAAGTTAAGAAACTTCAATACCTGAAAAACGAATCGCACCATTGACGATAATTAAAAAAAAAACTAGAACCAAAGAAGATTTTTTTATTTCATTTTTCCCCTTTTTTTCGGAAATCTGTAATTTAATAATTAAGACGGCAATGTGTTTTTGTTATGGAAGGCAGATTTTTCCCCTTAAATTAAAATAGTTAATTTCAAGTAAGGAAGACTTTTGTTTGAATTTCTTTGGAAGACAAGTTTTCGTGGATGGCATTTGTAGTCGCGAGGTACGAGGTGTCTCTTGTTTTTGTTTTGAAAGTTTTAAGTAAAATGATAAAAACGTGGTGAAAATAAAGAGTAAGCCACCGTAAAAGTACCTTACCAATTCGGTAGTGCCAACAACGGAATCATTACGTAACTCTGGTCAATGACTCATTCCTACTTCCTAGACACGAACCGGGGACCTTGAGATTGAAATCCCTGACCGTCAACTGAACACCAAATTCTTAGTCTAAATTGGCAACAGTTCATCGACTTACCTACTGCGACCAAAATCGCAGCTATTGCAAACCAGAGCAACGAGCTTTGTCTCATCTTGAAAATCAGTTAACCACAGAGCAGCACAAAACAACACTCGGTGCGCGGGAACCGCTGAGGTACAGCGTCCTCTGCAGACCAACTTAGACTGGCTACACTAGCGAATCCGAGGGGCTCATTAAACCAAATGAGCAGTAGACAGCTTATTTGCAGAGCGGCGGATGTTTGGGCTCGAGATTAAAATGTCGTCTGCTAGCGGATCTTGTTATTTCCTGCAAATTCAAACGGTTTTGCATTCCCACGGGCATTGTCCTGCCGGGATGTGATCTGGGCAATATTTACATGTTTGATCTTTTTAATTTAATTGGAGACCGGTTTTTCGATCGATTGGCAAGGAGGCGTTTTTTTTTGTTTTTTTTTATGCTCATATGGATTAGTGCTTTCCAAAATGTGTCCCATAATATAAAAAAGACTTAAATTTTTCGACGCTAAAAATTGTTAAGCAGAGTTTTGGAGTTTTTATGTTCGTTTGTTTATGCCCTGTTACCTTTTTTTATTATTTATTATTATTTTTAAGGTATATATTTTGAGAGATCTTTGCTAAACGGTAGGTGTATGAAAGTTGGGCTTTTGGCTCAAATGGATCGATTTGTTTGTACTCATCTTTTATTATTTTATTGATATCTCCTGGTAGGTAAAGAAATGAGCCTTGGCACTGCCTGAGTCAGTCTTTTAAGGATTATCTCTTGGACTGAACCAAAGAAGAAAAATTATCTCATCGTTAGAACAACGATTTTCTCTTGAATTGAGAATGTCTACCTACCCAAACGTGTTTTTTGACCACTTCTTTACATCAAGATATTTTTATATAAAAGGCTTGACCTAATAACAAAACAATAAAAACTTTTTTATGTAATAAAAATGACATTGTTCCGTGAGATATTGATGGGAAAAAAATTTAACAGCCGATTTAATATTCTATACCGGTAGGTTATTGGCATCTCTTTTTTTCTTCACTCCCAAAGAGTGATAAAGAGAGAGGGAAGAGCAAGTAAAACTGATAATAACAATCGATGATTGCTCAGGGAATTCCCTTTTACATTTTTAGGAAACTCCGAAAAAATTTTCATCTTATAAGATTGTCTAATTATGTTTCGTAATGGAGTGCAACTTTTTTATAACTGTGACTAAGGCTGTTGATAAGGTGACGACATACCCCAAGTTTATTGACTTAAGGTTTACCTCAGTGTTTTGACAGGACATACGTAAGCAAGCGAGGTCTACCTAAAAAACTTCTGATTAATGGTATACTCACATGATTAGTACAATCAACTCATTACACACACACTGTCGTATAGCTGTCGGATGTATTCAACAGGTATAAGTAAAGCATACTTTTACTGTAATCATCCATTATCAGATGTAATTAATATTTGACTTCTTTATTCAGACTACGCACTTTTTTTAAGGACATTCATTTTGCGTGCCTAAGATATTAATGTTGCACATTTTTCTTTCGAACAGTTTTCATTTAAATTTTTCTTTCAAACCACCGTTAGAGCGCTGGAAAAAAAATCTTGTGCCCGTATACAAGATTTAAAATCCACTGGAATACCCGTCATCTATAATATTCGCATAAAAAATAAACAATCACACCGACTTAAAAGGTGGGTTGTTCTAGAGAGTGGTCGAAAAGTTAACAAAAGAGCAGCGAGCATGTATTGTATTGATTGTAGTGCCCTTCAGATAAATGCTAGTCCAAGGCGACCTTGAAATTGTGATGCCGTTCGCAGTGAATTATTTAAATCCGCGAGCCTTACTCAAGTTAGGACTTTATAATTAAGAAGTTGAGTTTTTCCCCTCTTGTGTTGCACCTTTCGTCCCCAAGCGAAGCCAACCGCGTCTAAGGCACTTTACCTAATTTAACCTAATGGCAAGCCTGATGCCGCTTATCAGTAGTAAATACCGCCGCTGGGAGGTAAGCGTGTTGAGGCTTGACGAAGGTCGTTTTATGTCTCTAAATTCATGATAAAATGAAAGGTTGAAGTTGGTCGTAACACAGGTGGAAATTGGTCGTAAAAAGGTTAAAAATCCAACCTTTTAAACAGAGTGTGACTGTGAATTCTCGCGGCTGGAATTAGGGTACCTATTGAATTCGTCATTGTGTCAGGCCGAGTGAGTTATGTCTTAAGTACACGGAACACGTAGCGGTCGGGTGCTCCCTTACGAGTAAACAATGCTGGCGATATAAATGGTATTCTCTTTATGCAATGGAATTTAAAAGCTTTCTTTAGAAAACTCGTCGCGACAAAGTCTGAAAATTAATTGAAATGATTAATTCGACGACGCTGCTAACTGTATTAAGGCCTGGAGAAAGGTTTACTTACGTATTACTGTTAAGCGGTATGATTGTTCTTATCAGGCTCCCATAACTAAGTTACTGTATCGCAAATATATTTAGTTATCGAATTGTATCTCTTATTTTTGGTGGTTATTTTTAGTACTAGATTGGAAGTTCCAAAATTGCTGACCACTGCTGGTAATTTTTTTAGGTATCAACTAAACCTCAGTCAATTCAGAGAAACAGCGTAGTTTAGAGTTATTTTTGACATCACTAATGACGAGGACTACGTCACTGAAGAAATAGTTAACGTAATTTAAGCTAACTTGATCGTATATGTTTCATGAAGTCTAGTGTCTGTGATTTTCAAAAAATGAAATTGATAGAACGCTATTTATTTGATTTTTAGAAAAGGATAAAGGACAAGAACTATATAACAAGAATGGATATGTAAAGTAGAGAGCCACAGGGCTACCAGTAAGTCATTTTTATCACTTTTTTTTGTCCGTTAAAACCATTTCCGTACTGTCACTTTTCCGTAAATTTTGTCACTTTTGTCATTATTTTGCAGATTTTTCTTTAATAGCTTCATTCATCGAGATATTGGTTTTGCGCGGACCGATGACCTTTGAAATATATCATTGATTCGCGGCCTGCCCTCGCGCAGAGGAGCATTGTAAGTTACGCCTTCCTCTCCGACCTCCTGACCGCGAACTGCCCCTCTTCCGGTCCGTTTAAAATGTACAAATTAAGCAACTCACATCGGTTTTATTATTTATTCGATTCCCTCTATCCGATCCAATTGCCAAATGATAAAATTTCTATCAAAAATTTTGGGCTAAAAAATTGAAAAAAAAAAACCTACGGGTACCCCTTGCCTTTTTTTAAATTTTCGCTCGAATTTTTGTTGTTGAGATTTTAACGTTTGATAGTTGGAATGGTTTTGGGGAATTGAAAAAGATGTTTACTGTCGTCGGTTGCTCATTTTGTTGATTTATCGCGTCAAAAATTGGAATGTAAAATGCACGCCTGTCCCTCCAACCTCCCGGCCGCGAACTGCTGCCTCGGATTTTCAAATCGAGATTAATTTCAAAATCGAAAGGTTTTATGGGAGTGTTACCCAAAATTAAAGCTTGTACAATTTTTCAGACCTCCTTCATTGCGTAATTTCGCAGCTTCTTTAGTTCAAAAATCAAAAGTTGTTTTTTGCTTGGTTTGTTTACTTGCACACCTCGCTCTCGAAATGGTTCTCTACTTTAGATCTCTATATACCAGAGACTGTAATGGAAGTATGGAATAACTAAATCCGCTCTGAAGAAACTCATGGAAGAAGACATGTCGAGTCATTGAAGCGGTTTGCAGTGAAAACCTCTCCTCGGAAAGGGTTAGAAATCTAAATGAGGCTCGAGTGATTCGTGTTGTAATTGTTTTTACGGGTTGTACACCGTGGGAAGGAGTGGCAAAGCAATTGACACATGTCAAAAGCCCGCAATAACTCAATTGCAAACGAGCCGCGGGTGCCAATGTCTGCCGCGTGACCAACCTCACCAAAAGGGTAGTCGCATCCAACTCGCTTGACAGCAAACATTCTTGTTTTGCTTCTTGATTTTTTTTCTTTCCGCAAGTATCCGTTGAATAGGAATGAACCTGTGGCTGTATTGGCGCCACTTTCCGTATCAGCCCGTTTTGCGGAAAGAATTCTGATTTCTATCTTCTGCATTGCAAACTTAAAAAGATTGAAGGGAGTATCTATAGATCCGACTGCCCCATTTAATTGGGTAGCTGTCATAGGCGCCAAAAACTACAAGCGCCAACGCCGCAAGCGCCAATCCGTAACCGCGCCAAACGAGAAAAGTCGCAAACGCTAAAGGTCTTAACCGCAATACTAACCTTACCTAACCTAACCTAACTAAAACTAACTTAGCCTAACCTAACTTGACCTAACCTATACGAACTTTGGCGTTTGCGACTTTTCTCGTTTGGCGGTTACGGACTGGCGCTTGCGGCGTTGGCACTTGTGGTTTTTGGCGCTATCGAATGCCCTCCATTTAATTAATGTGCCGTTGGTTGGTTACGTGTGAATCTCCCCATTGCAACGCATGCCGGGTCAATAGCAACACCCAAGATCGAATTTTCCTCCTCTCGTAATCGAGTGGAGCGGTTTCGCAGCGAGTTACACGCGAAAAAAATGACTGTCACAGTAACAATTATCTGTGACACCGACAATCGCGCTTTGTTCCTATACAGACTACAACCGTATCTGTTGAAATAACAATCATTTTTTGTCGCTTTTACTGTTTTCTTGTCACGATTGCAATTTTTTCAGTATATGTAACCAAATAAAAATTGTCCTCTGAAAATTGTAATTTTGACGAAGTCATTTTTTGCGGGAAGGCAACAAATAAAATCTAGGGTTAGCCTGAGGGGTTGACTAATAATATTTACGAAGAGGTTGAACCTTGGTGGAATCAATTATATCTGTACATATTGTTTTTCGTAGCGCGAGTTTTAAAAATGGTTCATTTTTTTAAAATAATTTTTTTGGCTCGCGGTCTGATTCCTGGAAGGAGGATAGTACAGTAAGCAGAGATACTGTAACTTGAACCACGACCTCTGACCTCAATCAAACCAATTGTAAGCGAGCGTGTGTTTCCTAACCAATCACGAGCGCGGGAAATCCCTGTGTACGAATCTCTTAAGCACTGTCTCTACAACAGTGCAGTACCTTCTTGGCGGGTAGAGGCGCACAAAATGTTAAGTTCCTGGCTTGGCAACGATGTTAGATCAGGTGCAATGACAGGCTGATAAAGATATACAGATCATATTATACCCTTAAAAATTTACTGAGCAGGATTTTTGGCAGCTTATTATATCTCTTTAACTCGGTCGATTCTCGTGCGCAAAGAAACTGTTGAAACATGAGAGGAAGATTTCGGAGATGCATGAATCTTCTCGATATTAACGCCGCTTCTTCGATCCGGCCGGGAAAACCCTCCGTTTTATGTCACGATCCTGTGAAAGGAATACTACCGGCTTAACTCGAGTGTCCACCCGGTTGCCTAACTTTTCCATTTGCGATTTCCCTGTGTTATATTTTTTATTGAATCTTATTTATAGTTTTTTACAAGAAACTCATTTGTTCTTTGGAGCAGAATTAGAATGGACCCGCTGAAAAGGGTCCGACTTTAAGTTAGAATCCCAAGTTAAGTAGGCAACCTACCTGACATCGCCCCCAGCCTACTGTTTCTCAGCAACTTCTTCTGCTGGTCAAGGATACTGTCCTCTTCACAGTAAAAATAAAACTCCGTTTTGGGGAATGCTATACTTGTTTTGTGTGTGAAACCAAAACGGGATACGTATTTTGGTATTTTTTTCAAGATAGACCTATGTTCAGCCCCATTATTCAAAATGTCTCGGCGAGAGCTTTCAATTGATATGGCTGAACATAGGTCTATCTTGAAAATTTACCAAAGTACGTACCATCAGTGGCAAAGGCTCCCTTTCTTTTTTTCAAACCTTCATACCTTAGAAACCGAAAGAGATACGGCAAAAGAGCACGGAATGAAATCGGTAGATATTTATCTATCGACTTGACAATACGCTTTTGCAGTATCTCTTCGTGTTTTCAAGTAACAGAGGTTTGGAACATATGAGAGGGAGCAGTGCTTTTGCCACTGATAGTACCTCCCCGGTTTTGGTTTCACACCCAAAACAGGTTAAGCATTCCCCAAAACGAGGGTTTTGTTTTGACCTTGGTGAGCGTCCCTCTTGAGGGACGTATTTTACTTTCAATCTGCAAGTGCATCTCTTTTCGCGGAGGCGTAAGGCAGGCTCGGCACTAGGTGCCCGCGGCCGGCGCCCGCCGCTCGCCATTAACACCAGCTATTATTCGGTCTAAGTTAACCGTGAGTAGGCCAGCAGCTCACCGTCCTGCACATCTTTGTGTCATACGTCAACTCAACGTGAGCGGAATTGATGAAGTTGATGTCGCCGGCCGCCCGGCCGCATACCGTAAGTCACAATATGGCGCCCCTCCCCCTGCCCCCCGGGCCCCCCAGGTCCCCCCGGGTCCTGCCGTTCCGGGGGAAAGACTTTCCTCGCGCCTATGGGGGGGCGTGTGTCTTTTCGGGGGGGCATTGCATCTTTTGTCCCGACCTTTAAAACAAGAGTGGCGGCCGATGTAAGGTGTAGTTGATTTCACACTGTCGTGTTTAGTGGGTCCCCGTGTGTTTACAGGTAAAAGCAATGGTTTTGAATCGGTGCGTGTTGAAGTGTGGGGTTGGTCACGCGAAGGCGACCTTGTCAAGGACACCCGTGCACCGCGCCGCCAACTAAATTCGAGTGCCTTTTTTTTTCGTTTCGTGGAATGGAATAGTGCCTGCACTCAACTGGATACACTCCGTGGCGCCCGCATTGTAAATTTAAGAGTGGATTTTCCACCTTGTGTCCCACCTTTCGCCGCCTGGCCTAGCTGAGTGCGGCACACAGCACTTAACCTACGCCTGACCTACATTTTAAATTCGAATCCGTGAAAATCTCTGAGGTTCAGTAAAAATTCACTGAATTTTTAGTCAATATTGAACCACTGTTTTTTTTTCAATGCTGCTAAATTGATCAAAATTCAGTGAATTTTCACTTAATCTTAGAGACTCTCACTGATTTAAATGTAGAGTGAAAGGCGGAAACCTTTTCAGTGTTACGAAATATTGAACGAGGGTGGAACATAGAGATGGGAAAACCTATCTCTGTAAATTTGAAATTTTACTCTTGAAACTGAGAATGCCACTGTTCGGCTCAAAATCGCAAACCCCGCCGAAAAGATGTTTTTAAGAACTGCGTAACTTTAAATTTGAATATGTGAGTGTCTCTGAGATTCGATGAAAATTCACTGAATTTCAGCCAGTACATCACCACTGAAATTCAGTTGTGCTAAATCGACTGAAATTCAGTGAGTTGTCACTGAATCTCAGAGACACTCACTGATGAAATTTGGAGTGTCGATCGAAAACTGCGTAGTCACGTAAAAGAGTAGCTCAGGAAACTCTTACAAGGCTTTTTCGGTCATTATCTTGTTAATTTTTACATCAAATTTACAAATCCAAGCACAATTGGTGGTTTTTGTTGTACGCTGTTTTTTTTAAATTTAGATTGAAGACACTTGGCATAAATGATCAAGATAGTTTGCAAAATTTGATCGCTCCAGAAATTCGGAAAATTTCAGTCCTCTAGAAAAGGAGTTACCCGCGTGAAAATCCGATACGCATTACGCTCAAACATTTTGATCAGATACCATTCAAAACGCCAAAATTCCAATATTAGCCTGTGATAAGATATTTTCCTACGTGGCGCGGAAGTTGGCGCCTGGAATCGCTTGTGAATGGAGGCGAGGTGTTTTAAAGTGAAGCAGAGTTTTTGACATTTTTCATATTTTTTAAAGTATTTTCGGACAGTGACCCGATGATTTACAGGTGCAAAACTGTAGCATTCACTATAAATCTTGCTCGCGGAACTAGTCATACTCTTGATGGTTGTCCAACGAAACTCGCTTTTACTATCTTGCTAACGCTTTTCCATGTTTCTGAATGTCCTGAAAGTTAATCAGTGATATAAATAATCAATTTATCAACATATCCCAAATTCATGTCTGAAAATCAAGCCTGATCTTTAAACCCCTCAAAGTTCTAAATTTTACGTTTTTTTTTGCCTGTTTATCTAAATGGTCAGTTCTATTCGCACGCCTATGCTAATACAAGGGAGATTTGAACGCACGGAAACCAACCAAATGCATTTTAAATGGGAGTTGACTTGAACGCACAAAAACCAACCTTACACTTTTTAAATGGGGCAGTGTTTAAATTGTCACTTCGTCACTTAAACTACGGTACGAGTTCTGCTGTGAAGGCATTTTCTCTAACAACCATAAAATAACTATATATCCTACAATGATTTTAAGTAAATATTTCCTCGCCATATTATTTCTTGATGCAGTTTTGATGCGTGCTTAAACTGCACGCTGAAAACAGAGCGCATTAAGTCTTGCGACATTGTATGTTCGGGTAATACCCACATCAGGTGCGCCTGCAAGGAAGTTAATCAATTCGATAAAAATTCCAGTCCAGCTTTTCTTTCTTTCTTTTTTTTCGTTTTTATTTTCTTCGGTGTTGCTGTTACCATATGGCTCTTTCGCTGAATTCCCTGCAAAATAAATGTGTAATGTCTTGAGGTCGTTCAAGGTTATTTAGGCTGCGGAATCTATGACTGAAATAAAATAAGTTGA
>Ga0058701_10003084_pt1 | contig 13018 bp, 8 predicted proteins | sample AgamicOrMae_FD_97039 | JGI IMG/M metagenome (GOLD analysis project Ga0058701, IMG submission 97039) | Agave microbial communities from Guanajuato, Mexico - Or.Ma.e | ecosystem: Host-associated > Plants > Phyllosphere > Phylloplane/Leaf | place: Guanajuato, Mexico | collected 2012-06-04
ATATACCCTACTACACGAGCTCTTACTTCTCCCTTGGATGCCTTTCATCAGTGCTCTCACGTAAGTTGAATTGCTCTTTGCATTACGCTAATTACAATGTACTCTCTGTTCACAGCAATATTTCCGGCAGCTTGTAGTGCGAGGTTACGATTTAGTACATGTAAAAAGAAGACCCAAGAATAGGAAAGAAACTATTTTGGACAGAGCGGCGGAGCAGTCACTGTCCGTGCTTTGTTACCTTCTAGGAGTGCCAGCATTCTTCATGGATCACATCCAAGATGTAGTTGATATGGTGCCATCTATGCTAATCAAAATAACCAAAAAAATACTGTCCAATGAAGAGATTCCACCCGTACCAAAAATCACGTTTAATTTCCAAACCTAGATTTGACCAGGACTCAGTGATTTTAAGGCGGTATATGGTTCAAAATTACCGCGCTTAATTCAACGGCGATGATTTCGCTCCGTGAACATTTTTATCCGGGCGAGATAATTTAGTCATGTAATTGCTGAGCTTGAGGGTAATTAGAACATGCATTCTAGATTAACTCTTAAGGTTAAATATGGTTTGAGTCAAATAAAGCACAAATACTAGCGATACCGGCCAGATTTTGTATTAAGCTACTTTACCTTTTATTTATTGATTAATTTATTTTAGATGTAAATACGCTTAATTAAAGTACTTAAAGTGATTTTTCGTCTTTATTTATACCTTAATGTCCTAACATAGCACGCTTATTCTACATTTTCACTGACGCGCAATTTCTTTGAATGACTTAGTAATGAGAAATCAAGCTTCAATTGGGTTTAAGGTAGTGGGTCCAGCCTCGCAAGGTAGTCTAAAGATAGTACAAAGGTCAATAATAACACGAGTTAACAACTTTTAGCTGTCAAAAAATCCTTGAAAACATTGAGAAAGAATAGAGGAAACCTGGTTATCTCGCACATGAATAATGACCACTTCTCCGGAGAGTGACCTGCGGGCTACACAATGAATTTCCGGTTCTCAGTCTAGGTGACAAAATGAAGCTTACGTGATTAAAAGATATCCAGCGCCATGTTCCGCCGCAATGAGCATACCTGAAACAGAAAGAGAAGAGGTCCTTACTTTTAAGGTAACTTCCTCGACTGTCCGCCCCCGAACTGGTTGAAAGATGTTTAAGGAGACGGTACTGGAGGATTATAGAGCTAAAAAATAGTTTCTGAAGTTTGATAATTCATTCATTTGTTCAAAAATTGCAGAAAAAGTAAATTATTTGTGCACTTGAAAAACAAGGAAGTGTTCGCGGGAGATCTCATAAATAAGACAAAATTTAAAGACCTTTGCTAACGTGCGTTTTTGGCTTCTTTCAACGCCTGATTGTCTAGTTTATAACATTTAGACTATTTTAATAGATAAAAAATGATCAAAGTCAGGGAGATGCGTCAAAAATTAAATTAAATAATCCAGATAGATAAAGACATGTGATATCACGTGTATCAAAGACATTTGATACACGTGTGATAAATATTGTGTCACTTGCCTAAAACGAATGCTGGACATTGAAGCTGCCATAGATCACATATTTTTTTATAACTGCACAATTTCTACTTTGGGGCAGAATGTAACCGATGAATGAGCCGGTAGAGGAAATTTTTGAAATCCGGTCAGTAGACAAAACCGATCTTAACACGAAAATTTCGTTCAACGAGGCTAACTTTCAAATAACCGCTTAGACCAACATGAGGCTAAAAAATAGAAGAAACACATAAAAGAGACAGGATTAAGAGAAATTAAAGTAGACAGTGGGCGGCTTTCAGAAACCTATATTTCTATTTAATGTGAAAAGAAGTCCTTCGTCTAACATACAGAAATATAACAAGTCAATCTCAGCGATGCGGACTTTGTCTTTCAGCTTCGCAATCACCCCCATGATGGAAACGCGCAGTAGAAAGACTACTGCATTATTTATCGCTGTGTTTTATTACGAACACATAGAAAAGGAGTCGAACCATAGTTCATACAGTGCAGGCTGATACATAAACGACATGCAACCATATTGCAGCTATCAACTCGAAAACGAAAATTGGATTCCCTCGATGACCAACTTGATAAGGCAGAGTGTCAGATCATGGTGAACTTTCTTGAGTGCAGTTTGTCCGGTCGCTTTACATAGGATAAAAAAGTAAGTTTTCTAAAGTCAATATTTTTCCAATATAAATTGGTTCCACGAACACCTCGTTTTTCATCTATTGAAGAGTTTTAGTTCACTGTATCCATGGTTAGATATTTGTATTTTTGCGTGTACTATGTTACAACTGTGATTAGATCTGGCTGTGGGGAAATCAAATCGTAAGTCAAAACTCGTAATAACCTAAACAAGATAAAGTTTGTATTTCATACCGATTACGTTAACCATTCGTTGCCACTTCAAGCGAATCAAGGCACAAGGCACTTTACCTAATATAGCCAAGTTAACCTAACTTGCCGTTTAAGTCGGAGTGATAGCAAAGCGAAGCATATGGCCTCTAGTAAAACCTAAAGGGGTGGTATAAGACTTGATAATGATAGACTAGCTTCAGTTAAAAGAAGCTACATCCACGATATCATAACAGCTATCGCTCGCCCTCGGCCTAGAAAATTACAGTATACGGTAAAACCACTTATTTTTAGGAGTTCTTAGCGGCTTCGGGAATAGAAATAAAACGAGAATGGTACTTACTTTCGTTCTTTTTCTTTAAACATATGTATGTGTAGCAATAATAATTCAAACGGTATCGGCGAGAGCTTAACATTGATGTTGCTAAACCAAGGTCTATCTTTAAAAGTTACCAAGTCACGTATCCTACTCCCGTTTCCTTTTCACACCAAAAACAAGTATGAAACTCCCTAAATCTAGTGTTTTGTTTTTCTGTGCTTTTTGCTAGACCTATTAATGGGTAGATTAAGATACTTCTAAGGCATGCCGAATATAGAAACAAGCCTTTGTACTACACTAAGATGTCTTACGCAATACATGTGATTCCACTATAGGAACAATGAGGACCATGGCATTAGCAACATGTCTCTTTCTCTGTGCTCACTACATCGATTCTCGGGACGAAGATGGCAAATGCGGTACGTGGAGACTACCAAGAGACGTCTTGCCTATACATTACGATGTAAGTATCTTCACAATTTACCCATGAATTCGTCACCTCCATGGAAGACTCGACCAGTTATCAAACCTGTTATAAACTGAACTAGTTCGACGAGCGTTCAAAATGTTGTTTTCCGTTGCGAATACATGTCTCATTATTCGTCTGAAATAGACGACAATGATGGAACATTTTCCCTGGCTCCCAAAATACGTTCTCTATGAAATCTTATTTGAATCGCAAGAAAAACAATCAAATGGCAAAAGCTGAAAAGGGGGATTTTGCGAGCTCTCAAAACTGGTTTACTTTACGACTCAGCCTGTAAAACTGATCGAGTCTTCCATGGAAACGCCGAGTTCATCGACTACCTAATTGTATTTCTCTCAGATAACAGTGAGGATTCCCCACGCTCCTGAAAACGATACCTTCACCGGATCTGTGAATATCACTATACGCTTTTATCAGACAACTGATACCGTGGTTCTGCATCAGAAAAACCTCCATATCCCGACCAGTGCGGTAACACTGCAACCTTTAGATGGGGGAAAGGCTCTTCGGGTGGTGTCGGGTACAACCGACGAGGAGCGGGACCTGGTTCGTCTCAAGCTGGAAACGCAAGTTCCGAAGAACAGCTCGTATGCATTAATTATTCCAGAATTTGGTGGTGCGGTAGCACCATCGAGTAAAGAAGGGCTTTTCCGAGAGAAAGAATTTTATCGCACCGGACCTGGAAGGTAAAAAAAAAAATAGATTTACAGAAACCATCTTAAAGACGAGCTACTGAGGAAACAAAAACGATAAAGAAAACAAAACGCAGGCATAGTTATCTCTTCTCTAGGCCAAGGTACTCCAATGTTCATATCAAAAGGTGTGATTTTAGTGTATAAAGAGATAATTGAATTAGGCTATTCTTTTTTCCTTCAACGAAACAAAACATTTTTAGAAACTCAAAATTCGGAATTTCGACTTACTTCAGCTAAAACAATATGATATAAAATAAAGTGAACTTCATGCTGCATATCCTGTAAAAAAAATCATTTTTTTACAAAAAAAGTAATACAAATAACAGAAGTTTTAATATACTGATCATTTATGGCTGAAACGCATTTCTTCGATGACAGCCTATACTTCTGCCATGAATTAATTCGAGACCCAACATATTCTGCCAAAAATATTGCAAAATCAACGCATCTTTAATATTACAAGTTCATTGGAAAAAAAGGCGCCTTTTTTCATTTTTTTAATTTTTTTAAAAGAGCGAAGTTTTTTAAAATGATCATTTACATAGAATCATATAGAGAGCGTAGTTATAAAAAGAAAACAAAAAATCTTAAGATTGAAACATTATGAAAAGGAATTTACTACTGATTATTTGCAAATGGATCAAGATTCAAATCGACTCAAACTATGAAAAATACATGTAGATGCTAGTCGCTAACTGTAAGAAACTAACATTTTTTTAAATCAGGTCAGTTTACAGCACCTTTTTTGAACCTGCCTCCGCTCGAGCTGTGTTTCCTTGTTTTGATGAGCCTGACATGAAAGCTACGTTCACTGTCCGAGTGGAGCGACCCGCGGCATTGAAGTCCTATTCGAATATGGAACTAAACAACACAGTACAAGTGTGAGTGCCCTACTTAATCTTGATAAATCCAATTGTTTTTTGATAGAGTACACAGGTCCTCATTTCGGTGATGGAATAGAACTTTATTATATCCTATAGAGCACGTTTAATGAAAATGAGTGTATGCGATTGGGTTTGTGTTGATCGCTCTATCGCAAACTCAACTCAAGGGATCCGTAGCAGACAGCACAACATGCATTAACCTCTTAAGTCATTGGTCTGTTTTCCTCCCTTTTTGGGTGCTAATGTTTTTTTTTTGTTTTTTTTTAATCTACGTAACTGATGTCTTTATAAAAGTAATAATTTCAAAAAAAATCTTCAAAGTAGCCTAAATCAAAATCCATGTCAGTATCAGCAAAAGTTCACGGTATTTTTATTCCAGATTTTTAGAAGTACAATTTATTCTTAGGCATTCATGGAACACAAAGTTGTTTACAGGCAATCCTCCCCTAAATTTCAAAAGCAAACGTAGCCATGTACTCGTAGGTTGAAACTTGCATGGAGTTCAATAGCAACGTTCTTGTCTAGAGTCCGATAGTTGCGGATATGAAATGAAAGATATCTAAAAAAGTGAGAGCTAAAATAACCTAGCTGCTATCTTTTGCAGGTCAACAGACCGTTACTTGGACACATTTAATGAGAGCCCTTTAATGCCAACCTATACATTGGCTGTAACAGTGAATGACTACGAAATCCATCCACAGAATCTTACCACCCGGACGCGGATACTTGCTCATAAAGAGGAGCACGAATACATTAACGCAGTGTACGTAATTATCCTTTCCTACGAGGAATTTGGGCTTCGATAGTCTCGAAAGGAATTGCCGCAACTCTCAGCGATCGAGGAGACTCGTGTAACATCCCTGGAACTTCCAATTCATGTCAATCATCAAGCATAACTAAAGGGACCTCACGTCAAAATAACTAGGTTACGAGTCTTCGCGAGAACTGTGTAATCCTCGCTTTCTCCAAGTTCGTCAGCAGGCGTTGGGATACTTGTGCATTACAGATACGAGGTAGCTGACAATGCATTACTAGAAATGGAAAAGTATACAAATATCCCATACCCCCTAAGCAAGCTTGACCACGTGGGATTTCCTGATTACAAGTCCGAAGGGATGGAACATTTGGGCTTGATCATATACCCGTAAGTTGCATCCATCTTGGTTGTAAAAAAAAAAAACTTCAAACACGTCTAAATCCAATCTGTTAATCTCAGACGTAATGCTCTGCAGAAGATGACCTCTGAACGGGCTCTGGACAAGGACAGAGCAGTCCGTGTGATAATCCACGAAATCGCTCATCAATGGTTCGGCAATCTTGTGACCATGGACTGGTGGTCTCACTTCTGGCTGAACGAGGCTTTTCCGACCTACTTCGAATATTTCATCGGAGACAAGGTAATACGGCTTTGAATAATCCTTTCCCTGGAAGGAAGAAGTAGGAAGATCTACGCGTCATGTTTATGATTACATCCCATACGGACGCCCATTGCCCATGCAAGTTGGAGATATCCATTTTGTTTCCCAAAAAAGATCAGGTAGGCTATCCAAGTTCATATTGATGCATGAGGACCGCAGGACATCCGAGTCTTCTTGTCTATCTGTGCATGAAAATGTATGAACGATGAAGCGATTGTCTTGGATTATTCGACCTAGACAACCACTACCCTCAGTGCTTCTCGCAATGAGAATTTTAACACAACTTTATCTAAGATCAACTTAAAAAAAACGTCACTCAGCAGCTCAACCGATTTAACATAGTAAACCGTACATTTTACAGTTGTTTCCTGCGTGGCGATTAAAAGATCGCTTCATCGTCGAAGAATACCAAAAGGCTATGAGTTATGACGCAGGAGAGCACTTCAACTATGTCTTACCGCTTTCCAACAAATATGTATGCAATGTCAAAGAACATTACCAGGCATTAATCGACGTGTCGTATAGTAAAGGTTTGTTTCAACCAAGGTTTTCCGTGGAGTGGTATTTCACTCGATCGTGGAAACTATCGATTAAAAGAGTTGATTCATTTCAGGAGCAAGTATTCTTGTAATGTTCCAGTCAATTTTGGGAAATGAAAAACGTTTTCAAACTGCATTAAGGATCCTGTTGACGAAAGGGTAAGCCGGTTTCTTCTTTCACGACCCAGCTATGATATTAAATTACCTCTTGACTTGCAGGATGATGAGCAATATAAAACCAAGTGACTTCTTTGTGGCACTGGATGACGTGAACAACCAACTTGAAAAGAGTCACCTCCCACACGGGGTTTCTTTTAAAGATGTAGCGGTACAGTGGACTGAACAAGCAGGATTTCCGTTGGTGACAGTCATCAGAAACTACGATTCAGGCACTGTGCGTCTCAGGCAAGAGCGGTTCTGTGGGTGGAGATTGACCAACTCTACTCGGTGGCTGATTCCTCTCACCTGGACAACAGCTTCTTCTTCGCCTGTCAATGTGACGGATGGTCCCCAAGATTGGCTCCGATCAGACAAAACGATTGCGCTGAACATTAGAGCTGGGGATTGGTTTCTTCTTAACATCAACGCTACAGGTAATATCACGGCTCGTGAAAGCATTTTTGAGGTTGATAAGCTCCAATGATCTGTGCGATCTATTTCAGGGTATTATCGAGTCAACTATGACAATGAGAACTGGCTCCTACTGGCACGAGCTCTTGCGAACTCCCACACATCATTTGGAGAGTCCACCCGGATTCAGCTTCTGAATGATGTTCTTGCGCTCCAAAAAACGGGTCGACTACGCTTACGCATAGCGTTTGAAATGACCAAATTTCTGCAAAAGGAAACCGACCCAGTCGTGTGGATGTCCGCAGTCGGACTGTTAGACCACCTTTTCCTTAAATACTCGGAAGTCGGGGTTGACCCTGATCATTCCAAGAAGGTAAATTCCAGTATTTACACCTTAAGTTTAAATTCTTCCCTTCTTCTGTTCCACCTTTTGTTGCTGAATATTTTGCGACCATTCTGCCGATACTTTATGATTTTTGGGTTAAGTTGTAAACTCTTGCGAGTGAAATGTAGCATTTGGCGCATCGCAAAAAAAATCTGTTTTATTATTTAATTATTTTTTTACTGGGTTCATTGTTGCAGATTTATATTCACCGTCTCGTGTCACAAGCTTACGACAGGGTGAGCGTCTCTTTACAACCTCCGGGTTACCAGCAACCTCACTTGGACAAGGTCGTGAGAGAAACATTGTCGACACTGGCTCGCAGGGTGAACTCAAGGTCGGAACACTGGGATACGTACATTCTCAACCTGTCGGAATGGTTGAAAGGAGAACAATAAAAGAAAAGTATTTTATAATAATTACTGCTAAAAGTTTCGCTTTAATTCCCTATCCTCATAAGGTCTACCTCATAAGAAGAAGGAACAGGATTAGCTACCTTTGTGTTATCTTTCATCAAGCCAAGCGGAGAGGGCGACAGGCTCCTTACTTAGGTCAAGTATTTAGTGCCTTGTTTCACTCCTGCTCTCGGCTATCACCAAGCAAGTCTACTATAACGCTTACTCCGCTGCAGCTGTTGCCACGAATAGAGGCGGACAAGCTTGGCTAGTTTAGGTAAGGTTTACTCAGAGTAAGCGCCTTGTCCGATCCACCACCATTTACTCCGATTGTTGACGAAAGGTAGAACGCAATAAGTGCAACCTTCGAATTTCCCAAAACTTTAACACGGAGTGCAGTTTAATTTAGTATGAAAAGCGAACTAAAAATGAAAATTCTTGACGAACAAGTTTTTTGATTGCTTAAACATTCATCATCAGCCCAACTTGCGGCACTGGGGTTCAAAATCCTCCGATGATAATACAAATAAAATGATATCAGACATGCGATGGTTATACAAAAGCAGCTTGACGTATCGGAAGATAGGAGAATCAAGGGCGGCCTGAGAGAATTGATGACTAAAAAATACTGTAGTGATAGTCTTATGAGGCACTGTAACATGAAATTGACTTCATATCGAATGAATGGTTTACATAGTGATGTACCAAATGAAATTTACTTTTGGTAACAAGCTACGTTACGAACTTGGGTCACGGTCACACACCTATACGCCATATGCGATTTTTTTTAAACCTGAGGAACCTCTTATCGTTTTTACTAAGTACACGCGAAAAATAAAATCAGCAGCGGTAGATAACAAGTTAGTTAATATAGCACATACTATTGGCTTGAAGCAGCCATTGCTAACGTTAGCTGTCCACTAGAAAGTTGGCATATACAGCGGTGCATTTTGCTTGGATATATCATCAGGAGGAATTCCGTGTTTTTGATATCCGCAGAGGAATATCACATCGAAACACTAATATCACACTTTTAGTAAAATCCGTAGGACACGAAAATCATACACTGGATGAAAGCCAGTCATTTCTTTAAATTTTCCTAGTTTTGCCATTCTGCGATTAATTAAAAATGAAGCAGCAGATAGAGATAATAATGCCGGGCTAAAAGCACCAACGATTTCAGTTCTTTCTTTTTTTCTCTTTTGCACGCGAGCGCATATCTCCTCAAAGCAAACACACAATCACATTTTCGTTGAAAGCATTCACTAATTGGCGTATGAAGAGGGACAACTCATGAGATCAATGCGAACAATCACATGAACCAGCATTACAAAACACAAATATAACTAAATAAAAAAATAACAACAAAACCAAATTGTCTCAACGACTGCTTAAGAATAACTTGGCCACTCATGAAATGTTGCTTACACACGACCTCAGACTAGTTACAAATATTTAAACAACTTTTCTTTGTCAATTGTTCGAGATACCATCGTAAATACTTGTATATGAATGAAAAGATTGAGTCAATACCCATTCAGAAAAACCTGTTCATGTAAGGAAAACTCAAGGAAAAAAGAAGACCTGATTTTGCACCCGTAACACACTCGTGGAGTTAGACAAATGCTTTAGGTTTGTATAAGGCTGCACATATCAATGCTACCTACATGTCTTATTCCTACCACAAGCTAACGAACGTTAAACTTCATGATCTCCCAAGCCGTTGACTTCGTCCGAGTGTCAAGGCAATCTGATTATTCATTCAAATCACTAATTAATGGGACTCCCTCCTTCAAAAGAGCTGATTAAAGAAATGCGAAAGCAAGGCCTTCACCTCATTCCGTGACGTCATAAATTCGATAAGAATCAGACGCGTTATGTGAATTTAAAAACCGATATACCACTTTTGTTGCGGATTTTATCAATGACTAGATTGTTTCATGGTGGGGCGAACATCCTACGGACTAACAAAATCATTCAGAAAGTTGCATGCATCGTAATACGTAAGTACTACTTTCAAGTATTCTGTATATCGTAGTAACTCTGAGTTCACTATCCTATATGACTAGAGAGAATAAAAGCGTAAGATTTGATTTACATTTTGGAATCTGATATGATGCCATGTCATGCTTTTGAAGCACTACATTACTTTTGCAAGTTCAACTGGTCTCTGCCCGTTCAACTAGAGAAAATGTTCATTTTTTTATCCCCAAGTTGAGACTTGAATTACGCAGGCTGACATAGCATCAAACCAAGCATTCACTACTGTAACACATTCTCGGAATTTTTCTGTTGACAAACACTGAGAAATTTGCATCAAACCAATGCGTCACGCTTTTGACAGCAATGATGTAATTTTCCGAGGTTTACATACATTTTTACGAACAAGCCCCTCTGATAACACTTGACCAATTTGTGTGCCGGATTTTTTAAGGAAAAAAAAACTAAAAAAAAACTTGCAAAACATTTTTTCCTACATGATCAGATTTGTTTACTTATTCGAAGTCCAACTCACATTCATGCTAAAAACAATACAGACATTAACGTCAGTAAGCCATTATTTATGGTAAAGAACAAATAACGATCTCCTGGTTTTTCAACATTCATTAAAAATATCAAAAAAGAAAAAAACACACACACACACGTGTTATTTTTGGATAGAACATTGTTGGATCAGACGAAGATAGAGAAAAAGATTTCATCATGCAGAATAGATAGGCAATTGCTGTAGACATATGTAAGCTTGGCTGCCTATTCAACGAAACTAAACGCAGTTTCATCATTCTTACAGATGAAATGAAAGTCGTCTTCTTTTTTCTACTCTGGATGTTCTTTTCTACTGGAGACTCCGACGATGAATGTCAGCATTGGAGACTACCCAAAACAGTTCTTCCAAATCACTATGACGTAAGTAATCACAAAAATTTCAGCCCTTGTGGTCCACTCTGGTTAAACTTTTCATAATGAGAACGAATATCGCTCCACACTCGCTTTGCTCCGCAAAGTCGTTGTAGCTTATCCTGGGCAAAGTAAGTCTAGGTTTCACGCCTTGTTTTGTTCCCACTCCATCCGGCTTTGCAATGAAATATACGGGGTAGAAAATTCAGGCTAAAATACAGTGCATAGTGGGCCACAAGTCATGACTCATGCTTCCATAATACACGGAAGCAGGGTTCATGACTTTTGTGGCTCACTGTACCGGTACACATTTTATTACAGCTAACTCTGAAACTCCCCGATGGTCCAATGAGTCTCATCTTTAGAGGATCACTAAAAATGACCCTAAACTGCGTACATGAGACTGATACCGTTACACTGCACTCGAGCTTCCTGAAGATAGTGAACAGCTCGATAACACTGAATAACGACGGGACAGTCCTCAGACTCGTGGATATTGTAAGGGACATCGAGCACGAAACGATAAGTCTTAAGTTCGATTCCAGTTTAAAGAAGGGAAGCTCGTATGTGTTGGATATCCCGGAATATTCTGGCCAGATCAACGATGAGAATCAAAAGGGATTATTTCAGACGTACGAATATATTGGCCGCAGTAACAGGTAAGACCTGTAATGTAAGTAAAACGAACAGTAGATTCACATTTGTTAATTATACATATTTTGCTCCTGACCCTAAATAATCTATTAACACGCATTCTACCTCCTTTGCTCTGCTCGACTGGTCAAAGGTAGAACACAAGAGGTAGAAAATGGAAGCTCTGTAAAGTCCTTGTAGGCTAAGCTGTGGCAGGGAGATTTTAAATCAGGAATATGTGTCCTTTCAGGATAACCTACTGCACTTTCTTCCAACCCACATACGCTCGCCAGGTCTTTCCCTGCTTTGATGAGCCCAATATGAAAGCAACTTTTACGGTGAAGATTGAGCGGCCAGCACATCTCTCCTCGTACTCCAATATGCCCATCGACAAAACGGAACCAGTGTAAGTCAGGCGTTGATCCTTCAAAAGTTCAAGCTTTGATAATTTCCTATGCGGAACTTTCTACCGCTCTTCTGTTTCTGCTCATTTTAATATTGAATTCGATTGTAAAGATTCATGACATGCAAGCATGCACTTGAGGTTAGGTGAACCTTGATTACGTCAGAGTAACAAGGTTACCCTGGGTAGGTAAGGACACGTGACCAATGTCCTGCTGCACTACCACTCACTTGGCAGATGTTACGATGTGATCAAGAAGACTGGAGTCTCGTTGTGATTAAGTTGATCCCGTGCATGCCTGTTTCCACTTGGCGGTAAATGGTGGAAAACTTCACTCCTTGAATTTCCAGTGGGGAATAGGAGCTTATCATGACAGTTTTCCAGGTCCGGCAATCGGTTTCTTGACATCTTCCAGCGAAGTCCGAAGATGTCCACTTACCTCCTGGCTGTGTCAGTCAATGAGTTTTCCAGACATCCGAAAAATCACACCCTTCGAACGAGCATACTCGCTCCTGATGAAAATGACCACGAACTTGACGTACCTCGAACGTAAGGAATCATCGCTACTTAAAAGATCTTTCTCGCTTTCACCGGAATTTCGAGGGTTGTTTAAGTTGCCAAGGAGACCGTGAAAACAGAAACGACAAAAACATACGGTTGTTAAAAGAAGTTCAACTCACTTTCTCCATGGAGTAAACTGGATGTTAGTTAAGCTTGGCTTTGGTTACAAACCTAACCAATATAGCCTAGATATTTATAAGACAAACCTAACTAAAGGTACCTTAATTCCACTTGATCAAACTTTAATAGCGTATTTTTCCAACGACCAGTCTACTAAGCCAAGACGTGAACAAGAGTAAAACAAAACTACTTACCCTAATTGTTTTCTATTCTGTATTTGCACGATCTCTCCTCTCTCTCCCCCCAAAGACTGTTTTCTCGCTCGCTCAGGTCCACCATTTGTAATCCGGGGCATCCCCATCCAATGAGAACGCTCCCGATTACGAATAGCGGACAGGAACGAGCGAAAAAACAG
>Ga0058701_10003085_pt1 | contig 13016 bp, 15 predicted proteins | sample AgamicOrMae_FD_97039 | JGI IMG/M metagenome (GOLD analysis project Ga0058701, IMG submission 97039) | Agave microbial communities from Guanajuato, Mexico - Or.Ma.e | ecosystem: Host-associated > Plants > Phyllosphere > Phylloplane/Leaf | place: Guanajuato, Mexico | collected 2012-06-04
CTCCAAAATTGCGTCGTTACAAGCGGTTTCGTCGTTATAGACGCGTCGTTATATCCGATTTTTTTTTTGCATGTATTGTCATAGCGGGCCAAAGTTTCGATCATAATTCCGTCGTTATGTCCGGTTCGTCGTTATAACCGATGTCGTTATAAACGATTTCTACTGTATTCGAGAGGAGGTATTGAAGGTGCAAAACCATGGGCGCCGCCATCTTGTTTCCGAAAGTTTCTCGGTAAGCTACAATTTGCTGCTGATACATTTGCAGCTGATACATTTGATGGTCCCATAAGAAACAAAATGGCTGCCCAATGCCTCCACCCTCGTATATCCAGGCCTCTACTTGAGACATGCCTCGCTCTGCTCCGGTAGGCTCTCATCTGGCATATGCCGCTTCTGTCCAGGCTGCAGTAACTACCGCTGAGAAGAAACCGGCAAGCGCCCGTTTGGTAGGTAACCTTATAGATTGAGTTAGGCTAGGTTACGGTACTTCGTGCTCCGCTGCACTCAGTTTGATGACGAAAGGCGAAACACAACATAGGGAAAATTTTATCTTTCTTAACAACTTGACCTAAAATCATGCGGTTGAACAACGTTAAGCTGTTTCGTAAGTTTTCAAGAAAAAATCAAAAGCGTGTGGGTGAACTTATTTACTTGTATAAAAATAATGAAGACAAAAACTAATATCGTACAAAACTTTTGTCGAAATGATGATGTTTGATGATCATGATTGGTAAGTTTATCGTTAGGGTCATTGTTCTTCGTCACAGCAGACGGCGAGGTAGCTGAAACAGAAATTGTATCGTCAGCAACATGAACGTAATTACTAAGATCTATCTACAACAAGTCGAGTGCGTACTTTACTAGCTGACACTGGTAGGGCAAGTAAGCTTGAACCGATTCCGTCACTATTCGCAACACGCACTGGCTCAGATGTCGGCATTTTCCGGATGGGATCCCCGGGGCTGCACAGCTCGGTGCAGTCGAATTGCTCTGGAAACGGAAACCAATAATAAAATCACCATGCTCCGTAGTATTTATCCCACCGTGATTGCAGCCTTCTCTTGGAGGAGGTAGAAATGTTCCGGATCGTCAGCCGTCAAGCACTCCGGCTAACTTTGATTAACCTAATCGAAGTTAGGTTTGATTCAAGTATGAGAGCCTTGGGTGATAATAAGTTTACATATAATTAAATGAAGTTTAATGAGCATAAATAAAGCCTCCTGTACGTTTGATTCAAGCATACGCCTGCTCAAGTAATACGTATGCTCGAATCAAACAACGTTTGGGTTTGTACCACGAATTTCTCATACCCGAGAAAATAGGTATTCAACCTCACGGCAGGCTCGCCGGGAAAATATTATTTTATTACAAAATCACTGCGGTCAATAAGTTTGATTCAAGCATATGATATACTTAATTAAAGCGTACAGTAAAATGAACATATCTCCAAGGCTCTTCTGCCTGAGTCAAACGTACCGTACAGTTTTTTTAGGTTAAGATATCACTACACCTAAATGTCGTTCGGAAAGTTAAAGAAGTCGATTCTCTGATCGAGATATTGCTTACCGTATCTGGGTTCGGCAAAATCGTCAATTGTTTTTTCTGGCCGTTGACATCCAATTCCACTGTTCCGTTGTGCAAAGCTTCAGGAGTCAACCAAGCGACATCAGAAATGTTCAACTTTTCAAACGGTGGCAAAGTTGTGGTCATCGCCTCCGCCACAGGTGTGGACGTATCCCAGTCGTAAGAATCGACGCTTGCTTCTTGGGAAAGACGAAACAACAATCAAAACATTGACGACGATATTTTTCATACAATATTGAATTAGAAATCTCTTTTTAAGAAGTATTTTGCTATTCTACAGTTATAGAAAATGATGCTCAGACCAAAAAGAAAGTCCGAAAAACCTGATAATCACATTTTAAAGGATGCATTCTCCTCCTCCTTTTTCCCCGGCCTGTTGCGTGTTTCCTTTTTCATTACATTAAATAACGTTACTGACAAATGACCGCGTAGTTTAGGTTGGACATTGTTACCGTCAAGAAGTATGCGGTATCCAAGACAAACCGTAAGGTTAGATGTAAGTACACCTAGGAAACGTGCCTTTTGCCTCGCTTCGTGATAACTCCGCTTGGCTTTGCAACTATCGATGGCAAATATTGTAAAGAAAATGCCAACCTTTAAAATACAAGGTAGTTATATTGTAGTTTAGTTCTATTCTATCGATTTCACTTTGATGCGGTGTTACGATTTCCAACAAGGAAACAAACGGTCTGCCTGGTGGTCTCCCTCGCACCAATCACTTGTGGTCTAGCTTGAGGCACCGCCTTCTAGGACGTATATACGTGCTCTCTACTAAACGTCATTTTATTTGATTTTGTAAGTCTTTCTTGACCTCTTTTCCGTCGCTTGGTAATTTAAGTCTGTTTATTTTCCGGCGTTTCATTTCTTTCGGTATTTTTTTCCTCATAATTACCCTTGGTGCTCTTCCGTCTGTCCCCGTTTTCACAAGCGGGTTGCTCTTTAAACTCATCCGGCACGCTACCGAGCCAGCCTCCCAGGTGGGGCACGTGCGCCCAGGTTCGCCGACGGTCACCTCGGAGCCTCTGCCTAGTCGTTTGCCGGTACGACGGGCGGCCTCGCCCGTGCGACACTAAAAGAGCACCCCGGACAGGTGCTTTTCCTAAGGAAGGTCAATTCGATGGAAACACTCGCATCCTCTGTCGGCAGCTCATCCCCGCCATCTAGGGCTCACCCGAACCTTTCCGGGGGGCAAACCATCTGGGGGGTCAGCCATCCAGGGGGCAAGTCACGCACCCAGGGGGCAAGCCACGCACCCAGGGGGCAAGCCACCCAGGGGGCAAGCTACCCAGGGGGCAAGCCACCCAGGGGGCAAGCCACGCACCCAGGGGGCAAGCCACCCAGGGGGAACCCTATCCGGGGGAACCCTATCCGGGGGGCAAGCTATCCGGGGGCACCCTATCCGGGGGGCAAGCCATCCGTGGGGCAAGCCATCCGTTGGGTAAGCCATTCTTGGGGCAAGCCATTCTTGGGGCAAGCCATCCGGGGGCAAGCTATCCGGGGATCAAACAATCCAGGGATAAATTATCCGGGAAACATCACAGTAAAAACTACCCCTGTCTAAGGTATGAAGGTAAAACTGGGGAAGCGCGTAATTTGGTTATTTCTAAAGATACCCTTATGAATAACCATAACAATGCAGAGCTCTCGACTAGACCTTTACATTGATATTGTTGTTGATTGGTTTATCTTCCAAAATAACAAAATTACGCTCTCGTCCAGTCTTGCTTTCATATCCTAAACAGGTGTGGGACTAATTAAAACAGGGGTAGTTTTTATTGTGAAGCCATCCAGGGGGCAAACCATCCGGGGGGCTTGCCATCTGGGGAGCAAGCTACTCGAGCAGCAAGCCACCGTGTAAGCTAACTCTTGAGTTCCGAGCTGCCTCTGAGGAGCGCAACCGCGTGCCGACACAGTTTACGCTGCTTCTACCAAAATTTTGGAGCTTTATCTGTGCAGTTGTACAGCTGCATTGCCTGTCGCGTAAACTTTAATTCCAATTCTAAGCCAAATTTTTCATACCGATGCTAACATCTCACGAATCGTAATGCGCATGCTCGACGATCATGCCAAACGCGAACATTCTCATAATCCATAACCGGATACACTAGTTTCCAGGGTTGGGTTTTCTATCCCTTGAATTATTCCGCTCGGGTTCGACCTTTAAAGGGATTTAAACAACTTTCAAACGCATAGGTAAGGCTAGGTCAACCTGCATAAGATTACGTTTAAGATGATGCGGTTAGGTCAACAGGGGTAAGATTAGTTTACCCGGGATGCGGTTTATCTAAATGAGGTGCTTAATCGCTTCGCTCTTGTGACGATTAGCCGCTTTCTTCCCGGTGGCCGGCTGCTGCCGCCAAAAAGTAAACACCATGAGCCCTGGGCGGGAGTTTTAGTGCCTCGTGCCTCGCTCCTCTAGTATTCCACTGGGCGATGAAAAGTAAAACAAAAGGTACGCAATGCAACCTGAAAAATTTAGTATTTTAAATGCAAGGACCGCTGACTTACACGAGGAATCTATTCGATCAACAGATGCCGCCGATGAAGCAGTCGGCTTTTGGGGCGTTCCGCTGCTGAAATCCAATGGCAACGCCTGGGAAAGTAAAATGGGTGCTGGGAGGGCTGAAAAATGCCATATAGCAAGTAAACAACGATGAATCCCGGGCCTTAATTCGATCGGAGTAACAGCGTTATAGTAGAGGTTTAAGATAGTAGACGGTTAAACACATTCAAGGAGACTGGTCGAAATAAGTGTCTTTGTCAGTGCGACATACTTAAACGTGGGAATTTGTCGAATATAGAATAGTTAAGTTGGTTAATATCCTCATTTCGCCTTCGTGCTGGTATCGGGGACAGTACAAGAAGTTTCACCATAAAACCGGGAAAAATGGTAGGAGATAGTTTCGAGAAAGTCGATAGGTAAAGACAGACTTCCGCTCTCTGAACATCGACACGAGTTTCCACCACTCTTTTTAGTAACTAGAGGAAAAGGTCAAAAGAAAGAGATACAGTTACCTCACTTTGCAATTTGGAAGTGCGACTGACCAACACCTTTCATATTCGGCAGCCGATTGTTCCCCTGTATAGGTGAACTTTATGAGGACTTTCATCTCCCTTTTGCTACTTACTTGCGCTATTTTATGAATAGTTTTGACTTACAGGGCGTGGAAAAACAATGAAATCCCTAATCCTGACTTTAGCACCATCTAGCGGTCGCAGCCCAAACTTCCAATCTTCTTCTTGCCGTAGGCCGTAAATTCGGGCTGCTACCGCTAGATGGCGCCACGGTCAGGAATGGGGATTTCACACTTGTTCCATATACTATAAAATTTTCGATACCTGTAGGAATAAGTAGAGCTGGAGGCGGAGGCGGAGGAGGAGGGGGAGGAGGGGGTTGAGGGAGTGGAGGGTAGCGGCCGGACGGGGAAAAGACGAGGGGGAAGGATGAGAAAGACGGCGAGGCCGCGGGCGCGGGAGAGGCGTACGGCCTCCCAAGCCGTGCTGACAGACGGAGAATATGGGGCCCGACTGGAGTAGAGCGGAAACCTGCTGTAAAATGTACACTCACTGAATCAGATGCAATGGAGAGCATATTAGACATTGGAAAATCTTTTAATTCAATCTAAATATTTAGTTTCTATATTTTTTCCCTGTTTTCAAGCAACTTTCTGATCTAGACGAATTTAAAGTACAAAACCAATTCTAAGTGATGGAATAGAGAAAATAAAAATATGTGCAATGTGAAAAGCTGCGTGCAACCTAGCAGTGGAACTATGTAATTTCAGTAAATAGAGTGTAAATAAAAGCCAGTCTTTTTCTGACTGAGTTTAACGATATGGAATCCACTACCTACTATACTCAGGAGTGTGTTGCGGTTGCCTACCTCCCCTCGGAAACTTGCCGGAGTTGGCTGATTCCGAGCGAAGGTAAGCAACCGCAACACTTTTCGGTGAAAGCGGCCGCAGAAGGAAAGGATTTCTTAGACGTAAGTGCTTTCATTTTACTCAATCAATATTTTTTTTCTACTTTACGCCTTTCTTGGTTTTAGCATAGGATTGCTTGGGCTTGAGATTTTTGGAAATCGTTTTGGGCAGCACAGTAAAAACAAAACACCTGTTTAAGGGAGTTCTTACCTGTTTTAAGGGAAAAAAAATAAAAATGGAGCATACGTTTTTTCATTATTTTTCAACATATACCTATGTTCAGCCATATCATTCAAAAGATATCTGCGAGAGCTTTCCATTGATGTGGTTCAACATAGGTCTATCTTGAAAAAGTATTAAAATATGCACTACCTTCGTTTTAATTTTACACCCAAAACAGGTAAGAACTCCCTAAAACAGGTGTTTTGTTTTTACTGAGAGAACTCGAATGGAGAGGGGCTCCACCTCTACTTTTTGGGGAATTTTGCTGTGTTTTGTTTCGAAATCTTTTACGAAAGAAGTATTCGTTAAACAAACCTGACTTTATATCAAAAGCGACTGGTGCGGAAGCAGGAGGGCGAGGAAGTGACATAAAACCGCCACTGCCCCATGTAGGTACATTCGATGCCAAACTTATTCCTTGCCCTGCAGAACCTCCCCAACCCAAAGAAAATGGGGAAGACATGGCTGACGCAACAAAACTGCCCGCACTCGCTGGCCGACCTACGCCCGCTACTCGGGACGAATACGCCGAGTAAGCTGGTAGAGGTGCTCCGTAGTTTGGCGCTACAAATCAAGTAAACAAATGAGGTATTTCCTAACCAAAAGCAGGTATTGCAGGTTTGATTTCAGTACTGCTGCAAATCTCCCAGGAATGGATTCCATCTGCCATTCCCTAAACTGATTCTTCTACACTCTCAGTTTCTCCACCTCTGCATTCCCTTCTGATTCAAACTTCATCACCATATTGAGGTTAGGGACATACCGGTACAACCAGATGAAGTTTTGCCTCGTGCCTCGCTTCACTGTGGCTCTTCCTGGTGACCGCTTCCTTAGGGCTGCGTTCGAAAACACCACCCGAGGGCCATTCTGTCTTTCTCTCTTGAGAAAGCGCCATGTGTAAGACAGAGATAGAACATCCTCGGGTGCCGTTTTCGAACGCGTTCTAGGTTAATTCAGGTGGGATCACGTGGCTTTTGCCTCGCTCCGCTCCCGCTGCGCTCGGCTGGCCGAAGAAAGGCGACACAGTATAGAGGTGGGAAATTGAACTTCTCAAATTTACAGTAAGGATAGACCACCCGATCGAGGAGGATAGTATACATGCGGAAGATATAGGCGTCCATCAGCCGTGCCGTAAAGATGAACATATTAGGAGTAACAGCGGGATTGAGAAAAGTTGTCGCACTGCTTTGAGAAAAGATGGGAGTGGGTTATCTGGTTAGAATCCACCCTAGAAAGTTGCACCTTGTAGGGTTTACGACTTCTTGTCCCGTCTGTAAATATTCCGAGAGCCCATTGGTTTTGCGGGTTTTACTCATTTTCGAGGTAACTGCTTTTGGCTATGGTTTCAATGAAATTAATGAATTTTTTCATTGTGTTTAGACGGAAATCAAGGAAAGAAGTAAGAGGCTTCGATATGGGTTCAACTAATCGAAAGAAATTGAGGTATCGCCGGTCCTCGGAAGAATCGATATAGCGTCGACCCGAGTGATTGATGCGAGACTTCCACAAGGAGCCGTCTTGTTAATCTGAACCATTTCAGCAAAAATACTTCTGTAAACCACTCCCACATTTTCTACAAACCTGCAATAACCTTGCTGTAAAGAGGAGCTTGAGGAGATGGGTAAGATGATGCCGAGTGAGCCACAATGTATCCGCCAGAGCCACCTCCGGGGGGGCCAGCCAATCCAATGGCGGCGATCCCTGAACATTGGCCACAAAAGACAGTGCAATCTTGAATATGATTGGCTCCTCTTGGCTGACGTACAGTGATGAGAAAAGCAAGTAAACATGCTTATACTTTATGTGTTTGATCCACCAAAGAGCGTGCGAGCTTATAGAGGATATGCACAAGATTCCTGATATGCAGTTACTGGGTGAATTGAGGTGAATGCTTTCTGATTTGCAGATTAGCAGGTAAAATCGATTCATATTTAAAACAGGAAAATGTTGAGGGAAGACGTTACGGATTGAGGAAAGTGTTCAGACATCAGTTACAACATGCTGTGGGTTTGTTGGGGGGGAGGGGGTCATCAAGCATACCTTTGTAGGTACAGTCTGTGGTTTCAAGCGTCAAGCATTCTATCAAGCATTAAGGTACAGTCTTTCAGCCCGACGTATTGCATCGGTTCGATATCACCCCTGTCCCCTTCTCCATCCCGTTCCCGCCGTGGTTATTCGAACGCAGTGCAAGGACGGGGAGGAGGGGTTCCTCTGCCTCGATGGCCCGGTGGACCCGATGCACCACGTTGGGCTGAAACCACTGTAGAAAGCTGTGACTAGAGCCCTTGATAAACAGAGAAGCTCTACCGGTGACCCCCTTTTTCTGTGATCACGTGATTCAAGCATCCGCCATGAAGCGGACTGACCAATCACGTAGCAGGAGAAGGTGTGGAGGCGGAGGGTGGGGACGCATAGTGCACAACATGGCGGTCCCCGTTAGTCCTGGTCGCGCTTCTCTGTTTAGTAAGGGCTCTAGCTGTGACGGGCTTAGTGTTTGTGACTTGCTGGGGTAAGAGCGAGGGCAAGAGGTCTGCTCAGTATTCGTGCGATTGCGACGAGGATGAACCATATATCAATATTGCCCTTCATTGGAAGTTTTAAAGATTTTCTACATGTTGCGTTCTTCTTCTGGTGTCGCCAAGCTAGGCGGGACGAGGTTAAAGACATTCGATGCCCCAACGCTACGTAACCTATTGTAGCCAAATCTCATGCCATGAACTTCTATTCGGTTCCTTTTAGCTTCGCTGCCGTTACACTCGGCTGAAGCCAAGCCTGATGCCGCTTAACCCGAGGCAGATATCGCCGATGTGGCTTCAGCCTTGGCGACCGATAAAGGTTACGATTATATATCACTTAGGTTTATGTTAGATGCTTTGAGCCTCGCTCCGCTGTTGCCCCTCTCGGCTCCACGACGAAGAAACAACGCAAGATGCAGGAAACACGATCTTTAAAAATTACAATAGTCGATGAGAGAAGAGCTATTAGAAAAATTGTACGGTCGGTCAAATTTCATTTTAAGCGTTGAATGTTGAAAAAAAGTTCAGTTGGTACTACATCTTGTTGAAATCAACAAAATCGTTTATACAAAAAGGTGATTTTTTTTCTTTTGATTTAGTAGTTGATGAACACAAAAGATGCTACGTAAACCAACTGACTCTTACTTTATACAGCAGGCCTTTAGCCAGAAACTTAAAAAATCTAGGCCTACGTATTCGGCGAAAATGTATTGTAAGACTCACCAAAGCCTGGAGCAGAGGCGCCGCTGATATAAACACCATTTTCACCTGAGAAGGGGGAAAAGGGAATGAAACTGTGACAACTTAATTCTTAGCAAGACAATGTAAAGAAATGATTTTGTGTACACTTTCAGTTTTAAAGATAAGATTTTCCTTTTCTGTGTTTGACCGTGGTCAACTTTTCAATCACATATTGCAAGGAATAACGATACGTAACCCCGTAGATTAGGTTATGTGTCACATAAAGTTAGTTTAACTGTTTAACTCGGCGCTCCGCCATCGCCGGTGCCGCCTCCCTTCGCAATCTGATGCTGCTGGTAACTCTCGGCAGCAGCAGTATGCCGCCGAGAAGTGAGCATAGCATTAGTAAGTAAGGTTAACTTACGAAAGATCAAGTAATTTGCACCACGCTTCGCTATTGCCCGGCATGGTTTTGCGACAAAAGGGGGAACACAAGAGGTGGAAAATTGAACCTTTTGAATTCGCAGCGTAAATTTTATTTACCTGAAACGATGCGCTTTGCCTCCGTAGCTTGAGTGGCATTCGGTTTGACAACTATCAGCGAAGTCAGTTTTGTTACAAATGAATACTGAAACAATTAAAAGAAACATAGAATTATTCGAGTCACTAATCGTTTTACACGGCCACGGCCACTCCTCCGATTTAAGTGTCTCCCTATTCTAAGGATCCATACACGGACATCCACAGGGATGTCTATGCGTTTTAGCGGAAGTTGATTCGATGTGTTTTAAGGGTAGTTGGACACGGGCATCGATAAAACTACTTATCCTATCGAATTGTACAGTACTAGCGGTCCAAAAGGTATTGTCCAGTTCTGCCCGTCAGTTTCTGGTCGCGCTGGAAGGCTCCACCTTATGGGGAAATACATTGACCACCACCTTGTTGCATGACCAGAACTGGACAATACCCTTAGGACTGCTGGTACATATATGTATAGCTATGCATTACGAATATCCACTCATGCAAAGTTACATATTTATGGATAATTAGACATGGATGTCCAACTGGAATGGACATCCATGAAACTCATGATGTCCATATGTGGACATCAACGTGGGTTCTTCGACCAGGGCTGGCAAGCGGACTTCTGAACTTTGCGGTGAGGTATTCAAGACAACCGATTCAAGTCTTTTTCTGAACGCATCGAAAGCACTTTGTTGAACCCAACAACCTACTCAGCAAATAGACATCTTCTAGCTAGACATCGAAAAGCTATAATCATAGGTCGTCCATAAACAAAAGTCGATACACAGGGACAGAGGTTGGAAATGGGCAAACGACGGTAGCTTTTAAAGTTAGTAGAGAGGAAGCAGTGTGTCCTTAGTAGTAGGAGGGAGGGGTAGAGAGCATCACAGGAAGAGAGGCGTCAACTGCGGCGTCATCCATGCATCCCACCAATCAGCGTTGCTAGTTCTAAGCATCCCACGAATCAGTGCTCAGCGCGGGAATAAGTTATTGCCTCTCTCGCTTTGAGGCTCTCTAGGGAGGGGGGCAAAATGTTCAAACCCTGGTCGACGTTTTTTTTTCTTTTTTTTTTCTTTTTTAATAGAAGACTGCTAAGTAGCTTCATTTTATTCCAGTTTTGATCCCAAACAGCTCAGCACAGTTTTTTGTGCAGACTAACAAAAGTTGACATGGATCCGAAATAAATTATAAGTAGTTGTAGTTAAGTCAGGTTATTCTCAAGCTATAGGTCCAAATTAATCTTACTAAGCTCACACGATAGTGAATCTAGTTTCGTATTGCGAAGTTACTGAAATCTGAATTTTACTCGGAACGCTATACCCAAACGTCAGATATCCTAGTCCGAGAATGGTATATCCATACATGGATTTCCAAAAATCCACGAATATCAATATGGACATCCATATTTTTTGGATGTCATTTTCAATTATCCATAGAAGTGTGGGTATTCACATCGGTATCCAAGCAGGGATATCCATGCAAGGACCTTCTTCAATAAACAAATATTCATTATTGGCTACCCATGTTTTTATAGATATCAGTCTTCAATTATCCATGATTTTATGGACTTCTATGGATATCCGTGCATTGACTTGCTATGGATTTTCGATCCAGGGAGATGTATTGATTCTCTACCGAGCAGGTGTTTACCTTTAGAGCAAGATCCAGTGCTCTCTGCTTAGCGGATGGTTTTTCAGGAGCTGGCGCGATGGTAGTTTGAGCAGCCGTCACCGTTGTTGGAGCTTCAGTGGTTGAAATGTCAGTCGACGGAGAAGCAGTGATGGGAGTGGGAAGCCCAGGCTGAGGAGGAGAACCGGGAGGAGGCGGACGTGCAACCGATGTCGGGTGGATTAGCCCAAAGTCAGTTGAGGGTGGTGGAGGCCTATGTTCTTTGCTCTTCTCTGCTTCCCAATCGTCGATGAGTTGCTTGACTGTCAGATAGGCCCAGGCTCGCTCCAACGAAGTCGTCGGGCGCGTTTTCACGTTTTCACGGGGAGGTGGAAGCATGATGAAGTCATCCAAGTAGCTTAGCTCCGGTCCCTGATATGGGAGTGACTGGCAACAAAAAGATCATAAGTTCCGCTGGCAGACCGGAGAGATCACGCGGATCTTGCCTTTAATAGCGACTAACTTGAGAACCTTTACAGAAATTTTAGCGCATTGGGGATGTTTTAGATTGATCTCGAGCTGGGCAAACCAAAAATGTGGTTGACAAATTGTATTTAAAAGTAGCGGAAGCTTTGTTAGACGGATTCTCTTTTCTCTGTTAATATCCGGAATGGAACGTACCTTTACGGCGTATTTCTTAGTATCGATGCCCTTGGCAGCTGCACTAACGTCTCCACTGATTTCTTGCACTTCTTTGTCAGCTGTGCGGCCAGCTACAACAAGCTCTCCTCCTTGGTAATAAGTGTGGTAGTTCACTTTAGTTGTAGAATTTAGATCTACCTACAAGAAATAATACAATGGATGACAGGATAGCACCTTAATTTAATGTGTGAAGCCAGTGTCGAGTAGATTTATTTGTTATCTAGATATATCTTTAAAAAAATACCATTGTCCTCTTAATTGCATTCCGATTAGTTATCCTAGGTTAACTTTGGCTAGGTTACGTGCGGTGAGCCTCGCTCTGCTGTCGCTACTACCGGCTTAGGCATAGGAAAGTTCACTCGTCATAATCACGCTGCACGTCGCAATCTGTACTTACCTCGTTGGGCAGATACTTGAACGTAATATTCGATAGAAGAGGAGATGAAATGTCGAGGTAAAATCCCTTGAGCTGAATGTCAGCATCCGCTCCTTCGTAGATAATCCTCGCCAGACCAGAATTCGCCAACGACAATTTCTTGAGGAAATCAATGTTGCCGTCTTCCCCGAAAGTCAAGCTGTATATGGGCGCCTGGGGTGCGGTGTTGAGTTCAGACAAGCCGCTGATGATATAGTCAGGTCGAGATTCACCCACATTCGCTTCGCCATCTGTCAAGAACATGATGATGGACTTCCTTGCCTTCAAGTCTCCGTTCTTCTTGAGTAGCTCACGGTGCTGTTTGATGGTTTTGATTCCCTGCGTGAGGCCTCCATTGATGTTCGTGCCTCCGTTGGCATTCGTCTCGTTTATCCGCTTCAGCGCCTTCTGGATGTAGTCTTTGTTTGCAGGGTAAGCCGGAACTGCTTCGCGTTCGACGGCTGGTTTTTCGGTTGTCGTGGTTGCGGGGCCGTAGGAATGGAAGTAAGGGTCCCTGTCGGTTATCAAATCGTTTCCAGGGTTGTCAAGATCCCATGACTGAAATCAACCCACATGCGTATTCGTTATTTTTGAAATGAAACATGTCAATTGAACTTACAGCTGAAGGTGAGGAGATACAGTATCACATTTCTTGATCACACGGAAAAAAGTCCCAGACAGCAAATAAGCGCGTCTTTGCTAGACGATCTACTGATGGGCTAAGTGGCCGTAAATCTGATGTATATTAGACGTCTATTAGACATCTATTAGATATCTACGTCTACGACTGGTAGAAGTCTAACACGTCGACGGACAAGTTGTCTAATAGATGTCTAAAAG
>Ga0058701_10003086_pt1 | contig 13015 bp, 11 predicted proteins | sample AgamicOrMae_FD_97039 | JGI IMG/M metagenome (GOLD analysis project Ga0058701, IMG submission 97039) | Agave microbial communities from Guanajuato, Mexico - Or.Ma.e | ecosystem: Host-associated > Plants > Phyllosphere > Phylloplane/Leaf | place: Guanajuato, Mexico | collected 2012-06-04
CAACCAAGCCCGAAGGCAGTGCTCCATCTGCTCCGGTCATCGTCCGGTCAAGTCAGAGTAGGCAACCCGCGCCGTAGCCGTGCGTTGGCCCAAAGCGGTTGCCGGGGCGGCTCGTTTTTTTTTTTTGTGGATGAGAGTACCTATAAGTTATAGTTTAACTATCGCCAAACCTGAAGCCGATATCGGCTAGTCTGCGTGAGAAGTAAACGGCTTCAGACTCGATACCCGTGCGGAGCGACAGTGAACCGAAGCACCTAAGAGAACTTAGGTTAACCTAGCTTAGGTCAACCTAACGTACGCAGATGTTCTGTTTCACTCCTTATAATGTCATGAAGGTTGAACCAGAGAGGAATGCAAGATGTAGGAAATGCAACTTTGGATATGTAGTACGGTTTATCAGTCTCGACGCTACGAAAATCGGAAGGTTCATCAGCCACAAGGCTTTGGGAGGGTTTGGAGTTCAGGCACGGCCTCCCTAGCCAAAATCTCATGGGCGATCGCACTACTTGTACCCATTTAATGCAGGTTAGGTGGTGCCATGATTGCTTGTTTTTAGGTTAGTAGGTCAGATTTTCGATGGGTTACATCAAACTTAGATTCGGCGGATCACCCTAAGGTTAACCTAATCTACGCGACTGAGTACACAATAAAAACAACACTCCCTTTTTGGGGAATGCTCTACCTGTTTTAGGGTATGAAACCAAAACGGGGATGGAGGGTATTTTGGTAATTTTTCAACATAGACCCATGTTCCACATCAATGGAAAGCTCTCGCCGAGACCTTTTGAATGATATGGCTGAACGTAGGCCTATTTTGAAAAATTACCAAAATACTCACCTTCTCCTGTTTGTTTTCATACCCAATGCAGATAAAGCATTCCTCAAAACGGGGTTTTTGTTTTTACTGTGTATCGTCAAACTTCTTAATGTTTGGAAGATCAAATTAGGGTAAAAATCCAACCTTGGAGATCGGGATAAGACTAATCCAAACAAGTATTATTTTTTTGTATCAGTATAAACGCCGTAAATCGACTTCTGATCCTTCGGGTAAAATGAGCAAAGAGTAGGATTGCCTTATCGCCGAATGATTTGGTTGAACGCTGTTTGTTGTCGCCCCGAATAAAGTGAGCTAAGGCGGCATCGGGTGTGATTGCTTTCACAGGGGGAAAAGAAGGTGTAAGCCTCTATGGCAAGGTGGGTCGGCTCCACAGCCGGAGGGGTCGAGACTGGAGCAGCAGCTGGGCTGGAGCGGCGCCTCCAAAAGAAATCCCTGCTAAAATAACAGGCATGATTCCACGTCGGGGTCAGCCAGCTAAAATGCCATTAGTTTGCGTTAATGGCACCAAGTTTGACTTCTGGACAGGAGTGTAGATGTGCAAGTCTTAATCATGCATAAAGTTGAGTTCGGACCAGCTTAGCTTAATGCGCTTGGCGAGCTTACAAGTTGGTCAGTCGTTGGTCCTAAGCAAACAAGTGGCAACTGCGATGGCCGGCGATGGCCGAGCATTAAGACGCTGGTCCAGCTCCGGTCACTCCAGCCTCCGATTTGTCTTCTTGTCGTCTTAGAGCAAGCCGCTTAACTGGATCCTTATTGCTATGACACATTGTTATACTTAGTTAAATTAAATGGATTCCTTCGAAATTTGCTTATGTATGGAGCAGGATTACTAACCCTACTGGCTACTCAAAGTCCTGCCCTAAGTATTCTAGTGAAGTCCCTACTGAACTTCGGCGACATGAGGGTAAGACGAGTTTGATTTTTTGCCGACTTTTGTCGAATACTATTTTTTTTCGCAGGAATTTTAGATTGTACGTTTTTCGGTCGTATCTTCGTACTAACAAATTCCTTCCTGCACAGTTGAGGTCGTATTTTTTCTAGTCATACACAAATTTGGTACCCAAATTCGATGTTTATTTTGTTTATGAAGAGGTCAAAGAACATTCCGTTGGCATGAAACGGATCAAGGCTGGTTATGTTGACCACATCTTTTTGTGTACGGAGGAGAATCAAACATTTTGAACGAAGGTTTTTGTTTCAGGAAATACTTACGTTAGTAATTTTCGTCTGCGAACTTACTCTATGTGCCCCTTGCTTCTCTGCCGCTGTGCTCGGCTTTACAACGAATCTTACATCACAAGAGGTAGAACATACCTGTAACGAGTTATAGGGCCTTACCTTATAGTGTATTTAGCCGAGTGACCAACACAGCGCGCGCGCGATTGCTTGAATCTGCACTGCAGTTGCAGTCTTTTAGGAGATTGGCCGCGGCCGAAGCATTTGCTTCGCCGCCCGCCGATCTTTAGCGTCCGTTGTGTCTCAATGAGGTCCGCATATTTATTTATCGACGGGGCGAGCATCAATCAGAAAGCACAATCTGAGAAAAAAAAAGAAGGAAAAAAGAAGCGAAAACTGACAATGATAAGTGTGCAGGCCTCCGGTAAACAAACACGCTACACAATTTGTCTCTGCTGTTCACGTCCATCAATAAGAAGCCATCTTGGCGTCGGCGTCAGCGGCGGCGTCGCGGCGGCAGTTGCGGGTGGAGGAGGCGCCTGCCTGCCCGCCTGCCCGCCTGACTGCCCGCCTGCCAGCCTGCCTCGGGCTCGCCGTCCGTCGGCACGGCGTCGTCTCTAATCGACGCTGTAATCCATCACCGGTTGATCCGGCTGTATAGGTGCACGACGCAGCGGCGGCTCTCCGCTCGCTGGACGGCCTGGCCGCCCCGGCTGGGCGGGCGCCCTGGCTCGGCGGGCGCCCCGGCTCGGTCGCCGCCATGGCGGCGGCAGCGCAGTCCGGCAGGCCGGCCGGCCATCGGCCTGGATTTGCTTCGAGGTGAAATGGGCCGGCCCTAATTCTGATGGATGGTTTGAGTGCCAGTGTCGATGCTGATGTTTCGCACGAGGGCTGCACCTTGACGCCTTTTATTCGCTGCTGATCCTTGTTCTTAAAACTCAATTGGGAAACTCATTACGTGTCGAGCTATTAATTACGTTGTCGTCGATGCTTTTCGCCGTGCTGCCAGAAATGATGACCGACTTGAGCCAGCATCTTTTTAAACAAATATCCCTTCCTAGCCGTTGACTAATTTTTGTTCAGGGAATGCTTCTTGAAAAGCTGGTATTTTTAGGAACATACATTTTTCAAAATGGCGCAAAATTGTATAAAACCGTGTTTTGGAACCGAACGGAATCTGCCTTTATTTTTGTTCATGCTTAAAAAGCTTGTTATTCTCACAAAAATACTGTAGACAGTTTTTTGAAATGCCGTAAAATTGCATAGGACCGTTCTTTGAACCGATAAAAATTTCGCGTTAGACAAACCTCAGATGGTATCTTTGTATAAAATGCAAAATTCATCTGAAAATTTTTGTGGTAAATATTTCCATTGGTTCAAGAACACGAATTGGGATAAGATTGGAAGGAAACGAAATACAGTGTTGTTATGAATATATCCAAAGAAACTCGTTGTCTTGGAAAATGCTGTAGGAGCCCTAGCTTTGTGACCTCTGTATTATTAAACTATTGCGCGATGTTTTGGTAATTACGTGTAGTAACGTACGAAGTCTTCCATTTTATAGCGCAATCATTACGTAATTTACGCACGTTAAAAACTATACTCTTATACGAAGACTCAATAACCGAGACAGGAAGTTTCCAGATACTAATGTTCTCCGATTCAGAAGTTGTACGATTAAACTGCAATGTTACCTCGCCTAACCTTTGGTACTCTCACATAAATCTACTGTATATTCCGCGTTGGAAAACATTGTAGAAAATCCCTGCCCCTTCCGTGAAACATACGTCGCCATTCAACAACCAAATCCGCAGTTTTACTAAAATGACCGAGCTTATTTTTGAGTTGATGAGACGAATTAAGGCATCCTAACTTCTCTCCCCCTAAGAGACGTCTCCAGCACTCCGCACAGCCGTTAAAAGCAACGTTAAATACCCCACTAATAATAAGATCATGAAAGCACTCGTCTTCGAGTCGTGGAGCAAGTCCGCCCCGTTTAGCTAACTGTTTCAGCTGCCTCGTTATGGCTTTATGCACACCCTCTCCACCGCCTTCCTCTCTCTTCTTCTCCTTGCGTCTCACCTTTCCACCGCCTTCACAACACCTAACCCTCTCACCTCTCTTTTATAACCCTCAGCCCTTTCTTTTCTTCCCCTCTTACAGCGTTTTAATAGCAAAACTGCCTTTAAAAATTATCTTGCGAAAAAAATGTAATCTCTCTTTTGTTGCTGTGTGTACCGTCAATCTTAAGTTGAATCTGTTTAAATCTACTGATTCTCAGTAGATATCCGCTAATATTCAATCAAAGCCGAACCTCTGCAGTGAATCAGTGATATAATTTTGACAGAAATAGTACATTTCTATTGATTCGTAAATCATTAAATTCTTGAACTCGGCACCTCCATGGAAGACTTGACCAGTTCTCAAACCTTAGTTTTGAACTACACTAGTTCGACGAGCGATCAAAATGCTGTCGCGAATACCTCTTTTATAATTCGTCTGAAATGAATTACAATGACGGAACATTTTCTCTGGCCCCCGGAATATGTACTCCATGAATTATTATTGAAATCACACGAAAAACAATCAAATTGCAAGAGCTGAAAAGGGGGATTTCGCGCGCTCTCGAAACTGGTCTACCTTTAAAACTCAGCTTTTAGAACTGTTCGAGTCTTCCATGGAGGTGCCGAACTCATTTGTCTCAGCCCAGAACTTTTGTGCTGCACTCTATTTGTTGCTTCAAACTCTGAATCGCCAAATTAGATTGTTTAAAAGGATTAATATGAAAGACGTCATTTAACTTTACTCCATGTATCTGGGACTGCCGTCCCATCAACCATTCTTTTACTTCTTGTCGAAAAAATAAAACCGCATTTACGGACAACAGAGTATTCTATGCGGGGTAAGAAATAAAAAACATACCCCGTTTTTTCATGCATTAAAATGGCAACTATTTTGTTCCCTCGTATTTTTGCTCTGTTACAATATTTTGAGGACGAGATTGCAGGAAGAGCCCCAGGCGTCAAGTGTTAATGTGGTCCTCTTTGGCTGGGCTAGCCTCGCTGACAATTGTGGCGCCTGAGGCGTTGTTTGCAATCACAAGGTGACTGACACCCTTCCTTCCGCTTTCCTTCCTCCAAATTAGAAAGAGACACACACGATGTACCATCACCTGTTGTGGAGTCGCCACAAAGGGTTGGAGTTTACGAAGGGACTGCGAGAATGACACCACCCTCAGTTTTTGAGCTTGCATTCTACCTTTGGAGTTCCACCCCGATTTGTTCAACCTTTCATTACGCAAGGAGGCTTAACGACTACCGCGTTAGCATAGGCTACTTTTATGCTGGTTAGGATAACGTAAACTAGGTTAATCAAGGTAAGGTTGGGTGTGGTTGGCTACGCTGTCGCTCTTCTCGGCTTTCGTTAAGCCCAATGTTGCTTACTTGACCGCTGCCGCCGGAGTATGTGGCTACAGGCACAGCCACGGCAAGTTTCTTCTAAGGTTAGGCTAAGTACCTTGCTCCAGTTAACCCACTACCGCCCAGCAATGCCGTTCGGAAACAGAAAAATTTATTTTAGTGGATCTTTTTAGTTCAGTATTGTCACAATTTAAAGAATATCATCCCTCTGAAAACCTGAAATTTCATAAGTTAGGCATTTTCCAAAGCTTAAAATTGCTTAATTTAATGGGAAAAATGCTCCGAATTTTTCTTAAGCTAAAATTCACTCCAAATACCTCGGACTACTATGGGTTAACTTTGTTTGCGACTCTTGACTTGGAACAAAACACGAAGAGGCTGTTGTATTCAAAATTTACAATGTGATGCAGAAATTTTAGAAAATGGGGTGTTTGAAAGAGATCAAACACTTGGATTGTTACGGCAAATCTACTGTACTTTCAGTACTGTGTTTACAAAATGTATCGTATGAGTCAAAGCAAATATTCGCTTTAGCTGGAAGAAATGGGAGGAATTTGCGATGTGCTGAGAGCCCTGCTGAGAGCTCGTAAATGAAGTGTGGAAAGAAGAGAGGAGCGTATCCATTTATCGTGGCGCCACGACCTCTGATTTAAATCTTTGGAAATTGCGGTACACGCTTCGAGACACTTATTGGAAACGGGGAAACAAAGCATCAAAACACGTGATTCAGCCGCAGAGTTTTGAATTAGTCCGAATATGGCAACAAGTCTGGATGCACCCTCTCTTCTCCCGGCCGAGAGGGCATAAATTGACCACGAGAGTCCGCCGTTGTCAGAAAAAAAGTAAAAAAAGAGCATACATCATCACTTGAATGGGAGATGAGTGCATTTCAGTGCGTTTCGTACGCGCGTTTGTCAGCCGCAGTAGGGTTCAGGTGAGCGTGAATGGGACACGAAAAAAAAGTACACTCGACATCTGACACCCTTCATTTCCATGTTTTGTCCCCTACCGCGGTGTGTTAGCAAAACGGTGCGCGTTTTAGAACGGAAATTGAACGTAAATGGCTTTTCGATTTGAGGAAAGCGACGATTTTTTTTCCTGTTGCACGGTTGTTTTTGCACTCTCGCATCTACGAAATTTGGCTCGAAATTCTAATGAGACGCGGGGTAGTAAAGCAATTGCGCGTCGAGAAAGAACTCATCGACGACGGGGAGGGGGAAATCTGACAATGAGTTTGGTTAGTAAACGGTAGCCTTAAAAGCGCGGCTCGGCGCAGCCTTACTCTAGATGTGTTGGTGTTATGTATACTTTTTTGTGAAGAAAAAGATCTCATCCAAAGGAGGGGTGGTCCTTGGGAGCAACAACGGCGCCGAACGCGAGGGAAAGTGGATGACTCGCAAAGCGGCGGCGCCTCTAAAGAGCTGTTACAGTATTATGTCCATCGTATAATCAAATATGATGCGCTGCGACTCGAGAAACAGGGCCATCCAATTTATTTTCAGTGTCCTTAAAAATGTTAAAGCCATGAAGAGCGGACGACGCCTTATCTGCGCATAATACGAGATGGAGCAAGTCCGCTGGGCCGCACCTCGCGACTCAGCTCCGCTCCGCTTGGCCATCGCCGTCGAGCTCTTCATTTCCTGGTTCGGATCCGTCTTTTGTTTCGGCCATTAGCTCGTCGTTGCGCGCCCGCCACGCCCCGCCCCAGCCTGCCCCGGCCGCATTCTCATGCAAATACTAAGTAGCAGCGGAAAAGGCTTGCCGCCTCATTTGCTAGCCGCATCCACTTTTTTCATAGGCCGCCATTAGCGATGCTGAGCAGCAGCAGCAGGTGATCGTCTTGTTGATCGTGATGAAGTGAGCTCCGCGCCGCCGCGCCGACAGGCGGACGCTGTGCTCCTAATAAAATGAAATGCGCCAAGATGGGCGCTTGCTCTCACGACCGGCCCGTTTCATCTTGGGGAGTGACAATAATCTGAAGGCGGCCGCCCGCGAGGGCAGCGCCGCGGAGCTGCGGGGCGGTGCGGGGCGCCAGCGCCAGAAAGGCTTGCGTTGAGCGTCGCACCGCAGAGGCAAGGCGTCCGGTCGGCCCTTCCTTATAAATTGAGCCATCAAGCCGAGAAATAGCGGCCGCTCGGCGAACATGAAAAAGGTGTTACTGGGCTCCCGACGATTTACGTTTTTCCGTCCAGCCGAGGAAGGCTCCAGGGACGGCCCTGCGACTCGGCCGAGTCCCCGGGGTCGGCTCCGAGGAGCCCCGGCAGCCCCGGCGACATCGGCGGCGCCACCTGCCCCCACCTGCGCCCGGGCCCAGGCCGACTCGAGCCGTGCACGCATACCTCTTGAATAGATGTTACATCGAAAGGGTGTGGCCTTGTGCGGCTTATTGGCGCGATGCAGAGACGCTATGCAAGCGGGCTGCGGGACCGGGGCTCCGGGGGACGGGGGCTCCAGGGGAAAAATGGACAACGTCATTACGGAAAATTTAATTAGAACTTTGTACCGCGACGCGGCGCGATGCGATGCTACTCCAATAATCGCCAGATCCATATTCCTCCCGGAGGAAGAGGTGGAGCGGCAGCGAACGGGTTCGAATCTTGGTGAGGGTTCTCTCATCTCGGAGTCGCGGGACTCTTGGGGTGGTACAAACTTTTTGGCTTCTTCTGCCGGCAATTAAAAGTAATATAGGATTAGTTTCCAAGTCGTACAAGATAAGATGGCACTTATCCTATCATTCACTTTGCAAGTAAAATTGTGTTATCTGCGGCGGTTCTGCGACGAGCAACGCTGCCTTTGCAGCTTTCGCCTTTGAGGCATCTGTTTTCAAGACGGAAAGAATCGACAACAAAGCTCTGGCCGGCCATTTTTACGTGTCCAAACTCATTTCGATAAGAGCAAGGGTTCGTTCGCTGCTGATTAAATAACGGGCGGGTAATTAGCGCTAGCTTGCTGCGTTTCGTAGCACGACTCGGCTCGCCTTGCCTCGCCGTGCCTCGGATCGTCTCGGCGTGATGGGGTGCCTCCTAAGCCCTCCACCATCTCCTTATCTCAGGCCATCGCGGCGAGCATCGCGGCCTCCCAGAAGCGGCGACGTAAAATCAGGCATCCGGCAAAATCACTGATTTTTATCAGCGGCCCCAAAGCGGCCAGGTCGCCAGCAGCGGCAGCAGCAGGGCGGAAGGGGCGGACGGCGTGAGGCCGCGATCGCCGGCCAAATCAATCGATGCGATGAAACGTCGCAAATCGAAGTTGGTAAGTCGAGGCATCGCAGCCTGCTTTGCCTGCCGCTGCAGCCGCCGCCATTGTAAATTAAGTAAAAACTGAGGGAAACAAAAGGCGCACAGCGGCAACGCCAAGGCAACTTCCATTTTGCCGAGCTCCGATTCACTTTGTGCTCATTTCAAAAGGATTAAAGCACTGTTTTTAACTGTTTACTTTCACAATACAAATGGCGAGGCGCCCCTTCTTGTAAGAAGTCCCGCGGAATAATTGAGTACAGAGCCGCTGGTCGTATCGCCGCCTTGGATCGCCTGCCTTCGCTCGGCAGGGGCAGCACTTCCACCTCGCGCCACCTCCATCCGACCTTTTCTCCCGTCAAACGCCAACCACCCAACATAAAATCCGATTCGTCTCTCTCCTCAACCAATGACACCTGAATCTTGCCCGGAATTTTATCTCCGGACGCAGCCCGACCCGTCCCGACCCGTCCCGACCCGTTGTCGTGGTGGTGGGACGTGATGCCACCCGGCCCTGCCCTCCTAGATGGGTGCGCCGAGGTCGTCCATGTAAATTGTTCGTCTTCTCATAAATTTATACAAAGATGTATTTTTTGCCTTTGTGTAGAATTTACCATCCGCTATTGAAATGTTGATAGGCTTTTCAGAGGGCCAGGATACAAAAGGACAGAAACCTTGGGGAGAAAAAGCTTTGCAGCTCCTGCTTTTTTCTCTAAGTTTTACATCGTAAGTCAACAGAATCATAAAGTACTTTTTTAAGTCCTATGTAAGCTAGCAGGAAAGGTTTGAACAACAACCCGGAATTGAAATGTGTATTGTGAAGAAGGTCATCGGTTGACTCCATAGGGTCCTCAATTTTGACCATATGCAGAATCACTTTCTTCGAGTTACCGACTAAATTTGGGGATTGAGACAAAAGGTTGCTCAATTTTTATCAAAATCTTAATCTTTTTAATTTGGTCATCGATTCCATTAGTAGGCCTTGAAAAATTAATCCTGTTTTGTGAATTAATCTACAATCGCTAGGATATAGACAATCATGAACTGAGGGCATACCTCAATCGCAGCGCACCGCTTCGTCCTCACCGTATTTGAAATGATGGCTGATATTCGCAATGCTCTCATGCACGTGAAATCTAACCTAACCTCAAAACTCATTTTTTTAAACAAACCTCCCCGCCTTAACCATACTCGCGTAAAATAGTCCAAACACCTCACAATGACGTTTTCTCTCTTCCGGATCTCCTCTGTGATGCAGACCTAAAGAAGCTGAGCTTCCATAAACCACAAACTCGTTTCATTCAGCTAAAGCAATAACGAAAAAATCGCTCCCGCGTTGCCAATTGACCGCCTTAATATGTGAACATATAAACGGCGATATTAACGTGTTTGTCTCCGGTGGCGGTGCCATCGTGCGGCCTGTTGGACCTGAGCCTGCAGGGCCTGTGGGGCCGTGTGGCTATCCGCAAATTGTCGCGCACCAGATACCATCGGACTGTCCGAAACACATTGAGTATTCGAAGCGCGGGGTCCATTTAGTGGCGCCGTCCTTGCTTTAGCGCCATTTAAAGGCGATACGCATCTTTTCTTGCATGGCTACAAAAAGGAAGCGGGCTTAAATATTATATGCACAGAGTTTGTGTGGCCATGGCGAGGACCATGGAGAGACAATTATGATAAGGAGGGAGTTCTGGACCGAAGCATATCTCAATCTTTGCGACTTTTAGTTGCACCGCCTTCTGTTTTCGGCGTGACCCGAAACCGCCTGCGCCTCGTTTGGTTTATTTCCTGGATGGAGACTCCTGATTTGAAATCGCGGAGCTCCACGTCACAAGCATGGTAAATCTTTGTGATTCGAATGAATATCTCGCGACTTACCGCGCTTCGTAATTTTGTGGAAACCTATCAAGGGAGACTTATAACCCAACATCGCCATGTCTTTGAAATTTAATTTTTTCTTATTTAAGTAATTCCTGTTTAGTCTAGTCCTTTGGCTGTTTCCTGAATGAAGCTAAACAGTTATTTTGGTTTGATTTCGAACTAGACTTATCAAAAGCCATCACATCAATGAAATCTATCTCTAAGCGAGTTTGATGTGGCTTGTGAGTGATAACTTCGTCGAAAAGAAAAACCAAAACAAGTATTAAACTTGTTTTATTTTCATAAATAAAACATTCATTGCATTTCAGAACGAATATTTTAAATCACTTAAGCAAATTATCTCTCCAACTTATACTAAACACCCTTTGAACCGTTAGTCCATGTTCTTTCATGCACCTGGCTGCATTGACCGAGCCGAGACATACAGTGAAATAGGGTATCGCCAAGAAAACAGAATTAGAACAGGCGATTATGCGGTTAAGGTGCGAAACACGCTCTACTTAAAAACCCCGCCTTAATTAACTTGGGGAAATGTCGTACTAATTAGTTCCGCTTTTCGCTATTTACTTACAACATTTCGTTGGTTAGAAAATATCTGCAATCCATACGTCAACAGAATCGTTTAGAATGTTACGCTTTACCTCTTCGCTGATTCCTATCAGCTGTTTGACATAGTTTTCTATTTTTTTCCGAAATCCCATACCTGAGGAAGTCGTAGAGATTAAAATTTTCTTTCAAACCAATGAGGAAAACTACGCTTTGAGTGTAAATAAACTCTTGCCGTGGAGATTAAACACGCTCCAATTAGAGTTAAAAGTCCCCTGAACCCCGTCCCTCTTTTTATTCGTGAATTTTCATTCTTGGAGTAGTTTATTTTCAAAATATCAATGTTGGTAGTTTCACCGCATCTTTACCCAATCAATGTCATCCGCCTCTTCTCGATCCACTTGAAGTGGTCTTTTGCAGTGGAAATCTTGCGGTTTCGATTTTCATTTTCAAAATGTGCCACACCGGCCATACTTCGATACTGTATGGTTCCAAAGGTGCCTTTTAAATGCATGTATTTCGACTAAAAAACGTCACTTTTGAATCTCTGTGGTGTTAAAATGAGTTCGGTGAGGGTGTGATTTTTTTGTGAGGATCGGTAGAGAATTGTACAAAATTATGTGGAAAACGGGTAAAGTATTCCTTGGGCAGAGATCTCAGACTCTCACCGGTGCGCGGTGAATTTCCGCAGATTCCAGATGTATCAATGTCATAGCGCATCTTTCGTTGAAGATGCGGCCATTTGCGGGAACACGGATGGTAGTTTTAACTCGATCCTCTCCATTTTACGTCTGCTTTTTTTCTTGAATGATTGACGCGATTTTATAGTTAGCTTTGTGCTTCAAAGGATTAGGCCTAGTCACAGCGTCTGATAATATGACTGAGCAAGTCGCGATCCCCAAGAAAAAAAGTGGTTTTGTTACGGCAACAAAATTAGAGACAACAGATAAATTTTTTGTTGCTGCTACCGAAAATTTTGCTACAGCAACCAAACGTTTTGTTGACAGAACTAAACATTTTGTTGTAACAAAATGTTTTTGTTATCCTTATTTTCACAAATGATTTTGTTAGTATAACAAAACCCTTTTTCCCGTGCCCCTTTTCACGAGAATCAACGTTAATTACAGGTACTTTAAATGCAGAGGCAACCTGATTATATTAAGTGATGTCGACTGTAAAGTTGAAATAATCGGGAATGACTGAACGGTTGTGTCAGATAGCGAGAGGGAGGGAGGGATGGGGTGTCAAGATCACTTATCCTGATTTGCAAGCAACAAGCACCCCGTAAAATCACAGTGGAACACTCAGCATGCAGCACGAACCGGTGTTTTAATTTTCAGTTTCCTCTCTTTATTACGTTTCGTTAGTAGCCCTTATTTCTGGAACGTTACAACAACCTGAATGTTCAGGGGATTAAGTATTCCGCTCTGGGGGAATAGCATTAAGATGGTCCTATGAGCCCCAAGACTTCTTCCGCGGATGTTCAAATATGTTTATTTCTGTGGCCAACCAACAAAACGACTCAGATATTTCACATGTACCGGTATGCATGAAATAACAAGCTTTGACTAAACCCAGCATGTACGTCTTATTTAATTAAAAACAAAATGACGTAATTTTTTTTAGCTTCTTGTAACATTCCGTGAACGTGGAGTGAATGTTCACAAAACTGCAAATTCTAGAAGTGGCAATTTGAAAAACATAGTAAACGGTTAAAAGTCTCGTCCGTAGCTTGAACATCTGTGTGAGGAATAGGCTTTATAAGTACGCGACCACAGAGAAAGTGTAATGTTGTACAACTGCTGAAAAGACCGTGTCAACTCGAAGAGGAAAATTCCGGTTTGTTTTTTAGTGCATATTTTGTTTTCTGCTATTTAAACTAGGGTTTTTAAGTTTATTTTGTTAGCTCACTTTTAATG
>Ga0058701_10003087_pt1 | contig 13014 bp, 2 predicted proteins | sample AgamicOrMae_FD_97039 | JGI IMG/M metagenome (GOLD analysis project Ga0058701, IMG submission 97039) | Agave microbial communities from Guanajuato, Mexico - Or.Ma.e | ecosystem: Host-associated > Plants > Phyllosphere > Phylloplane/Leaf | place: Guanajuato, Mexico | collected 2012-06-04
CGTTTCCAGCCCTGCGTTCTGCTGAGGCAACAAAGTCTTTTTCTCCGTGTTGACTCACTAAAAAGAAATGATCACAAATTTGTCTGACATCAAAAGAACAAAGTAGGCAATATTGGCGTTCATTTCGTATTTATTGCCATTTGGAGCGAGGATCTGCTGGTTTTAACGGGCGGAAACTAGTTCATGTTTGCTTGCTGCCAATACCGGTCACGTAATACATAGAAGATCCCTTACACGGAAAATCAGTCTGGAGTTACAAAAACAGCCAAGCAGAGCCAACAAATTAAGTTCATAATTCATTACTTGCCGCAAGGCACTATCGCAACAAAGCAGGTTAAAGGTTGGATCAAGAGGTTAAAAGACCCACTTATGTTTGCTTAAGTGATAGGTTAAGAAAGGCAAGGTTATGTCAAGGCATACGATTATGCAACGCACTTCTTTCGAAAATACATTTTTTTATGCGCAATAGGCACTGTTTGTAAAGAGAAGTTTCACGGGTCAGGCTGCATGCAGTTACAAATAGCATGGGGAAAGGGTTTGGTAAATATTAGATTAGATTGGAGGTTATCTTAACGCAGTGAGGTTCGACAGGGTAAGCTCAAGTAAGGTTATGTTGGGTAAGGTCAAGTAAAATAGGTTTAGAAAGTTTAAGGCTTCAGAATTCACAGCGTGTAAGGGTTTAAAATGGGCTCAGCAACATTGGGTCAAGTAGCTTCGGCCCAGGAAAGAAATTATTCGGTTGTAGAATAAAATAAGAGGGTAAAAGGTCAGCTTAAGATTGGGAACACCGCTACGCGAACCCGAAGTCCTTTCTTGCAAAGTCTGAAAAAAAAATAAGAGGAAAGGAATAGTTCATGATTAGTTAGATTATAGAACTAGTGAAAATTTCAAGGACTCTTTCGCGGACAATTCCCGATTCGGGAAGTTCGAGATTCGGTGACAGTTGCTATCCGCACGATTTCTGACTATGCGCTTCCTGTTTCTGGTTTAGACGAAGATGGATAGGTAAAAACGACGAAAGAATGATAGTTGCTGATGCGACTTGGAGGAAGACAGCGACAAAGAGAGAAAGAAAAAATGACTCAAGGCAGAGATAGGTTTCTTAATTCGTCCAGTCTAACAGGACGGCCTGCACGCACGCCACACAGATCCTACAGTTTCCGCAGTGATATTTGAGAAGGCCGTGAGAGGACGCTCTTAAGCTTGTTACGAAATCGCCGCGGGTAATTTGAAAAGGAAATGCGAACTGGAAACCTATACGATAGTTTCGAATGGTTACTGTATTGTTTAGGGAAACGCAAGGGAATTTCGGACACTCTTACATTATTATGTAGGTAAACAAAAGGAAAATTTCCAAGCATTCAATGAAATACCAAGAAAGAAATATTCTTAGAATACCTAAAAATTGTGTACCTACAAAAGGTAGGGCACCGATGAGTTGAAACGAAATCTGAATAGTTGAGGTTGAGCATTTTGCAACGACTGGGAGCAGGTTGCCCATTCGACAAACCGGACGCCATTTTTCTGAAGTTGCCGAGAGGTTAAGTCAACGTGTCCCGGACAGCCACAGAAAAACAAACAATTTGAGTAACAACACTCCATTGAGGGAGTAATGCTCGGCACTATTTCAACGACAGCTTGTTAAGATGTCGAAACGCTTCACTTTGGAACAGAGACGCGACGCGCATGTTTTCTCCTGGCTGTGGTTTCGCCGATTCGCGACCGCGCGCAACGCGATATTTTTCATACTCTGCTGCTGGGATACCCCCCTCCCCTATATGGATCAACAATAATCACTTCCCCGAACAGCCACAACTTAGTTCAATCATAAGAGACACTCCCTTGCGTTAAGGCTGCAAATTTAAATTAAAACCAATATGCTATCAGCGATTTGAAAAAAATAGACATAAAACATCCATCAACAAAAATAGAAAAAAAAGAAAAAGAAACGGTTTTGTGTACGGAAAGGTAACGCTTAGTCTTTCAGATTGGCTAAGCCATATCAAAATGTTCCGGGAAGAGCTTCCAATTAATATGATTGCTATAGTTTTAAGTCAAAAACTAACAAAGTGATGCATTTTACTCGCACCCAGCACGGCTAATTTTATTTTGAACATAAAGCAATATCTACAGCGATGAGTATATTTAACTTTTTCAATTTTGTATAAACTTCAGTAAGAGATTACGAAAGGGAGTCCTCAATTTCGAGAGTGAAATCTAGTTCGACATTGAACTATACAGGAATCTTTCAGAGATAAGCTCCTTAAAAATTGGACCCGCTCTCAGATCGGGAACGGCTTCCCGATTAGACTACTAGTTTCGTTGACCTAGATTCATTCTACTATTCGTCACTTGTGTACTTTTCGTCTCAGCACAGAACTCGAAAAGTCACCTAAATTGTGATGGTAGGGATAAAAAAAAAAAATAAAAAAAGAGGAGACGAGAGTGTTTTTTTGAACATATTTTACCGGCAAGTCTCTGACCAACAGGTAAGAGAACTTCAACATGGCGAGTTGAATTTAGGTTAGAAGAGGTTATGCTAGCGAAGATTGTAAATTTATCTTCGGCAGAGAATTTCTCGTAAAAAGTAAAATATCTAGTAGCGAGAGCGATAAAAAGCCGTACAGCATTGTTGCGACAGCTAGCTCGTTGCAACTTTGTATTTTTGTTGTTCCTGCGTTCGTTGATCGTCTTGTTAAAGTGACGGGCCGTATTTTGATATCCGTTTTTCGAACAATGTCGTGAATCACTTAAACTCACATTCCTCGAGTGGAACTTTTCAAAGAAGTCGTTAGAGGGCGTTGCAAAACGCGTTTGGTGAAACGGTTACGAGTCTACGCTCTCAGTTTTCAAGGTTGGGTTTCCCACCTCTGAGTTCCATCCTGGTTCCACCATACAACACATTACGAGGAGTAACGAAATGCACCCGCGTAGCTTACGTTAACCTACCTCAAGGACTCAAGGTAAACCGTGGTCAAGTTAACTTAGGTTATGAATAAAGCCTTGAGTCTCGTTTCGCTTCCGTTTTGCTTTGCAAAAGTTAGGTCAAGTGCTTAGTGCCTCGCTCCGATCCGCTTGGCGACAAAAGGTGGTATACTCAATCTTGCAATTTTATTTATGTTTGCCTAGGCGTTCGCAGTGCGTTCGCGAACACGCTTTGGATATTAATACTCATAACGCAGCCTGTCGTAAATCGAACTCGAAACAAAAGACATAAACATTTCACATACCAATAATCTACTTCCGGTCTTCATGATGTCGATGGCCGCTTTTGAACCTCACCTGTAAACAAAGGAAGTGTGATTTAAATAAATGAGTAATAAAATTCATGTTTAGTCGCCGTTAATTTTGGGTAAGCAAGGATTGGTGCTAACAGAAGATGAGTATGATCTCCATTAATATGACGATAATTGAAAAAAAATGCGGAATAATCTTTCAATTCCGTAAAAATCGGACAAGCTTGCAAGTGCATTTTAGCATTTTCATTCATGAGGTCAAACAATCATAAATCGTACAACGGAGTTTTTCGTTCGGTCTTACAAGGATAATCCAAATCCAAAAGGAAGTGGAATTAACAGCAGTTTTTAAAACAGAACCAAAAAGAAAATGTTCCCACTCATGCTGGCTATTAACAAATACAGTTAGAGGAAGGTCTTGTAGGTTAAAAGTGCCGAAAACATTGACACTAATTTTCATACTCCACGCAATTAAAGTACCGCTTAATCTGCTAATACGCGCAGAGAAAATTGAGCCAATTATTTGTACAGTACATACTCATTGCACAACCATTACTGCCAAGTTCAGTGGACCACGCAAGAAAGGCATATGCGGTACTTTCTCGTATTCCACTCTTAAAAATTAGAAAACCGGAAAATTTTGAGAAGAAAGTTCGGAAATACTCTAGCTCCGAAATATAGGTCACAAGTATAAGTCTGACCTTAGGGAGAAAACGTGCAGTGCTCGAAGAAGAAAGAATTGACTGGCTCCAACCGAGCGATACATAATAAATGTGACGGCTTCGAGTATACCCACTTTTAATAAAGACATATTCCAGGTTTCATTACTTCAAGCGACATCTAATTAACGTTTGTAAGTCACACTGCGGTAATTAATTGCATCAAGCTTAATGCACCCTATTTAACTTTCCAGACTCACTTTTTTGCCAGCATTGACTCGAAAAAAAAGCCAATATCGTCCATCAAAATCAAATAAATAGATTAATACCTAACGTTTTAAAGTTCAAAGTATACTTTATTATAAAAAAATAAATATTGGAATTATTAACTTCATGCTTGGTCGACAGCAACGTACCAATCAAAGCAACTTGAAAATAAAAATAAGTGGTCTTCAATAAGAAATAAAACAGGTATAAACGAGACGTTTTACATTTAAAAAGACATACTATTTTTTGGGAGGAGGGCTAAAAAAAAGTGCAGAGACCAATTAGCAGAGACAGAATTAAAAAAAAATTAAGTCACGGCTATGAATTCTACAAGCCGTAAAATAGATAAGGACCAAAAGAGTCCGGAAATTTTTGCTGATGTTTGCTAAACATTGTGTTGTCACTTCCCGTGTCCGTTTACATGTCTTTTTCCTCAAATTTTAAGTAGGTATACTATATACGGTTTGCAAAAAGCTTTAAAATCTCAAAGATTTGGAGTTGTTTTTTCTCTTTTTCGTGTTTACTGGGCTAATTGAGAGTCCTTACTTTAGAGTACTCACATCTTACGCATATTGTTTATTCTATTTTCAGTTTTTTATTGTGAGTGCTATCGTATGAGATCACCCGGTATGCCGCGGGTATTTCAAGTCTGGTGTCAGGTTTTGTCTGTTAGCCGATATTCCTGTGTGTCTGATATTGTCATGACTGCGAAAATCTTCTTAAGTCAACGTTCTTAAACAGACCATTTTTTTTAACATAAAACACAAAGCTTACGTTAAGAGCACGCCTACATGAGGTAGGTTGGGCTCGATCCTTTGGTTAGGTCAAGAAGTAAGCTCGGTAAGATTAAGTTACGCCAGGTTAAGTGAAACTAGCTAACAACTAAGTTAGGTTGGACTAGTTAACCTGAGCTAAGTTAATTTCGGCTAACAAGGTTACCCTATATAGTAACATTAGATTTTAAGCTCTTTAAAGTATCGCTGGGGTCTTCGCTAAGCTTGGTTATGCGGCAGAGTTCTACGCAAATTTAAGTTAGATTAAATTTACTCAAGATACACTAGGAAACCTGGAAGAACCCGAATATATATAGCATTTTTTCAGAGCTTGTAATGATTTCAAGCAGGAGATTGAAGGATGGTTTGGTCTATACACTCTCATGATTCGGTAGACTGACCTTTAGACGAAGGCGACAAGGGATTAAAGGTCGGATTTCATCGGCTCGCGACTCGGCGTCCGAACAAGTAGCCAAAGCTCCCGACTTTCGGCGAACGTTTCGCTACTTAAGGCTGCGTCTTCAAAGAAAACAGACCTTGAATGGAGTGTCCTACGTGCCCCTGCCAACGCATCGTATGGACGATTTGCCAAAAACGTCCCGCAAACGCGACGAAAACCTTCCCCACCAATTTTGAGGTCACAGGAATTGCCTAAACATCGCCGCGTGAGCTCTATAAAACTTAAGCGTCGCGTTTTTTCTGCTTCTCGAATTATACCTTCTATGCAGAGCGGAGCGAACAAAGCTTCCTATAGACTTAACATGACAAGACTAACCCTGGTCTCATAACATGACGGTCGTCAAGCCGGGCAGATCGGTTAACAGTATCGCCGAGTATCACCGAGTATCGCCGCCAGAATGCACCTAATCTAGGTGAGCGGCAGGTTTCGTGACGATAAGTTAGGTTCGGTTGGGTTTAAGTTATATGCCGTGTGCCTCGTCCCGATGTCGTTACGGCCAACTTGGTGGAGGGAGTACTGTAGAGCACATCAGATGGAAAATGCACTCTTGGAAATTTACAGAATGACGGAATACTATTGTCTTTGACTACGATATGAGCTATTGTTAATCCGAAACAACAGTGAAAGTCACGACCTAAGTGCATTGATACATGCTGTGTGATCAGCTGAGACGTGTCTTGTCTTCATGTAGAGCCAGAGGGAATGCCTTCATTTCAGATTGAGATGATATTTTTTTAGATCTAAAGAACGTGATATTAAAATCGTTATGGGACTGAATTTGCTATCCTTTCCCTGCTTGTGCGTTTGCGAGAACATGCATTGAAGCGATAAATCATCATTAGCTGTTGATTGAACAAAATTTAGTTAATACTCTTACCATCCATTGGAAAGTAAGGATAAAAAAATCAGAAGTATTCTCAATTTTGATGGATTTGATATTTCTGTCCTCTTATTCAACACCTGATCAGCTACCATTTACATATGATCAAATCAAAAGAAGTTTGATATTAAGTTTCTGTTATTGTTGTGGAAGAAGAGGTAAATTTTTGGGACCCACTCATTCACCCATAAAAATAAATCGATTTACCAAAAAAGATATGCGTTGACTTTTTGTCCAAATCAGCACAAAAAGCAAGGAAAGATATCCTCAAATCATAACCAGTCAAAAAAAATATGGCTTGAAGAAAAGAAACAAAATGTATGGCTCCAGAAGAAGAAAAAAAGTTAACTTGAAAAACCGATTAAAGAGCATTTCATCAGAAAATTAGTAAAATGTACTTACACAGAGTATAAATCCAATAAATAAAACACTGATCACACACATGCACAACACTTCACTAACACTCGCGCACGGCCGTATCCATGATACCGACACGATTGACAAGCGCTCTCCAGCACTTCTAGTCTGAGACTGAAGAAATCAAGCATCATCAAGCCCGGCGCGCCGCCGGCTGAGCTGGCCGCAAGATTCGGATGTCTGGGTTTAGGCCCACCCTTTGCGGCTTTGCGGACGAGGGGAAAGGGGGGAGGGGCATTAGGGAAAAGGAAGGGGAGGGGGAAGAGCCGGGAGCCGAGTCGAGCCGAGGTAGGTCCAGAGACCCAGTCGCCCAGACCGAGCAGCCAAACGCACGGCCCTAAACTGAAATTGGGTAGACTACCTTCTTGATAAAGGAACTACGGGTTTTAGATGACTAACTGTAAGAGACTTGAATTGCTTTACTCGGACGATGTGTCCAAGGTCAGCTATTTTCGGGAGTGACATTGGGTTAAGTTTGTGCACATACGGAGACAGGAACATTATGCTTGATGTAATTTTTACACAATTGTAACTCGAAAACGGTTGGAGATAACCTAGCACATCGACCTAGTTCTGGAACCGCGACGAGTTGGCGGTTCCAAAAATAATTCGATGTGCTAGGTTATCTCTAACCGTTTTCAAGTTAGAAATGTGTAGGGATTACATTACGCATAATGTTCCTGTCCCTACGGATGACTCCACATTTCAGTACTCGCGTAAAAAACCAAGCTTCAAAAACAAATTGGAACCGAATTATTCGTACTCCACGAAGTACAAAACACTACTCTTGAGGGAGGAAGACAGGACAGACAAACCTACAATCAGAACTAAATGCTCTGGCGTGATCAGAACACGTAACCTGGTCGAAACCCGTTAGACGAAAACCTTCCTCAGGACACGGAGAGCCGTTTTCACAAAATTTGGCATTTCTCCAGTGGCCCATATTTGACCAAAAGTCATCGGTAGCTACTGGAATCCAGTTCCTAAAAAACAGGTACCTGGTAATGATATGCGTACCGATACGGCCGCCGGCCGCGGTCGGCTTTCCGTCCCCGACTGGCATTGCAGAACGGAGCAGTCAACTCGCCCCGCTTCGCTAAACGACTGTCACTCAGTCCGCGTTTATTAATAAGATCGGTACAGTCGGTATGGGGCCTAGTATATCACAATAAAGGACTCGGGGCCGCTGTACCAGCGCAGAATTTTCGCCAACTTTCTTCGGTGGTGACTAATGGAGAAAGACTTGAGAATTGATCGTCGAAAGAAGTTGCAAATTTATACATTTTAAAAAAATTCGAAAGCTGGTAGATTCATGAGTTCCAACACTCTTGAATTTACCGTAGAAAACACCCCTGCTTACTAAAGTGAAGCAAAAAAAAAACAAAAAAAAACTGTAGTAGTGGTCAGAATGGGAAAAATCGTGATATCGGAAAAACCGGATATAACGACGAAATTCTTAGTTCCCCTGACCGTCGTTATAAACGATTTCTACTGTATTTGGATGGTTTAAAAGACCAATCAATTGCAATCAGAGGAAAGGGCTCGGCGAGAGCTTTTAATTGATGGCCTATCTTGGTAACTAATAAAAATATACGTGTTGCAGTGCATCCCTTTCACAAAACCACATTACAATGCTTTCACCACCACTTTATAATACCAATCAGTACCCGAGTGCTCTTGATGCCTGTGAATCAAAGACTTTGCGCCCGAAGGTAAAATCTTGTGTTATTAGTGTTAATATGAAAATAAACGTGCAAGATATTTTAGTCAGGGGTACAATGCAGGTATAAGGCATGCTGAGACGAACTAACTGTGCGGGAGAAAATTCCAGAAGAAATGTCGTAAGGAAATTTGAGTACCGGTGATAAACAGCAAATTTCAGAATGGTGCTTTCTGCGAGGATACTGAAGAAATCACCTTCACCATTCCCTGTTCCAAAACTCTTTTGTCTCAAAGAATTTGAAGAATATCTCATGAAATTCACCTGTCAGTCCGGAAACTCATTGGTAGGCACACGCTGATCGGTACATGACCAATGTCATTAACAAGGATGGAAACTGAAGGATTTTCGTTCGCCTGAAGACAGAGATGTCTCAAGACTAACCGCGCCGTTGCGAGTCCGGCAACCGGAGCAAATACCTCGTCTGCAGGTCGGTGTATTTTCAAAAACTATGCGTATTTTGTTGATTATTGTTACGATTACTTGATCACAGGCCATCACCTTCCTGGATCTTAATAAAAAACATATGTAGCACTGCCCATGCACAATAGCCCAGAGCTGGTATTCAGCATATTCGGACCGCTCCGCGATAGATAAACTCGCAACGGCGCGGTTTGTTGTGAGCTGACTTTCTTTTTGTTCTTCAATTCAGCAAAATGCCTCATTACTTGACAAACGTTAGTTTCGATTTAAAACGACCACTAACAAAAGAGTCAGATTTCGAGGCTAGGATTGCATGCAAATTTATTTTAAAGTTGATAAAAGTCAAACGAAGACTACACCGATTGGCGAAATTAGACAGATTGATAAGAAAAGTACGTTTGAGATCAAGTTTTGAAAGAAAGAAAAAAAAGATGCTATCGGCTGCCACTTACACTAGTTCATGATACGGAGAAGATCTAAAACGCACTCCTTGGTCGGTATCCACACAGTAAAACAAACTGTATAAAGCGTCCCTATAAAGAAAAGACAGTACGAAATGTCAATAGAAGCACACAATCTGCAGGGTTTGGCAACATCTTTGCAATTGCCTTCGCTCTGTCACTATCTCTTAAATCAATTCGAAGAAAGCCTCACAAGCGCACACTTAGTCTCAAGGCAATCTTTTATTGAGAAGAGTACAATTTAAAGCTTGTAGCTTGGAAGCAATGACAAACACACAGACAAACACATATAGGCCAAAAACACACGGCGAAGGTAATATCAACACCGAGATGAAAATCAACATAAAATTCGGTGTCGGAAGGATTTTTAAGTCGATTTTTCCCATGAAAATTTGTGTATTAAAAAAATGTTGGGCCGAATTATCAATTTCGGTCGGATAACTTGCGGTATGGTTTAAGAATCTGACTTTCCTATGATTATTTTTTTTCTTTTTTTTCTTCGTCTTCTTTTCTGTTTTACTTTTCTTTTTTTAATGTTACTGAATATTAGTTCTCCGAAAAAATGACCAGAAATACTAGAAGAAATTCAGCGACTCTGCAGGAAAGTAGAGCTGAAACATGGCTGATAAAACGATTCCGCTTGCATAAGTTCCAAGTCTGGGTATATCTATCGGCCTTGTGGACAGAGGTCACGTGTGTGTGTGGGGGGGGGGCGTTGACAAGGAAGTTAGACTGCCCGAGGGTCCATTGGCCACATGCAGGCCGGTTATAGAATTGAGACAATTGGACGCCTGTTGGGTCAGCAACCAGGAATAGTGCGTGGAATACTTCGCGACCTACAAAGGTCACCATAGGTCAGGTCATCAAGACGCCGCTAGAGGTCTCCACCAACAAGACTCCCTTTTCACCTCAAAGCCAAATTTTCGACACCCTGGCTGTTTAGAAAAATACGATTGGGTTTCAAAAATTTGGTCTTTCATATTTTTTGTTTTATGGTGGGGAAAAACACTTTATTCATGGACCAGAACGTCACGTTTGAAAACCATTTTACAAAAAATCGGCCACAAAAATCACTGTAATCAGACATTTTTAGTTACTTTATGAATCTTACCGGTGATAATCTAGTTTTCCGTTAAAATATTGGTTTTTCTTTAAAGTTGTGATTGTAGGCGAATATTGCTTAAAATCTGCTCATCTGTCAGTGGACACGATAAGCGAGCGGAAAAAGTTTTGAGGCCACGTCGCTTGAGACGAACAAATCCACCGAGATGTGTTTGTGTTCGTCTCTGAATTTGTGAATTCTTCGTCACAGTGAAAGTAAGCCACCATGAAAGGGATGCCAGCTGCACCGCCGCTGCCGCACAGACGCAGCCGTCAGACAAAAAGTGTGGGAAGGTTAAGCGCCTTCCGTTCGAGTGGTTTACTCGGAATCAAACAGGTTTTCAAACACCTCTTCGCGAAATTCCTCTGCAAGGTTTAGAAAATAACGGCGCTCAGAAATAATTGTTCTCTGCTTAAGAACACAGCAAATCTTGCCGAAAAGTGCCCAAATTTTGCTGATATTTGTTCTTTGACATTAATAAATTTTGGTAAATCGTCCGCACTATTTTTTTCCTAGACCCGATTTCCAGAGCAGTAAAAAAATAGATTGGAAACACACTCAACATTACATAGCTAAATCCTACTGGATGATCAAGGGTTTCAACGTGGGTTAGGTATTTGATAACAGTGATTTTCGAAAACTGCGGATAAACATTCTTTTGTTATTTGCAGTGAATTGTACGTAAGTTTTTGCAGCAATTAAAAAATAACGCTGCGAGTGGAATAAACAACTGGCGCTGTAAAATATCCAGGCTTTAAGTGGTTACATGTTTTTACAAAAGCCTTCAAGCGACAGAAAATAATAGGCGCAAACGATTTCAACGCAAACTCCTTGAGTAAGACCGAGTTTGCTGGATCAAAAAGCCCACAGCGCTCTCTGCAGTCAAAATATATTTGAGGAATAAAGATGACTTTGTTAGAAAGATAATTCAGGTGACGACCTGCAACGTTTAGGTGCACAATCATTATTGCAAAAAATAAATGGGATATTTTGGAATGACATTGTTGTGAGTGCGGTACCATCAACAGACGCTCTCCGAAACATCCTGACCTGGTTTTCTGATCAAACAACGACGCGATCGTCACACGAAAATACACAAAAAAGCTGGTTACGAAAGCACCTACAAAAGGTCCAATGAGGAGACTTCTAGGATTTCTCCATGTTTTCGAGAAGTTTGTTGAGACGAGTGTGGTATCCAATAGATTCTATGACAAGATTTAGGATAGGGTTCAGACGTATTTACGTTAAATGACAGAAAGACGTCAAACCACAACATTTCTAATAGAGTTTATAGGAGTAGAATCACTCATCTATTTAACCCACTTTTATGAAATTTTAGCAGCTCAGCTATGAGCCTAATTTATGGACCTTCAAAGATATTAACACTTTTGTATATGACAACAGCTTTTCTAAAACTAATATCACAATGTCTTCTAGATGTAATACATTATGCAAATAGCTTCTTACAGCAAAAAAATCTTTTTTTACACATTTTTTTCCAATTTCCCTTGCTAGGCCAAACTTTGAAACTTATTCCTTTGGTAATGGGTTTATTCTGAACGTGAAAATCTTCTTTCGGCGGCGACCGGATTCGAACTCACGACCTCAAGCATTGACGTCACACATTTCACTTTCTCGTTTCCATCTCCCTCGAGATCCAAATCTACCACATTCGAGGAAAGTACTTAGGCTCACATCCCCGCTACTAGAAGGTCACCGATTGTGAGCTGGCCAGTGCGTTCGCCTATAGAAAAGTTTCTAGCGGCGAGTGGACACTGGACAGCTCAAATGGAATGGCGGGAACCTGAGCTAACTAAAAGCCCAGCCAGGTGCTGGTGTCTTATAAACGCCACCTGCGCCTTCTGGGACATGCGAAGTCTGCGTTAAAAAAAAAAGGACGGATGAGGAGCATCTAAATTACTTTCCCACGTTATGAGAAATTCAGAGAAAAATTGCACATAACGGAAAGGCGAAGACGGGATAAACGCACCGTTTACATTTTTTTATTATGTTAGGAACAAAAATATTCAACAGCAACTTAAATCATTACAAAACAGCCAAAACCTTGGCCCCACAGAAAAAATGAAGTTGATCCATTTAAACTCGGAAGACGCTAGAATCGAGGAAAAGTATTTTTTTTTTTACCCCCTGAGTTAAAAAATAGTAAAATCGACTTTAAAAAAGTTGTTAGAACTAATAGCGTATTTCGTTTTCCTTAAAAGATAAGATTGCAAACAAGTAAAGTAAATTTGAAAGTAAACTTTCTTTAATGATTACGGCAAGTACACAAATGAGTATGGCAAATGGAATAAAAATTTAGCGCCGGCAGTTTCTTTATTAGAGTATAAATCCCGAATGATTATTTGAACAGATATTGTAGGTCAATGGGAAACGTAAAAACTCTCATTGGACATGCAGGTCTTAGACATTACGATAAAACCCACATATCGCTTGACATTGTATAGCCCATCTCATCGGGGCAGTTTCCGATCCATTAAATAAGTTAAGTTGAACTGCCTAATCAATTTCAGCATTTTTAGTAATACAACGAGGACATTAAAGAGCAAGAGTTTAATCAACTTCACAAGCGTTTTTTTTTTTTTTTTTTTTTTTTAA
>Ga0058701_10003088_pt1 | contig 13012 bp, 10 predicted proteins | sample AgamicOrMae_FD_97039 | JGI IMG/M metagenome (GOLD analysis project Ga0058701, IMG submission 97039) | Agave microbial communities from Guanajuato, Mexico - Or.Ma.e | ecosystem: Host-associated > Plants > Phyllosphere > Phylloplane/Leaf | place: Guanajuato, Mexico | collected 2012-06-04
AAAAGGCTAAACTACCCATGTATAGTAAGCTCCCTTGTGAATTTACCCTTTTCACCAAAACAGCAGAAACTACCCTTGGATAGTACGCACCCGGATATAGTACGCATCCGGGTTTTTAGGACCAAAATTGAGACAAAAAAGTGCGTACTATAGACGGGAGAATACGGTATGAACCTCCGTTGTACGACATTCTAAGTCGGTCCGTCAGATCTCGTATTAAAGAAGTTTCTCTGTAATTTCCTTTTTAAAAAATGTGTCCGTTCTATAATGCAGCCAGTTTTGGATAAACTACGTCTGACAGTCTCTCAAAATAGTTAATTATTGTAAATAATTGATACTGACCATCTGTTTACTGTTAGCACGATGTTATCGCACCTGTTTTGTTCGACGCACCGTAAATACAACAAAAATTTCCCATGCATTTTATAGGGAAGTATGAATGATGTCAGTGATTAAACGACATGCGTTTCGAACCATATATCTTACAAGAATTACAACAAATACTTTCTGCAAATTTTGAATTTTATTTTTTTAGTTGCTCTTTATCCTCTGATTAGTTAAACGGACTGCACCTGATATTGCAATCTTTAACTATTCAAATAACGTTATTTAAGGACTTGACAAACATGAAAGAAATTTCGTCGCTGTAAATAAAGAAGAGGGTTCTTCGCTGTAACGCGGAGATTAAGTGATCTGTGGTTCCGGAGGATATTGTTTTTCTTTTCGCGGAAAGAAAAGTGCGTTCTTTCGAAGTGATTACATATTTTGGCGTTGTTTTTCAGTGATAAATGCGGAAAATGCTGCTCATCGCTCAGAGAAGTTCGCCACAATGGCAACCCGTACCAGGCAAGAATATTTAAAGGATCTTGCCAACAACTACACAGTCACTACGCTCGTCAAATCGGGACAGAAGTTTTGTAAGTACCTTTGAATAATAATCTCTCAAATTCATTTTTGTTGTTATCAAATTCGTTGGAAACCTGACGAATCTATCATAATGATTTCACCCAAAGATCGTTTTAAAATACGCGTTACAGTTTTTCGTCTTCTGTTTACACCTGCATCTGTGTCTCGTGTTTCAGCTATGCTGTCCTTCAGCAGCAAGAAAAACCGCGAGAAAGAAAAAGAGAAAGAACGAGAAAAGGAACGGGAAAGAGTGAGCGCGAAACCGTATCGATTCCTTCCGGACTCCACTCAGCGAGGTGCCCTCTGTTGGCAAGTTGTCTTGGAAGACAGTGGTCAATCTGCTTTGGTCGATTGCTTCTTAGCCATCTCTGCTGATTCCTTGGTGCTAATCGAAGAACGTACTTGCGAAATCGTTTTTGTCACGCCTTGTGCTTCGATCCTCGGATGGGCCACGCAAGGAAACAGGTAAAATTACATCATCTAGTCGCTATTAATCGCACGCTATTGGTCGTACCGTTGAGCCCAAAAAGTCAGGGTAGATAGGGATTTTTCGTCCTTGCACAAGTCAGTGGTCCTAGACTGTACATACAGTTTTCACAAGGGGTAACAACTCATGATATCCGGTGTACAAAAGGCCTTGATATCCGGCTGTTGGACTCCGTCAAAACATGGCTGTTTTCAGCGATTTTTCAAGTTTTTTACTCTCTGACCACTGTCCACTGATATCAGGCTATTTAGGTACATCCAGATCCAGCAGATAATTTTTTAATATTCTGCTGAAGTCTGTCTGAAAATTTGATTGAAATTTGGTCAATTTTGTCTTGATATCCGGCTGATATCCTTGATATCCGGTTTACAGATTTCTTGAAAGGTTTTACCCCTTGGTTTATCAGATGCTTATTCTTGGAATCAAAATATGGTTTTCCAGATGCTTTTGGGGTTTCCCGTGGCCATTGTCGCTGGTCTATCCCCACATTCTGACCCTCTGACCCAGTTCAAGCAGACCCAAGTGCTGATCTTTTGACCAATATCTTTGTGCAGCTTGCGGCTGTACCACCACCAAGGCGAGTGCACAAGGATGCACATGAGGGAGAGCAGGATAAACGGGTTGAACAGCGAGCTTAGCGAAGTTGTGCTTCGACTGAGGAGTGTGACTCCCGGCAGCGTCGCGCAGGAGTTGACGCTGAGGAGGAACAACATGGGGCAGCTTGGCTTCCACGTGCAACCCGATGGCGTCGTCACCCAAGTCGAGAGCTGCGGATTGGCCTGGCAAGCAGGATTGCGACAAGGCGCCAGGCTCGTCGAGGTGAAAATTTTATCTCATCTGTTCCCCAACCGAATTTTTCAAAATTTCGACCCTCGATTTTTGCAACCAATAATTCCGTAAACCTTCCTTTGGTACAAATGAATTAAGAATGGTTCTAACGTCGATGTTTGTTCGCAGATTTGTAAAGTGGCAGTGTCGACCTTGACCCACGACCAAATGGTCGACCTTTTGAAGACGTCCATTTTAGTCACTGTAACGGTTATTCCACCTCTACCGGATGGTTCACCTCGGAGGTAAGTGGCTATTCTGCTTTGGCCGAGCGGTATTTAGAGGTTCAGTTGAGATGTTGACTCTTTCTGTCTCGCTTTCTAGGGGATGCACTTTGCCGAACTGCAAGTACAATGCGGGGAATTATGAGAGTGACTATGAGAACTTGGCGAATGCCGGCGAGGACAGTCATCCTAGCGGGGCCAATGGTTTACCTAGTCTGACCAACAGCAAAAACAGTCCGAGGAAAGGGAATGCTGGCATACAGCAAGCAGTTCCTGGAAACCACCGTCGGAGGTTTGTACACTTTCAGACATGCGGCTAGCTGGCCATCATGGAGGTTCTCGGACAAACTGCAACCCAATCATCCATTCTCCTAAACGAGGAAACACAAGGTTTCCGTTGTCGAACAACTTCAATGCCGGGAAAACTCTTCTTGGCCCTTTCGAGTATCACGTACTAGGAAAGGCAACTGTAAATGTGGAACCTATCTAAAGATCTACTGTTTGGTAGGACTGTATATCCCTTTGTATAAGTACACATCCGTCTATAATGCGCACTCAGATTTTCAGTTGCTGTTAGGAGAAGTAATCCCTATGTTTCCTGTTTATGAGAGTACCCGTGTACAATGTGCCCGCGGATTTTTGTGACCTTAAATTGTAAAAAGAAAAATACACCGGATAGTGTAGGAAGCAAGGCCAGTTTTCCTTTGTTTCACATATCAAATTCAGGAGGGCATGATGCTGTAATCCGAATCAGTAGGACTGCACCCTGAGACGATATCGAACCTTTTTTTTAAATCACACTTTAGGAGTGTCGCAAAAATCCGTCGAAATTTTTCGCCATAACAATACTTCCCGTACGGGAGAGTAAGAAAGTGTGCGTTATACACGGGGAAAGACAAAAATATTACAAGTAACATGAGAACTACTTTCTGCTGGCTTTTGTATTCGTGAATTAATTTGTTTTGTTTTCTGTTTTCGCCAGATATGACAGAAACTTTTCACCACCAAGATCAAGCAATAGTTCCGGTTACGGAACTGGAAGTAGTAGCAAATCGTTCACAGGAGTGGATCGATTTCCGGCGAACACAGAGGTCAGTACATCTCCCTATCCACCACCGCCACATTGATTACAGCCATGATGTAGCTGTTGCATTGCAGGAGGTTGACGCAAACTGGCCAAAGTCATCTTAAAAAACCAAAATGTCCTTTGAAAAATCCCATGTCTCGCTAAAACAATTCTTTTTTATTCATCTCGGATTGGCGAAAGATCAGGAGAGTCATGAGGTCTCACAAACAGCTCGGGGCCCTCTGCGAAACTTGGCCATCTCCAAGAAAGGACCTTATGTTCACCGAGCGGTGTTCCCCAATCTCAATCTCCACAACACCATGTTCAGATTGAAGCTAAAAGTTTTGCCGTTGTCTGATAACAAAACCTCTAAGCATTCTTCGGGCACAACTCGTTTATTCTTGCATAGAAAAACGCATTTTCTAGAATAAAAATAGCGAAAATCCGTAATCTTATTTGTCATCTTTCGTGCAATCTGTATTTAATCATTTTGTGTTTTCAGGGAACCTTGACAAGCTCGTTGAGTGGTCACTCTGGCGATGATCGCTGGTACGAATTGCTAGAGCCCTCAGATGTCTCGGAGCCCCCCACTGGCGACTCCCCTCCTCCACCACTTCCGGCGAGGCTAAACGGAAGTGCCTTCCACAACATACTGCCCAACGGCAAACATGTGACGGCGGCATTGGGGTCAGCCTACCATGCTAAGGTATACTAATTTCCCTATCGAAGTTGTCCATTTGTTACATATGTTTTGTTTGTCGATGTAGTGTGCAAAGCTCATCGTCCGTTCTCAACTTCTTTATCATCCGGAAGGAATCTTTTTGATCGCTGAAAATTACATTTTAAACTTTTACGATCGGTTCCAAGCGGGAAAGAACAGTTTTGTATGCCAAAACCATGAAATTAAGTCCATTTATAGCGCTTTCATGTTCTTATGGTTGTGTGAATTAATTTTAGTTGAATCTGCACACTATGGCTGTTTTTATACGGACTTGTATTTACGATCGCTTTTGATGTATTCCTTCGTTTGCTTTGCAATGTACTAAACTCTGCCGGAGCCGCAAGAACTAAGTAACCATATATCTGTGGTGGCGGGCTACCGTTGTGTCTAGGTTACAGGTATCTTAAGTTCTCGGTGTTAAGTTCCTCATTACGTTGATAACTCAAAATTAGGAGGAACCGTGTCCCAACCAATACCGAAGACCAATTCTATTTCTTAAAAGGTTGTAAGTGAGCCTACTTTTGTGTTTCCCATTAATACCGGAGACTATTTTCATCCGCCGTAGTTCAGTGTATATTTAATTTCAAGTTCTGTAAAAATGACACCGTTTGAGAAGTTTTGGAATGCCTTTTCTATATCGGAAAAAAACATGTTTTGTAGTAAACGGTACAGTAATCCAACGGCTTTTTTAAAACTTTATTTTACCTACTAATTGTAGGTACAGTAATAGAACATTTTTAACCATATCGTAAATAATTCTCGCCGGTTATTAACGTGTTGTTAACTATGAACTAATGTTATCTTTCTAATTTTCAAGTTTTTTCATTCTCCAGAAAAGAACTTATTGAAGGAAAGTCTCTTTTGATGAGAGATGCTAGCAAATGTCCGTTTAACAAATAGTTGCATCCGTTACTGTTCTTTTAAGAGTATCTTGTGCGATAGAGAAGCGTCTGCTTTTGAAGTGTAAATTAATAACGAAGAATTCCGGAGTCAGCCGAAGGTGTTGTCGAGGCCTCTTCGTGTGCTCTGTAATACCTAACCCGGTTCAAGGAATGGTGACTGATAACATAATGACAAACAGGTACAGGCTAGCCATTCCGTCCCGTTACCACAACCTAGCTACTCGCTCCGGTTAAATGGTTCCCAATCGGGGAACCATCAAGTTTCAGGGAACCATCCGGTATTGAAAATGGGGGACAGGGGGCGAGGTGTTAAGAACGAAGGACGTCTTAATTTCGAGGGTCGGCCGAGGAGAGACAGAACAGGAAAGGTGGGTGAAGAAGTCCAAAACAACTCTCGCCACACAAGCACTCGTGGGCCACCACTAAGAGCTGCTGACCGTATCGCATCGCATCGCCTTTATGCTAACTGCACTCTGCTTTTTGACGCTTTCTTTGTTGTCTGGGTTGAGTTCTCGCGCTGTCCAGGTACTCTACCGTCTGGTAGCAACTCGGTACTTGTGACGTGGTGTTAACAAAAATATGTGTGTACCTTTCGCCTGGTATAAAATAATGAGTTCGGTAAAGATAAAAGAAAATTATCGTGAGACAAAATCTTTTGTCATTGTTTCGAACTTCATCTCGGTATCGTTTTTTTTTGTGATCCAAGAGGTCCCGTGGGACCAGCCCAATTCTTGGGACAATACAAAAATATAAAATGTCGATTGTTTTCTCACTTGTATCAGTTCGCCAGACGAAGTAATACCAAAATCTAGTGGAGAATTTAGTAGGACAAAACTCTGCTCAACAATAAACATTTTTTGAAAATTTCCGGAGAGATCGTCTGGAAGGGGCTTCTTAAGAAATGTGATCCTACATCTACCCTTATATGAAATACCTCAGACTCTCTTTTTTATGTTCATTTATCTTCATTAGTACAAATCATTCCTTTGTATGGAGTCAAAAGCCGCTGAGTCAGACGCTGGTGTCCAATATCTCTATTTAAACGCATTTTTCGTTTAAAACCTTTTATAGACTGAAAGAATGGAATTTTCTCAAGGCTTTACAGTAACATTTCATTACAAACCTTCCGATATTTTAATTATATTTTTTTTATTACGAGAAACTTTTTTTTGGGACGCTCTGGTTATCACAGGGTGAATCTTACATCAACCACTGAATAATTAACTCTGCACTGTCTTGTCACAAGGAGCTGCTCGTAAATCTTTGTAGGTCTTCGGAGGAGCTTATATCAGGGCTTACTAACACAGCTAATGCTTTCTAATGTGGTGACAGCTTGTTCGATGGGGTTGAATGCATCGTGAGCATATTTGTTGCGATTTCAGGCGGATTATATGCTGGCAAGTGACATGAGCAAATCGGCGAGTTTGCCGGTGGAATGCGGAGATCTTCGAGCCATGACGCTCAGCGACACCCACTCGAACGACAGTTCCTTAAGTGATCGACTTTGCGGTCTACCAAGTGAAGGTAATTTTCCTTAGTCTATGACCATCAGCGCAGCCTTTTTTTTTAGATTCTTTTAGTTTGTTGGATTATTTATCAGGTTGGCGAGTTTACGTCGAATAACTAAAAACCTTGAATCGGCAAAAAAGGGAAAAGGAACTTTAATTAGAATAGAAGAAAAATTAAATTTCCCTAAATTTATCTTTCTAATTGTAAAGGGTTTTAATTAATCTGAAAACCTTTATTTTTTTCCCCAATAAATATTATTTTGGAAACTTTGAGAGTAAACTAGATGTACAAAATCTATGTTTCCAATCTCTTTTCTCGACAACTTGCGGAATATTTGAGAAGTTTCAAGAACCACAACCGTGGGTTTAGTTCCAAGGGAAATCGGATATAACAAGCGGGTGCAAACCTTGATTATCTGAGGTTATGATCCTAGGAGGAATGAATAAATGTTCAGTAGCCTGTTTAATTGCACTGGAATTTTTCCCACCTTTTGTTAATCTTTTTTTATCAACGTAAATTCCACGTTTTCACAAAATTCTTAAAAAAAAAGAAGACCTCAAATGTGCCTGAATAAAAAATTCTATATGTTAGGAAGTACAATTTCACTAAATTTAAAGCCGAAAATAAAATAATTTCTGTAAATTTAATTTTTTATGGACGGTTTGTGGTCAATATTCGGTGAATTCGGTTTTCAGAGGACCTGTCCGGAAGCAGCAACAACGTGTCGCCTGGGATGCAGCGAGGAAAATCTTCCGTGGCGTCCAACACCCCGACGCCGATTTCCACGAGCCGTAATCAAAGTCCTCGGCCGAGGGACGGCGGGGAGGCCCGACTGAGGCCGGGGGTCACCCAGAGGTCGGCGCATCGCCTCTCGGCCAACCTTCACAATTCCACCCTTCAGGAAGACCTCATGAAGCTCATAAACCCCGATTACATGCCGGCGGATGACGACCATTGTTCGAAAATCGTAAGTCTTCCAATTCGAAATCGGAAAATTCTCGCATGAGGGTGGAGTTTTTATGGAAGTCAGAGGTACAGATATGACTCTGTCGCGAATGTACGTTAGCCTAACCTCGGCGAACATCACTGAACCAACCGAATTAGCTCTGAAATGACCGTGCGAGGTAACCTAGCTATACTTAACCAAACCTCTTCCAACATAACCCAACCTGCTCCAACATGACATTTCCTTGGAAGTGTAGGCCCACTGCAAAGATACCTCAGCCTAAAACCTGCTGCCAAAATTTATCTTTACGGTCCTATACATGGCGTTTAAAATTTAAAAAAACAAAAAAAATAGTATTTTTGAAATAATTAAAACTAATTCTCATTTCTTGTTTAAAACCACAGAGAAGCGTCTTGAGGCTCAAATTTAAAGGGTTTTGCGATATTTCCAGCCGCTTTTAAGATATACTACTGTTTTATATTTTTTTTTATGGTTTAATTTTTAACATTGTTTGTAAGGAAGTAAAAGTAAGTCTTTGGGATCTCTCCATGCTACCATCTTAAAGTCCTGAAAGTTGAAAAAAATAGATTGGAGGCCGAAAAGTAGAGGTACTCGTTGTCCTTGTCGTCGTTTTCTTCCAATCTCTCTGCTTATACTGAGTAAAAACTTTGCCACTTTTGTTTGATCTTCCAAAAAGCAAGAGCCATAGCCAGGATATTACAAGTGTAATAGTCTCGTGTCGTAGTTATGCAACTATTGCAGAATAGAAGACAAACCGTGGTTGTCTAAAGGAAGATCAAATTAATTTTGAATCTATTTTTGTTTAATGGATGCTTCGTTTTTTGTAGCAACGTTTGATTTATTTTCAGGAAAAGAGTGTTTCACCTTCCGGTAAAGTGCATACAAGCAGTACCGGCAGTTCGGGCCCCAGTGGTGTCAGTAGCAACGGTATGCCTGCAAACACTCCGGATAACTTAGTCCACGCCAAATCCCGGTCCCGTGAACACTTGTGTGGATCGAGCTCGTCAGTTTTGGAGCCTTCGCCCGCCAACATGTCTGGGCCTCATCAGAATGGACCCAACTCCGTCCAAAACGATCAATTGGGCCGAAACGTTCCCCCGAGTGAAGTTATCCTCACCACAGCTCGGCCCGCCACTGTTATCTCGAATGCCTCAACGGCATCGAGTCCGGCACCGAGTGAAAATAAATTAACCAAGGAAGAAAGGCAAGCTTTTTGATATTAACTATTGTGCTTTCGTAGATATATCATCTCTGCTCAGTACAGTCCTCCAGAATATTCAATATCAAACGTCCCCAACATGTTTGACACAGATCTTGTGGATTAATCCAGAAGAGATAGAAAAATGGTGAAGTCACCAAACGTGAATTATTTCATGAGAGAAGGGCCGCCCTTCTCTCATGATTATTTTCAAAGAGGGCACTTGAAAACAATGTTTTGGTTTTGCAGACTCTCTCCATGGGTAACTAAACCGCCTTCTGGTGTGAGTCAAAAGGTTTCCACCGCCCTCTCGCCACTTCCGCTTCCGGATGCTCAAGACATGGACTGGCCTAGTCTGGTCGACACGGCGACTCGCGCGATGCTCACTGTTAGCGACTCGGCGGAGTCGATTGACCAAGGAGTGTCGTCCTCGGGAGGAGTCAACTCTCTTCCTAACGCCGACAACGAGCCGCTCGCCCATTGGGTAGACAATGTAGCGGAACGTTTGGGACTTGACACGTAAGTCACTTATCAATCAACCTAACCTCCTTCCACGGACACAGTGCTGTACTTTGCCATATAGAAAGTGAATGCCCCACTCCATAACCCGGAAAGCCAAATTCTCATTTGTAGACAGCGTGATAGCTTGAACGGAACTGGACTGATTCATTCCGACTCAAGTGCATGAGTTACATTTACAATATACAACGAGCTTATTCAAAAATGCTTTTTCTGTCATATTTACTATTTAAACTAATTGCTAAAATGCGGACTGTGTATTCGTACATAGAGAACTCTAAACTCTGGATTTACTAGAGAGGAGTAGAGGAGGCATTGGGCACCCATTTTGTTTCTTATGGGACCATCATATGCATCGTAGCTTACGGAGAAACTTCGGAAACAAGATGGCGGCGCTCATGGTTTACTGCCTCTCTGGTATGTCCAGGCCTCTATGCTAAACGAATGAGATTGACCATTGCGTTGTTTTTCAGGGGTGGTCTCCAAACTGCAGGGGATTTACAACGACAACTGTCTTTGTTACAAAATCGCCTCTCTCACGAAACGAATCTTCGTGTGTCTCTGGAACAAGAGGTGCGCCATTTGCGAGACGAAAACCGTCGCCTTCACGACGAGTCTCAGGCCGCCGCTCAGCAACTAAGAAGGTTCACGGAATGGTTCTTTCAAACCATCGACAGACAGTGAGTTAACCAGCTCAATCCGAATCGAAACTGACCAACCGTTATCTTTCTATCTTTGCACCAGCAGTATTAACTTTAAAGAGTATTTTTCTAAGAAATTTTTTGGAAGGGCCATAGAAAGCTTTACAGTTTTTTAAGGACGTAAGTTTTAAGTATAATAAACTCTCACCAAAGGATTAGGTACGACTTCTCGGATTTGCACTACAAAGACAAAAGGTGACTGATCGAATCATAATTTTAACAGCAATGGTATCTGACAACTTACTCGTAAGAATTTGATGCTGCTCGATTTGTTACGTTTTGCCTTGTAAAGTGCAATTCCTTAAACGTCTTTTATGACAATGAGTTGCTTATACTCCTGCGATGAAGACTTACTTGCCACAATTCTGTACTCAACAACAATGTTTGGATGAGTAAGCTCTTCGCGTGTTGGTTATAAACACAGTCTTCTTGTTAGTTCGGCATTGTTGTGATATCGTGCTTTGATTGTCGTGCCTACTGGGTGCCTTATTACACCAACTATCTAAGCCTGCTCTCTTAACACCAATTAATTTTTGCTTAGGGGCTCGTGTTTGTTTTACAGTCGATATAAAAAGTCGGTCGCTCCGAAGTGATGAATTCTGCCAGGGTTCGGAACTTTTCATGTTGACTGTAAACGTTTCTGGGTGTCCCCTACTGTCTGAATGTTAGGACTTAGGTCCTAAGCTATTGTGAATATATATTTTATTTGAATGAGGTTGAATTAAAACAAGTCCATAGCTCGACGCGAATTCGATCTATGCACCACGCGAAAGCATAGCCTATTTTCTTAATGTTTACAGTCGTTATGTGGGCCTAGCTATGGAGCACAGCGCCACCTAGCGGAAGAGCCCGATCATGTGTGAATTTTTGTATCCTGCGAGCTTCCAACAGATAATTTCGCTCCCTTTAGCGTGGGGTCTACGGAGGTGAAATCATTTAATTCGAACATTAAAAACGAACTTCTTTAGGAAATGTTTCCTCCCTTTGTACATTCCACGACGTCGTGTCACCAGGACGATGCCTATGTAGGTCAAAGCGGTCTTTATGTTCTGTACGTTGCACACGTATTTTCTTATGTATCTATTTTTTATATATTGTCACCAAAGAAAAAGTATTTTTTATGTATATGCTGTCTTTACATTAAGTATGTTCTGTGGGCCAACCCTAAATGTTGAGATTTGTTCGTCAATAGATTTTCCATTTTTATACAAGCCAACGCCCAACCCAATTCACTGGAGGCATACCTGCTAAAAACACGGTCACAAGAGAGCTGTGCATTCAGAATATGCAGAAAATAATTCCAGCTCACTTGTCAGCTTTATAATCATTGGTATATTTCATCAGGTGAGTATAAATACAAGGTGAGTATCTGTACTCACCTGTCGTGTATTTATATTTACCTGATTTCGCGGTATCTATTAAGAATTTTTTTGATCCAGCAAATGACGAAGCTGTTATATCTTGTACATACATTCTGTATTGTTTTGTTTGTATAAGGTGAGAAGTTGTTGGGAGTGTTGAGATCTTAGGGTTGTTTAGGCGAGGTTTCACCGGTCAAGAAATGTTTGAAGACACGGTGACGCTGGTCCGTAGTATTTTTAGTCGCCAACCGCCAATTTTTTGTCATAATTGCCGAAGTCATGACAGTGATGTGCTGTAAAGTGTGTACACAATCGTTGCAAGACCAATGCCAGTATATCAGAAACGCATCAATGTTCGAGGGACTATGTCCCACTTGTATCATGCTCATGTTAATGTAGCTGACTTATTTTTATTTGTAAAATGTTTGCGGGACGTCAAAGACAGATTTGTATTATCTGTTCTTCCAGAATAGCAAACTATTTTATTAAACGTATTATTGATGCAAAAAGTCTCTTATTTTTCATTTGAAAAAAAAAAACTCACTGTATTTAGATTGTACAAAACATATGTTATTATACCTGAAGAGAAAATTCAAAATTACTGCCAGAGTGTATCTAAAGCTACTTTTGGATTCTTTGTTTATTTTTAAATACAGTTATTAACACGGATTGATTTTTTTTTGGAGTTTGATAATAGTGATAATTTTTCAATACTTTTGCACCAGTCTAATCGCTTTTTTTTTCTTTTTTTCTTGAAGCCTTGGTCTTCGTACTAAGGCTTTAAGCACTGATTTTGTTCTCTTTGCAGAGCTAAAGAGCTTGCAAAGGTAGAGCACTAAGCTTATCACTAAGCTTATCTTAGAGAGCCTATAGGCTCTCTAGCTTATCTCATTAAAGATCAACCTCACTGCACTACACCAAAGCACCCAATCAACCGAATCAAAGAATCATAAAATGTAGGAAAAATGGCTGCAAACACATTTTTTCCGAAGTCCCCTCAGTTTTTGTTACATCGTTATCTGTTTCGTATTCGTGGCCTCTGATGGGGCTCTTAACAATGACCAAGAATTCAAAAAAACTGATGTAACATTAAGTTATACTTTAAATGAAGGCTCTGTGCAACATTCTTAAGACTGTAAGTGCATTTAAATCGACACTCAAAGTTTGTTTAAAATGAGCTTTACCCGACCACACGCGGAGGGACCCGAAGTCTGTCGAACGCCCATGACGTCACGACAGACTTGCTTGTCTCTCTCTTTCTGTGTGGTGTCTATGCTTAGTGTGCTCTGTTTTGTTTTCGTTTCTGACTGCAACAAATTGAAGTCTGGGTTGAAACATTCTTAGTGTGAAAATACGTTTAGAATTTGATTTCTACCGGTGTGAGAGGACAAGCGCATTCGATAGCTCATTTGGTGATGCGGTGGACTGCAGAGAACAAGGTGAGATCAGCGACAAATAAATGTGTAGGTGTTAAAGGACTCTTTAAGTTAGCCGGCATGCGTACACGCGAACAAAAAATTAGCAGCCCCTGCTAACAGTTAGCAGGTATTGCTAATAAAATTGATTGATATAGAACGTACAAATAAGTTAGTTCGTACTGCTAATAAGATTTGTTAAGTGAAA
>Ga0058701_10003089_pt1 | contig 13010 bp, 2 predicted proteins | sample AgamicOrMae_FD_97039 | JGI IMG/M metagenome (GOLD analysis project Ga0058701, IMG submission 97039) | Agave microbial communities from Guanajuato, Mexico - Or.Ma.e | ecosystem: Host-associated > Plants > Phyllosphere > Phylloplane/Leaf | place: Guanajuato, Mexico | collected 2012-06-04
CTGTAAACCTGCAGCAAGTACCAAATCAATATGACTCTCTGAAGAACTCACAAAATACTACATCCAATCAACCAGTTTCAAGTCAGATATCGTTGGTTCTCGATCAGTATATGCCTCAAACATTGACCGCAGCAAATAGCAGGCCGGCATATCAACAAATGGGAGTGATGAATCAAGCTAGTTTTGAATCCAACATGGTGCCTAAGCAGACAGAATTGCAGCAAATGCAGCAAGAGCAGCTGAAACTCAATCAAGTTAGCCCACAAGCAACCCAACAGCAAATGTTAATGTCGGCCCAGCAGCAGAATAACACTTTCTCTACGTTCATGCAGGATCCACAACAGCAGCAACAGCAGCAGCAACAACAACAGGAGTTGATTCAAAACACAGCTGCAAATCAATCTTTGTCCCAAGGTGTACCAAATCAATACTTTGGCCCGAATCCCGGCGCCAACCAAATAGCCCAGCCATCTCAGATCCTGCCAGTTATGTTTGACCATCCAATGAAGAATCAGAATATGACTCAGATGAATGATTTGCAAAACCAGTGCATCCAACAGCAAGTACCTTATCAAGGGCAAAGTTTAGAGATCATGCAGGCTGAGAATGATTTTGATCAGACTTGCAGTGACCAAGAGCCTCATGTGAAACGGGGCAACAGGAGAAGACAGGATAGAATGTTTCGGAAGCAGCCCCAGTCGCTCGAAGTTGGTTCTGGCGATTTTTATGCAAATTCTAGACCAGTTGGCGATGACAAGTACCAAAGGCAAGCACTTCCTCGAACAAACAGCCCTCATCACAGCAACCGTAGTGTGCAAGCCTACGATTTGGCCTCGGCGAAGTCCCCGAGGCACCAGTCTCGTCCATGGTCGCAGCAAAATCAGAAGACTCAAAAACAGCGAAGACTGCCCCAGAAACCAGAGGGCCTCGGTCCACTTCACCCGGTGAATTTGCAAACTCCACAATCGTCGGACGAGCACCTCTCAGCAACGGACCAACAGGAGCATGAAGCACTGGATGACACCGTAATGAGGCACAGATCTCACCAGCAGAAAAACTCTTTCCGTGCAGATCCATCAAATCAAAGAGATCTACAATCGACTCGAGGTATCAAACAGAAATCTACCTCTCGCTCTACGCAACAAAGAACCCCCGTTTCTAACCCCTCTAAGGGAATGTACCATTCGACAGGTGGCGCAAAAGATCGCCATACTCAACGCCGTACGGAAAGTATCACCGACAGCGAGCCAGAAGAGGAGTTAGAGGATAATTTAGAGGATATCGAAATGGAGGAGGATTCCACAACCCAGGAGTCAAACTATCTTGATAGACCTACCACGCCGTTTCAGAGTAAGGCAAGAGATCAAAATTCGAGTGCTGATTCTAAGGGTAAAAAGAAGGCCACATCTGTACCAAAGCGTGAGACGAGTGAGAGCTCGAAGAAATCCAATCCCACGCAAGCAGATGACAAAGCGTTATATTTGTTGAACGAATTGAAATTAACTGAACAGGCTAATCAAGTGATGGAGCATCAGCAGCTGTTGATTAAACAGAGCCAAGAACTGATAAAGTTGCAACAGGCCCAGCTAGAGCAGAAGAATGCCGCAACGAAAGCAACTTCAGAGAAGGAAGTCTCGCCGCCAAAGGAGCAAAAGGAAAAGTCTGAGAGTGCACAGGTACCCCAAGAGTCAAGAAAATCGACCAACGATGAGGATCTCGGTGAGGTCCAGAACCAAGAGGGCAGCAATGAACTATGCAAGGGAGTATCGAACAAAGATACGAGCCACTCCACAGATGACTCCTCCAATTTAGACCGCCAGTTGATGGACAAGGGCAGTAAGAATCAGTCAAGAAGTGAGGATGCTGGTAAGGTGAACACTCAGTCTATTAACGAAGCCACTTCTGAATCGCGAGATCACGGTCAGAGAAGTGCAGACTCACAAAAGGATAGAATCAAGAAGTCGACCAATTCCACAAACGCACATCACCACCAGGATCCACTTGCGTCGGCCACGAACTCCCATACCGCATTATCGGCTAATCGTCCACGTAGGGATCTACTGCAGTCTCCAACCGACACAACGGACTCAGATTTGGAACTGACAGCCTCCAATAGACGTTCCGCACGTCCAGCTCGCAATCAGGGATTCATCGTCGCCACTCCAAACAGTAGGTCAAGAAGTCTTGCGAGAAGACGCGAACCAGTGGGTTTGCCCCCATCTCCACTTCCTGTTGCTGCCGCGATCCAGTTGCACCAAATGCAGCAACAACACATGAAAAATCAACCCCAGACCGCCATCAACCGTGGACCATCGGCTCTCAATCGGACAGGTTATTTGCGTTCGCGTTCGGTAACAAGCTCCCCCAATCATATGTTTGAACGCTCTCCATTCAGCGGCTACTCCACAGATAATCAGCATAATCGACCCACTTCGCCTGACACAATGAGCGAATACGGAGGAGGAGCACGAAGACGCAGGCGTTTACCTGAGCCTCCGAGTAATGCAGTTCCACTTACTCCGTCAATGGTAAGAAAAATGATTCAAGCACAGAAGGCAGCCGCAACTAGCTCATCAAAACTCTTGACCAGTGTCAACGCACAGTCGACCATGTTGACCAATATGCATTCGACGCGCAATCCAAGCTTCGACCGTCTACCATCCGATAGGATCCTCGACTCGGGACTCTTCTATCACAATCAGCTTGGCGATCGTAACCTTTCGAAGCACCAGTCGGTGTCATTCGCCAAGGTACCTGGGCAAGCCCAAAAATTCAATCCATCTCCCTACGTTAAAAGCGATAGTAATAGGCCGCCGGCGAGTGGGCCACTGTCTGGGTCATCCATGTTGAGTCAATCTAGCGGGAATCCAAATTCGAAGGATCTAAGCAGCCATTTCCAAAGCCATGCCTATGACAGATCCTTGATCCCGACCAATATTGCGGATCCCAAAGATACAATTGAACTTGACAAGCTGATCAGCAATCTGGACGGCATTTATGCTTTGGACCGGAAGAGGAATCTCGATCATAGCGCGATCAATTTGGCTAAAGACAAGCCAAGCTATTTGAATTCGACTAGCTTTAGTCCGAAGCATATTGGACATACTGGCAGTGCTGGACTATATCCTTACCAGTCGTCTCTCCTCTCCAGTCAACCGACTCGGCCGTCATATAGATTTGGTCAGACCGATATGTTGCGGAGGAACAGCGAAGGGGAGTCTCTTCCGTTGTACCGATCCCTTGCGGACAGTTATCGTACCACCATTGATCACGCGAACAGATCTCCAATTGATCCAAATCAATCCCTTGATTCATCGAAACCTTACGCTCTTAAGCATCATACTCCTGGCACACACTTGTCCACCACCTCAAAATACTATGATCCTACGAAGACTTCATATGCAAGTGCATTGCCTACAGAACTGAACAGCACATCAGCCTACAAATATTACGATAACTTCGTCTCAGAACGCCACCGTCCGGTACAGCATAATCCGTTTGGGAGCACATTGAATGCACCTGCTAGTTCATTACACCAGAGTTCTTTGAGCCAACTTCAGTCAGCCGGTGGGCAACTTCAGAGGGATAGCAAATATAATCTTCATGGAAATCCTTCACAGATCACATCTGCTAATATCAACTCCCTTACAGATACGAGGTATTTCCGGCCGATTCATTCTTCTTTCGGTGAATATAATAGTAGAGGAGGGATATCGTACGGAGTCAACGCGGATAGAGATAGTTTCAATCTAAGCGGTCAGAGGCAAGTGAAAGATTTAGATCAACGACAAATGAGCCTCGACCGATATTACCAAGACGATATCGGAAATTCAATAGATCACAGACGCTATCAGAAAGATCTATCATACATGAAGAACAGTTCTTTGAACCGATCCCTCGAGACAAATCCAAGGTAAGTACAGTGTCTTCTGACGATGATCTGTCTGGACTAGACGTTTTGTCTTTCTGGTCATTTTTAATTAACATAGCTACTAACATAATCTTTCACCCTAATTATAACCCAGTTCGTATCATATGTACACATCTGAAGCCGCTCACGGGGGTTACTCCACTGATTTAACTCATATACGACAGAATGTGACCATGCCTGGTTATCTCTCAAACCAAAGAGGACTAACACCTCTAACCAAGGTAAGTTTCTTTGAAGGTTTTAGAAACTCTTCTTCGATCCTCTCAAAGATAGTTCAAATCGCTAACATAATCAATTGCGACGAAAATCTAGGACGAAATCATTAATCACGCGCCGAAGTTCAACTCGATCGGCTACAGATTTGGAACAGAGAATCAGAATAAGTACGTGAATGAACAGGCTATTTCGAGCGATTGTCTCCAATCCAGATACCCACACCCATTCAAAAGGATTTTGCTTAGTAAAAATCCCAAAGATAGGATAGGTAGGCGCCCCTCCCATTCACAATCCCTAATGAGCATGCAATACTCAGTTGTATCATTCATCCCAGTTGATATACGGCCTGTCAAACTTCATCAAAAAGTTTGAGTCTTGAGAGTATATAACTAATCTCCCTATTTCGATCCAATCCAATCCAAACAAAGGTAATGGTATTGGAGTTCAGATTGTCGGCGGACGACCTTTGCCTAATGTGTACGACAAAGTGAATCGGTGTATAATCAGTTCCGGTGCGTTTGTGAGCGCAGTCTTTCAAAGTAGTAGTGCCCATCTTGCCAACGAGCTCCGTGAAGGTGAGTATCGGTCTGAAAGTGCTCTTTCTTATGATTTGATATCTTAGCCGGAGCCTAACCAATAGCAAAATTCTGGAAAAATTTAAAAAGGCGATCAAATTATCGAATGGAATGGAGTCAATCTGTGCAATCGTAGCAATGCTGAAGTTCAGCAGATACTCTTGAGTCAATTTTCGGACGAAGAGGTCGAGATAGTTTATCTCAATCGGGATAAATTTACCGACGCATATGGAGTAGATATGAAGATGGACGATGAGACAGCATATTTCAATCAACGGGTGATCGATCAGAAGAACAATAGCAACGAGCAACACATTGATCTATTTGATAAATTTTCGCGGGTCAACAGATCTAACCAAGGACAAGGTGTAAGCACTCGTAACTCCAGTGAACCCTTTAGGGATAGTATCCGTCGCAAGTTATCGCTGTCATCAATCTCACACAAATGGTCAAGATGAAGAATTCCGAGAAATTACCCTCCCAGTGCTTGTTTAGAAAAAACTGAAGTAATAATCCCTTAACGTTCGCAATGGTTTTAATGGTTAAAGCTTGGACATCTGATAGATACCTCTCTGAGTTTTAGTTTGGAAAGATTTAATGTAACTGAAAGTTGTTATATCATGTATTCAAACATGGGAGGGAAATCTCCTACAAATTTGAGTGGATGTCCACGCAGTATGAATGCAACTCCAAATCATCGCCGAGTGGACCTGGGCTATGACTCATAGATATCAATAATAAATTGATTAGATTTATGCATCTGGCCCGAAGCAATGTTTGGAAGTAAGGTGAATAACTGACCAGCATGATCAACAGACCCTTGAAACGATAGCCTAAATCTGGTCACACCAGATTGGCCCATATCCAGCTGCTTGGATGCTTCAGTGTTCAACCAACTATGTAGATTTGGGCGTAAGTGATCACCTCGTCTTGATCACTCAGGCACTCATGGGATTATGTCTCCCATGATGATGATCTTTGGTTCCTGGTTCGCTGTCTGGTTTACTTGGGGGCACAACAATGTGACTATATCATCCCGAAACTTACTTGTGTGAATGCCGGCGATCGCTTGAGGGAGCTCGGCTCTCTCCTAGCATGGAACATATGCATGATAAAGCTATCAATAAAACTGGATTGAAGAGGGCAACAATTAGCGAAATTTGTACCAGGTTTGTAAGCTCCCACATTTCAATGATAAATAGTTGGCTGAATTTTGGGATGAATTTGCAAACTTTGTCCAGCGACAACTATACATGTTTGGCCTATCGTCTGCTGGCCAAAATTTTGCTTCGATAATCCACTTTTTTCACCATTTGTGGGTGGAAAATTTTTGAATCAGAAGAAAAACGAGTACTGATCCACGGATTACTTAGTTGCATCTGTGATATCAGTATTTTGAACCATGCCTTCTCCGAAATCCCCATCGACATCAGGAAGAGTCCAGCTTGATGGCGCTGGAACCATGGGCAACTGGAGCGAGCATGATAAAGCTGGTTCACGAGTTGCCTCAGGAAAGGGACGGGAACCATCGCTTACACCACGAAGTGGGGTTGTTCAAATTTATCAGAGGAAAGAGACATACATACCGGCGGGCGCCATGCGTCCGGGAAACCAAGACGAACTATCTACCGAAGCTAAGGTCGAGATGATATTATCACTCCTGGCCGCTGTAGACTTTTTGATTCTTTTATTTTACCTGTACTTTGCCAGATGCGTAACAAACACAACGGAGGATTACTACATGAAAATCTTCGCCTTAGTAGGCATCTTTGCAGCTCTGTTTATATTTATGCACCGGGCCCTTCAACGAAGGGAATTGATTGTGCCTGGTGGTGTTGGATTTTTGATCTTTTTCTTCATTACAGGAGTTATTCTAGCCAATTTTATGGGAGTTTATTGGGCAGTAAGTTGTATGTGCCAATGTCCGTCAACTGCCAATGCATTCATCGCTAGACAGAGGGAAGATTTCATGATATTCTTGTTTGAAATCACAGGTTCACTCCTGTTGGTCGTTATCCTGGTAAACTCTGCTATCGCGGACACATACGTCTAATCAGCACAGCTACTCATTGTACACTACAGTCTCTAGTAAGCGTTTTGCGCGCATCTTGTAAACAAGTTGAAAGGAAAACATGGAACGTATATCCCATGAGTTAGAGAGATGAATAATATAATTTTATCATAACAATGCCTGTTCTTAGGTTGAGAAAACATCCTGCCACATTCAGTGATGAGGATATATTGATCAATCAGTCGGATTATCCAGAACTAAGACTCAACGATGTAGTAGAATTGAAGCCACCTAAGGGTGGCAATTCGGATAATAGGATTCTGTTACAGGTTAGGGCATGGCCTGAGGGAAATCAGAGCTATCCCAACTGTGTTAGCATTAAAGATTCTGTTGTCAATACCCATCTCAAACTATATGCCGATGTCTTGGTTAACATCATAGACAAGAAAGATGTCCTTGTGGATTCGATCGAGATATGTTTCAGCAATGCTTATTTAGCTCGCAGTTATATGTGGGGTTTGAGAACCCACTTGAACAATAGATGCGTCTATCAAAGACAAAAATTAGATTATTTGCATATCAGGAGTCAGATATGCGAAATATGGTCTCGGGGATTGAGGGTTTCATCGGGATTTGTTGATGACGACACAAAGATAGTGTTCCGATCGGCCTCAAGTCTGGTCTATCTTTTTATCCAAATGAGCTCTGAGATGTGGGATTACGACATAAATGGTGATCTCTACTGTGAGAAAGCAATAAACGGATTCCTGACAGACCTTTTTGAAACTTGGAGACGAAACGAATGTAGTCATGATATAAACATAGTCTTGTTTTCAAGAACATTTTACGACGCCGAAAAGATCGACGAATTCCCCACGGAAATGCGAGAATGTTTGCAAGTTGACTACAAGGGTCGATTCTATGAAGACTGCTACAGAGTCGCCTTCCAAAATGATAGATTTGATCTCCATGATTGGAACGCCAAGTTGACAACTCTCAAATCTCTGTTCAATCAATATCAAAAAGAAGTCATTAATAGGCACCAGGGAAAATATAGTACCCGCGTTCCGAGAGCTTATAACTCTTCGGCGGCCCAGGGAAATTTCTTAGAAGTCCTCAATATGTCGTTGAATGTGTTCGAAAAGCATTACTTTGATCGTAGTTTCGACAGAACAGGTCAATTATCTGTGGTCGTGTCTCCCGGTGTGGGTGTTTTCGAGGTTGATTTTGAAATGACAAATTTGACAAAGCAAAGGATAATCGATAACGGTATTGGTAGCGATCTAGTATGTCTAGGTGAGCAGCCCTTACATACTGTGCCATTGCTAAAGTTCAACTCAAAATCATCCCAGATCGATCATAATCTTGCAGCATGTGATGTTTACAATATGCCCCATTGGATCAATCTAAGTTTTTACTCTTCCCAAAATGAAGTTTATTACTCAAACTTTGTTCCAAGAATCAAGCTACCTACTCTAAGCGCTGCGACAAGGAAGCTCAGAAACGATGCCAGTCGTATAACTATCACCCAAAACAATGTTAACTCGACATCCCCTGGGCGGTCTAATCCATTGATCGATAGCTCCGGATATCAAAATGGGTCTTGCGCCTCAAGGCAAAAGGAACCAACTGGATCGAGCTCAAGGGATTCAACGATGGGAACCTATAATGGCCATTTTCATTTCCTAACAAACGCCGGTAATGGTTGCAATAAGACGATGAACGGGCAGAATGGAAATAGCCACCACTCTAATCACCATCCACCAAGTATGCCTGACCTCGTTGATTACGACGATTATGATGCTCAGGTATTCAAAGCAAACTCCATAATAACATTTCATTCGCAGAAAAAGCAGCATCCATCCTCTAGAGGTACCTCAGCTGGTGCTGACAGGTCAATCTTGGCAGACATGGATCCTAATGTCGACTATATGTCAGATCTCGACGACGAGGATTTCAGCGAACGTGATAGCAGAAATAGGCCGGGAAACATCCGAAGACGCTCTTCGGATGTCAGAAATTACAATGAATATAATCGCAATATGAGAAAACAAGCAAGTGAGAACCTACCCATTGGATCAAATACTCTCAATTCTCAGCAACTGCACCAAGTACAAGCTCCACGTGAATTTTTAAACTCCATCAATAATCACCAATCCATCAATGGACAGAACACCTTCACTCGGATGTCCCTCAAAGACAGTTATCTGTCTGATGTCAGAATGAAGCCCGAATCAGCGGACGATTTGTCCGTTAGAGGTTACAATGTGCAATCTAGTCGACTGAATCGGTGCACAACTCGGCCAAAAGCATTGATTAACCCATTTGATCCCTCTCACATGACGATAAAACTGACGCCAAATCGCCGCCGTTGGACTCACGTTTTCCCACAGGGCCCCACTGGAACTTTTATGCAGCAGCACCACTATCAACCCACTGCAGTGGCCCAACAAGGAAGAGGTTCCCTTCCCTACCTTGCCGACGTCTCCCCTCCGGCTACTTTGCTTGAGAACGAGCCATTACAGAGGGAATGTCCTCTGAATGGTTGTGCCGGAAATCAGCGACCAGCGAGAGTGTATGGAGCTCGAACGGAAACCCTTTACTCACGTGAGCCAAATGTTTCGAGTATCTCAATCTTCCAAAACGACAACAACTCTCTGAGAAGCAACAAATTACGCTCACAGCAACAACAGTTTGTCTCAAATAAGAGTACATTGGTGTCGAATGATACCATAAGATTTGCCTGGTGCGCCTCGGGTGAGCAAGAATGGACGCCCGCAATAACCACTGGAGTTGATTGGAAATCTCTCACCATGCCAGCATGTCTCCCATTGACAACGGATTTTTTCCCGAGCAAAACGAGCTTACAGAACGACTATGTCATCAGCGAATACAACATTGACTCCAGTTGCATCCATCCACGTTATACTCTGATTGAGGTCTACCGAGAATTGGTCTGTCAACGGTTACAGAAGGGTTTTCAAATAATTCTGTTGCCCACCCAACAGCAACAAAAACAACGACAACAACAATTAGAACAGAAACAGCAGCAACAACAACAGCAACTTCAGCAGCAGCACCAGCAAAAGCAGCAGACCCAGAAGCAACAACAGTCACAGGGCCTAGGTCAAAGTCGTCGATCGTCTCGACAGCAGAGCTCTAGCAGGAATTCGTCCATCGGCAGTGCCTTGGTTAGCGGAAATCTAGTCTCCTCGCTGAACACGATAACCAGAAATCTGAGTCTGAATTCGGGCAGACAACAACAGTCACCATTGCAATCGATTGAACAGGAACGAGAATGCACCGAGTACACGATGAGTATTGGCCGCATCTTTCACAAGCTAACCCTCAATGGAAACACAATCACAGTCACCCAATACAGGCCTAGGCATCCGTATCCAACGATCAAGATTGATTATTGTTACCGCTTCCGGGCTCCATTCCACGAAACATATGGTCAGTCTTGGGTGCATTTCAAGAGTGAAAAGCTGGAAGATTATGGTTGGAATTATCTGGACAATTACATATGTGCCAGAGGGGATTCGTACGAGTTGAGGAGTAGCCTGAAATTTTGGCGCTTCCGCATACTTGTGTTGCCAAGTAAACTGTGTTTGCGTAAAATGGTCCACAACCAAACGACTGTCGACGATTCATCTACACGCCAACAGCAACAACAACAACAGCAGCAGCAACAGTCTCAGCAATTGCCGCCAGGTGCCGACCATAAACAGCAAGCGAGATCAACAGAGCAGCAATCGAAGAAGAGCTTGATTACATCCAATTCATCAACATCCTCGTGCAGCTTGAGCTGCGATAGCATCTCAGAGGTGGGCTCAAGGCACGATATATTCTATCTCGATTATAGTGACGAAGATCGGGACTCTTTGATGGAAAGTTTCATAAAATTGTTGGAGATAATTAACAAAACCCGAAGAGCTAGCGCATCTCGTGCTCCCACCTCATCAGTATCATCAGCTACTGTTGGCACTGTGGGCCCTAATGTTGGCGGCGCTGTTCCCTCTTCGTCCGCCAGTCTTCAGTCGAACGGATCGGGAAACACTAGCTCGAGCTCCAGTTGCGGTTTCACCTCATCAACAACCTCGTTTACAGGCAACAGCAGCACCACCAATTTCACCCCTACAGTGAAGGATTCGGCCACCCTTTACGGCAGCAAGCACAACTGTTCTCCGTCGCGTTTGATTGTTCAAATTGGCTCGTCTGCCGTGAACTTTATTGCCGACCATTCCTCAAGCCCGGCAACCCTGACGACGAGCTCCAGAAAGGATCCCGCTCACAAGTTGTCCAGCGGCAGAAATTGCACCCTGTTTGTGGCACAGGATTGCCCCCTCTACGCCGCAAGTGATGATGCCGATGCAAAGCTCCGGTGGGAATCCATCAACATGGATATTGATTCGCCCTCGCGCGATGCTAAACGTTCCGAGTGGGTCCACGTTCAGCATCATAATTATTTCGATATTAATCAAGCCTTCGAGCTGGTGATCAAATGGATGGTGGCCAGTGGTTCGGGAATAGCCGAAATGGTGCAAAGTTGGTCGAGGAAAGCGGGAAACTCAAGCGTCCATCTGGTACCCATTCCATGGGAACCATTTGCAATGCCATACTCTGGAAAAGCTGACCCCTTGCGTTGTCCGCTCGTTATCGAATTAGATCTCGCTTGTTTGCCCGTGAAATGCTCCAACTACTCTCGAGCATTTTCGATTGCTAGTGATGGCACTAACTCAAGCACTCGCGAGACAAATGCAAGTGTCCCACGAGCTTCCTTTCTGAGCGATTGGCAAATAATGAGCCTCCAGGAGTGCATACTGCGTCGCTTTGGCTTCATTCGTTTTCATGATCTGATCTCCACCGAAGACATAGAGCGCCAATTCGTCCACCTGTCTGGGTTCGCCTTTGTTGCCTTGCCCGATTTGGTGAGCTCAGGTTCGCCTTCGGACCAAAATGGCTGCCCAACGAGCGGCCACTGCGGCCAGACTCCAGCCGAAGCAGCATCGTCACTTGAGCTAGGCGGCGGCTTGACACAGACCAACAATCAAGAAAACGGCCCCGGCTCGCAGCAAACTGCCTCCTTCCTCAAGTCTAGCAGGCCGGAAAGAGCTCAGGCAAGGCCATCAGCCAGCATCGCGAGTGGGGACAGTGGTTGCGAGTTGGAGGTCTCAAGCAGAAACGTATCATCAGCGGAGGCCCCGAGCAGAAACGTATCATCAGTGCAGGAGGGCAAGCGAGGTGAATTGGGCCCAGCTACTAGTTCTGCTCAGAGACAGCCCCTGTCTAAGCCAATCGCTTCGCAGTGTGATCAGCAGAATTTGCTGAAAAAGAATCTGATGCACCAGGAGACTGTGAGCAGTCCGCATGAAGAGTATATAACTAGACACATTGGGGGCGCTCGCCAATATAAGGCAAACAAATTGCGCAACGAGAACGAACCGCTCAAGTTTATTTGGTCCTGGAATTATATGTTGACCAAACGTTGGCGTTCGCCATCAACACAGGACGAGAGCTATGCAGTGAGTTTGATGCGGGATTTCAAGCACTTTTGCGCCAACGGCGACAATCGATTGGTGGACTTTTGGCTCGAGTTGGAGAGCATGAAGTTGGTGTGAGAATCACTTGGGTGTCTCTTATATCTAATCACACACACTCACTCCTTCATTCATTCATTCATTCATTCTCTCATTGAAAAGCACACACAAATATGCACACAAATACACACACACACACACTTGGCATAGTAGTGGTTGAACAAACAAATATAATAATAAAACAAGCTTGACTTCTAGTAATTTGCTAGTAATTTGACTGATTAGTTTTTGCTATCGGTCTGAAAAAGCAGCTGGTGTTACACTGGGTTAATATTGCATTAACGTTGCTGCATCTAGTCCATCAGTTTGTCCTCCAGGATGAACTGATGGTTAAAGAGGGCATCTGAGTGTGTGTGTGTGTGTGTGTTAGACAAAGTAAGCGGCCAAAAGCAAGCAAAGTTTGCAAAACAGAAGAGACCACTGGAGGAGAGTGGGTCTAGAAGTTTCGCAAATTGATCGAGCTCGCCGCTTTGCCTAGTGCACGAAAGTGGCGTGTCTGTTTACGCGCCACCATGGGCAGTGTGTGGCCCATGAAGCCCATGAAGCGCCCGCTGCATTACACACTTTGGGCGTGGGTGTTTCGTTTCTGGGAAATTAAGTGAAAATCCACCGGCTACAAGCTGCTGGCCTGTCACTATAGGAGCCACCCTTTGCCTGGTGCCTCCTCGCTGACCAAC
>Ga0058701_10003090_pt1 | contig 13009 bp, 8 predicted proteins | sample AgamicOrMae_FD_97039 | JGI IMG/M metagenome (GOLD analysis project Ga0058701, IMG submission 97039) | Agave microbial communities from Guanajuato, Mexico - Or.Ma.e | ecosystem: Host-associated > Plants > Phyllosphere > Phylloplane/Leaf | place: Guanajuato, Mexico | collected 2012-06-04
GCCCACATGTTTTAATAAGCACGTTCTCAAATACCGATCTACATTCAGAGTGCTCCGATTCTATCGACTTTCAATATGATCGATTTTTTTCCGCTTTTTGAAAGTAGTCTTTTCGTTATAAGTGAGGGTAGGTTGAGGTAAGCTTGGTTAAGTTACTACGTTAGTTTGAATTGAGGTAAGTCGAAGATAGCGTATATTAGGTTACCTAGGTAGTAAAGTTGTATTGTCTGAAGTGCCCTTTTTGTCCCAGTAAGAAAGTTGCGCCAAAGGATTGATTCCTAATGTATGAAGAATGATGACAACAATGCCACGATAATCTGAAGTGCACTGCAGCAGAAAAGTGAAGAAAATTGCTTTAGCCGCAAAAAGCCAACTCCATGACTGTGATTACAGTCAATTTATGCTACTCTATGCAATCTTATTTCTTACAAAAGTTTCGGACAGGAGAAAAAGGAGCTCGGTCCGGGGTAGATAAACGTCGTTAGCGAAGCTTGTCTTCATCCAAATTCCGATCCAGATTCCTTTTCAATGCAATCAGCAAAAACAAAATAAATCTCTCGAGTTCCGAATTAAATATGGGCATTGATTTTAATTTAAACGTAAACATAATGATTGAGTGTTGAAGTCGTGATTACCGTGACCACGTCATAATGCCTGTCCATGAGGTTTTGCAAGTTCCCCCGCCGCCATTTTCCTGGCTGACCCCCCAAGCAGACATGCGCTAGACGCAGAGAGAACGGAACGCCCCGCTCCACTTCTGAAACGAACGCCATCCTATGTTTGCGGTTTGCTTTTGAAATACTGTAGTTTAATTATCGGTGGCAATGCAAGGTGTGCCGCAGGAACAACGTCAAACAAAGCGACAATTACAGATGCGCATTCTCAATGCAACAAGAGCATCGCGCTGTTCCTACTGCAGTGCTTAGCATAATATGAATATGTTTGCCATCCACGTTTTGTTTCTGATTTCTTCTCGGCATTATCAAATTCGGCACCGCGCTTCCCACCGTCGAGTTGCGTTCCGTCGTCGCAGCCATATTCGTGGGCGGAGACGCCGGCTAATGACTCAGCCATGAGTTATTCGGTCGGACCGTGTCGCGTAGGATGTCTTCTAGTCGGTCCAAGTTTCGGACACCTAGCCGAACAGAACATGCATTCTGAACAGAACTGAACAAGCAGAGCCTCCCGCGTCCGTGGCCGGCCTCTGCAGGCCCGCCGAGAGCCCCGCGCCCTGTGCAATGGTCGGTCTCAGAGGACCGGTCTTCGGTGCTTATGAACATGTTTTCTTATCCGTGTTGTGGCAGCCATGCAAGATTTACGACCAGCACCGTGCAGTGGTCCAGAGCGGGCTGCGTCCGCGCCGGTCCCCGCGGGCCCCCGGAGGACAGCCTCTCCTCTCTAACCAACCGGCGAGTCTTGCGCTGTTTCCTTCTCGCGGACCGGCCCAACCAGGCCAGGCCGAACCAAGCCCGTCCTGTTCCAACCGGCCCGTCCCATTTCCACGCGGGAGCAGGACGTCTCTCTTCATCACTATTTATTTGCAGTTGTAAGACACCGGTCACCGGTTACCTAGTAATGAAGCCATTACTTGATAATCATAACCGTGGGCCGGCCGGTTTGCCCGAGACGCAGTCCGCCTGAGGGAGCTCTCGCCCAAGGGCGCTTGCATGACAACTAGCTCCAGATGAGCTGAACCATAATTACACGATATCGGCAGCTTCCAAAGGCAACAAAACTCTGCAAGCCCAGCACCGCGTTTTTCTCTCTTTTCTTCCAAAAATATAAATGACGACTCCAGGCGGCATAGCGGGCAGGAGCAGCTTGTGGGGGAAAGAATTCCACCAAGTTCTTGGTACCGCAGTGTCGACCAGAAAGCCCATAAATCTGTCCAGGCAACGTCTTTATAATTGAGGGATTACAGCTGGAAACGGGAACTTGTCACTTCAGCATGAAGGGTTCGCTGCGACCTCGGATGACCCCGAGTCTCCAAGGGCATTCGCCAGATGGCACGATGCCGCAAACAAGAAACACAATACTTCTCTTTTTTAGCCGGTCCGGCCTTGAAAACCATAAAAAACCAGAGGTAGAGGTCCTCCTCGACCGAAAGGAAACGGTTTTCTTGTATCAGCCGCAGCATGGGGTTGCCCGCTCTCTCTTCGCGCTAAACGGTTTTTTGTTTTTGCCTTCTGAATCACTTCTCGCCACGTGCAACCGAAATCAGTTCCCCGAAGCTCCAAACCATTTTCGGAGTGAAAATGATGGTTGTGAATAGGCGAGGAGCAAGATGAGAGGGTGTTCTCGTAGAAGTTTTAAGAAATTCAGTCACAGTGTGAAAGTGCAACACATCGTGGGCCAGTTCCATCTCCAGTGAACGGAGCAGTGATGGCAACCGCATTGGAAGAGCTACACGACGCTTCAATTAAAGGTCCCCTCTTCCCCTCTGGTGTTCTCCACAGGTTCTCCGGCGGAAAACACAGCAAAGGCCGCAGAAGGGCACGTATTTCCGGCACGGGGCAGGGCAATTGTCAGAGTGCGAACCCCGACGCCAAGGCACCCGACCCTGATCCATGGGCCACCCCGCCGAATCTTCCCCAGCATCCCTTCCCTTCCCGCTACTCACCCCAGCCAGACGGGGAAAGCGTACTGGGGCGTGATATTGAAGCGAAAGTCTCCAGAGAGGCTGGGAAGCGGCCGGAGGGTGGATCCAAAGAGACTCGATAAAAAAATACCTCTAGTTAAGTCATTCGTATAATGAGGGGCCGGGCTCTTCCCTCCTCAACGCAGACGTTGTCACCCATTTTTATGGTATTCCGGGTGTGTGTATTTTTAGCGCGCGTTTTAAATACGTATACATTCCTCTTTTTTATGTTCCATCTCTCGAGGGCCACTGAAGGGAGGATGTGTGGATGGAATACATTATAAGCTGGCAGTCATCCGTCATTTTAGAGCGGAGAGATTTAAGTCTGAGAAAGTAAACAGCAGTGAAGGAGATCATGGCGGGCAAGAGCAAGATGGGGGTGACCGGGCCGCTCCAGCTATGGCCGCAGGGCGCCTTTTATACTCTCAGCAGATTTACGGATTCTCGATATGAATTATTTGCGACCCTGAGCGGTTACAATAAAAATCGCTTCTGCCTACGCAGCTCGCCATAATGCGATATTGATGCTGAATCGCCGCGGCGACATGAGAGTGCATCTTCCGCCGTCGCCGTCCGAGTCACTGGGGATATCGACGAATCCTCTCATCATGTTTTATTCCATTCAAAAGTGCACATCAAAGGCATACATCTTCGTTACTTCCAGTATTAGATTTGAGGATGCAACAGCTCGTGTGCGTTCCGTGCACCATAAGCTATTTTCGTGGCCCCTCGCCTCTACAGTAGATATAAATACGTAAACTTTTTCCTCCGCAGCATCCTGGCGACGTATACGCCTGGGGTGGAGGACTCTTCTCCGTAAGAGGACCGCTTTACCTTCCTCTAAACTGAGAAAATCTTCCTCTTACAAAGTAGCGAAATAACTACTTAAACAATGTATATTTGAAACGGGCAATTTAACCCATGTTGTGTAGTCTTTCATGACCGCAAGCTGAGTGGATCTACCACGGAGCGAGGCTTTAAGGTGCCTTGTTTAACGATGCGCCTGGCTTGGTGACGAACAGTGTAGAGAACAGGACGCATGAAACACTATCTTTAAAATTGACAGTGTAGAAGAAACCTAAATAGCAACGCTTCCAATAACACCGTACGGCATTCTTCTCTGCACCGAAGTGGAGGATTCCCCTTAAGTACAACCACTACCTACTTCGATATTTTTGGGTGCGGTATCGAAATTTCTGAGGAGAAAGAATCCCGCCTTAGCGTGAAATGCAGAAACAGTTTATTGACCCACCCGGCAAAAATCAAACTATCAACAAAAAGCTCTAAAGAAAGGACCACCCTCGGATACCTGCATAGAGGAAAAAAAAATGCCGCGGCCACAGGTAAATGAACTAGGGCCATTGTTGCAGGTGAAATTTTGTTCGTTGAACCCGGAACACGGAGCACCCTCAAGAAAACAAGGGAGCCGACTCAAAAGGACTCGCCACAATGTTACGCAATAAAGAAGAATCGCGAATTTTCCCGACAGTTGACGTGTTGTGGTCCGTTCCGTGCGTCTATCTCTGATAACGACAGAGCGCGCGATTTTACACGGATTTATGGCGCGTTATGCGGGGCTTGTTTGCCAAAAGCGTTTTCCGGCGCCATTCCCTGCATCATCCGTCCGCTTTAGATGACATTTCCATCCCAAACGACGCATATTCATCTGTCGGAAGAATGGACCCAGCTTGCTTTGTGGTTCAGGTGATAACCGCTCCAAAATACTTTCTTTTTGTGAGTAGGGAGCCCTCTTGACGTGGTGTATGGTATATCTTTAGCTAGTTAAAGCCTTATACTTGAGCTCATGTCTAAAAAAGACAGTGATTTTTTAAAGAAAGAAATACACTATAAGACAAGTAGAAATCAACCAGGTCTTGTGGCGATCTTCTGAAACAAGCTCGTGAAGATTGTATTGTTTCGAGTTGTCCAGCCCCCTTGTTCACTTGTGAGTACTGATCACCTCATTGGTCGTTAAGGAACAGGGTGTACAAAGAACCAGACTTACTTGGTAAAATCACACATTTCTCTATCAAAAAGATTATCTGACCGAGTCTAAACCAAGATGAAAAGAGGAACCTCTTCAGTCCCAAACACATGTTTCAAAGTCATCAAAAAATCCTATTGCATAACTCACTGATTTTCTTTTTTTTGGAGGGGAGAGGGGGGAATATCCCCGGCAGGTTTTATTTTGAACCTGGACTGTGGTTCAATAACTCACGCCTGGTTCTTGTTTTACAGCGTGTATCCGTAGACAGATTGGTCATTTACAAATTCTCCGGACATTCATCTCCTTGACAATGTTGGCCACCCTGACCGAATAGATAAGCAACCACCAATCCCATCTTACGGGAAGGTTGGCTACAATGGCTGCTAGTTTTTAAACATGGTTTCCGCATTACAAAGCTAGCGCAAGAGGGAGGAATAAGGGACTGGTAAATCTCCTGAGAGTCTGGGTCGTACATCACTTCAGTCAGCCGGGGTGTCTCCGACTGCCTCCGGCTCAACAGAGGGCACCACTTCGATTCAGCAACACTATCGTACCTGCGCAGCATCCCAAATCGGCCTGCGAGATCCGGAAATCGGGCACGTTTTCAAGCTGGACAATACTAAACCACACTAACTTCTTTCGTATCGATTGTTACTTATTGTGCAGAGAAAATGATTCAAAGTTTTGCATTTTGAAGTTAACCGCAAGATTTTTGGTGGAGATATTAAATAATAGCACAAAACTAATTACCTTTTCTTCACAAGCTACATTAATAAAGTTCGCAGTGCGAAGAAAACACAACCAGAAGAGCAAGAGAAGTTCAGAAACAATGAACTTATTTTGGGGGGTTTGAAGGAAACCTCCCATCTGTTGGGGGACATGTCATTATTTTGGTTGTTACGGGGGAACACAGTTATTTAGGTTGAGTGCCTGTTCATGGAAAAGACTTCACAGACTAAGTCGCCAAAAACACATTTCTGGTTAGTACTTTCGGAGGAGGACGGCAGATGGCGCGACGAATAATGCAAAGATCACCGGTAGATGACGGGGCATCAGGTATAGATGCGCAATGGCAGAGAGAAGGGCTTTTTTCGAATTTGATGGGGAGCATGTTCAGGCTGGGCTTATTGCTCTGCGCAAATATTAGAATAAAACAAGCTCAAGCGTTATGCTCGACGGGCGGGGCCGAGCGGGCCGCTTGTCGGGGAGGCCGCTTGTCGGGAGGCCGCCGCCGCCGCTTCAAGCTAAGCAGTCCGCTAAGCGGCCTGCTAAGCGGCCCTGCATGCTAAACGCGAATGTAGACTACAACAAGACATGACTCCATTACGGACCTTAATTAAGCGGCTGCTTGCCCGCTTTTATTACTTTTAACTGACCAGCCATTGACCTCGTAGACTTTATCACCTGCCTCGATGACAAATAAATATTCCAAGGGGCCGCACCACCACGTCGTGCTCCACCTCCGTAACTCGTGCATTTTCAAACTGGCTTTACCATGCCAAATCTCTCGAAATTTTTCATAGGTTTCGCGGCTTTTGGTGTTTGAAAATTGAACGATCTACTTTGCAATAACTGCTAACTTCCAAGAGCGATTATTTTTTACTCTCTTAGCCGTAGTCGGTTGCCTAAAATACAAACAACCCTCAAACTACTATCGTGTTTCTAAAATGATTTCTTTGGGTATCAAACGAGTTAAAAAACTTCAAAACACTATTAAAAACCTGAATCGTAAGTCCTCGGCAAGCAAGCCGACAGTGTTTACTGATTAAAGAGGACGCTTGTAAATGAGGGGAGGAGCAAATTGTCCCTAATCTCATTAGAGGCACCATCACCGCATTTTCCCGCTCAAATTCAAATCTTAAGAGTATTAAGCGCGCAGTACATCACTATCCACTTTTTCTGTTCTTTTCTCTCTCCATTCACACTGCAGCCGCGGCCCATCCCTCTTTTTCTTATCTTTGTATGCAAAAGCATGCTTGGCCTAGAACAGTGTCGTGCTGGGACGCCCAAACCGCCAACTTGGAAGCCCTCTGTCGTGGAACGAACGAAATACGAGCGGCGCTTTGCTTTAAGGATTCCAAAGCCAATTTTCTGTGCGCACTTAATGCGTTGCCGCCCGCGGAAAAAGCCTCGTAATGTACGCACTCGTACCAATTAAATTCCTTTTCTTAAATTTACTCAATTTCATCCCGCTGACAAGACGGATGATCCAATTTCACACAACAAAAATTTTGAAATCCATGCACCGTAGTGATTTCATAGCCGAATCCTTATTCATTTTTTTTCTTTTTTTTGCGGTTGGGTGGGAGGAATTTTTGGTTGTATTGAAAATATCAGTATAGAACAAGTTTTATCAAAAAATTCCGTTTCAATTACATATCGCGATTTCCTGAACGCCACCGGTCGTCTTAGATCTACAAAGTTTTTCTCACGGAAATATCCTTCATGTGCGCCACGGACAGATTTATCAACACCCGGAAAATGTTCGCACCAGCGCGTAAGGATTATCATATCGGAGGTAGAAGTTACCTAGAACAATTTATGAATGGTGGTTCTCTGTGCGCAAAGCCCTTGAACCGGGTATTCCGTATACATCATCCACTCGTGACATTGGAAACACCCAAATAATCCTCTGCGCGCTTCCGAAGAACCGCTGACTTCATCCTATGCGCCTGGCGGAGCAGAGAGTCGCACCACAGCGCGGTACGCCAAGGCGGAGTGAGGAGCAAAAACGCCCCTCTCTCATGTGCAATTCCAAACAGGATACATGTAGGCCTAGCGGCGAGGCGAGGATCACGGGAATTCGTGGCTAAAGTTAGGGCATCCCTGGTTAAGGATGCTCTGCCCCCAAAAGGCATGACGCCATGCTTTGTTACCCGGGAAGATACCACAAACACTTGACGCCCGGAATTAAACTCGGCACTTCCGGGTCATACAGCGAATCCCGCGCTTGGCGAGTAGTGTCGACAAGCGATAAAAAGGGGAACAGTTCATGTCGCAAATAAACAGGGGTCGGCCGGAAACGAGGAACTTCGATTCGCCGCCGAGTGAAAAGGGAGGGGCATTGTTTTCCGGATCGGAAGTTCTTCCAGCGGGAGACGGGAAAAGACATTCCCTTTTTGAGGTTAGGTTCCCTTAATAAAATTTGTCGCCATTTGATTTAAATCACCCTAATAATTTAGTAAACTTGTGCAGTTTATTGAATACATCTCTGCATGTTACCGAAAAGTATTCTTGCGTGTCCACGCGCCGCCATCGGCGTTTGACGAATGGCGATACTCGAACACAGCAAAAATGACCACAGAATCGTCCAAATGAAATTATCCGTCCAAGACCTTTGCTGAGAACTTTTCCGCCGGGAGGGGGCTCACGGCGCCCTTTCCACTGCAGCTGGTACCTACTCATCCCCCATAGTAAACAACGTTTTCACCCCTTCCTATTTGAGGACAAAAACTTTTGGCAAGATGTATCTGTCGTAGATCCCCTTCCACGTTCCAGCCGGCAGCCCGGCTGGGCTGGCGGACCCCGCCTTGTGCGAGGCATTTGCTCATTTCGTCCCACCCGCAAAACATCGCGAATAAACCTAATTCAATTCCGCGGTCAGCCAGCATTCCACAAGGTATTCCTCGCAACGCTATTTTTTATCGATCTAACTAAAGAGAACGCTTCTCCCTAGAAAACACAATTATCATCCTGCCTCTACGACATAAATCACCGGCTAAAGAAGAACAACTTTTGTACCAGCGATACGGGATCGTTCCGGCAATTATTTAAATTGAGTCTCCAAGCAGTGGAAGCTGTAAATCAACGAGCGTTCCTTTTCTAGTTTTTAGGAAACCTAAACCGTACCAGAATCAGTTTACCCCGAGACAATTTGTTTGTAGCATACAGTCAGAGACGAAAATAGATGTGGGAGGGGCGACCTGGGACTCTAATCATAAGGGTGACATGTTCTACACATTTCTTCGCTCAGCTGAGTGGAGTCTATTGCTCATTGAAAGGCTGGGGCTTTGCTTTACATTAGCTATACATAACGAACGAAGAGGCAATCGGTGTTAAATTTTACCTGAAGCGGTGTGACTAACTCAATCACCCCTTCTTATAGATAGAAGAAACTAAATCGCAGAAAAAGAGTATACAGCGATGTCTGTTGTAAGAGATAAGTTCGGGACGAGAATAAAGAAAGTCGTAGAAGGGTCCTTATGGTGTTACCTTATGGAACGAACTATCAAACAAGTAAAAAAGGGATGAAGGATATTCAGTCCATAGAGAATCGCGGCAGTCTCAATAGCACAGCATCCGAATGCTCCTCTCCTCCACCCATATCTTCTACACTTTCCTATTTTTCCGTAAATCTCCAAAAGTTTCCACCGTCAGACTATTGGCTACATCTCCTACCCTTCTCCACTGTGATGTACGGGAATCATCTATCTCCATAATGTCTTTTTACAACTTTCGTTCTCTCTACCATTTTTATGTCTTCTTTCTGTTCCTTTTTTGTTCTGCTCCCATATCTGCACTTGTAGGCTTGGATTGGAGACGATTGGGTTTACTCTTATTTTTGGCCCGAATGTGTTTCCATTTGCGGGAGATTTACGACTTGTGTTAGCAAACATTTCGTTCATTAAAGTATAACAAGAACTCTTCCCCCAGCGAATCCCCCGACAAACAGCATACACACATTCTTTCATGTCTTCTCGATTTAGGCCTCGACTTCACTAATATAACGCAATCATTTCGCGCATTTTCAAACTGAACCGTACAAGAATGAGCATTTAATCTCTGTTATGCTGGACTCTGCGACAGGAATGCGGAAACGAGGAGGAGGAGTAGCATGCCTCAGGTTAAGTCTAACCTAACTGACTTCACTTTCAAACTTAGTTTAACTAAACCTAACAATGTCAAAACCTACCGAAACCATGAGATTAGTGTGCTTCGCCTAAGTTGAAACTAACCAAACAGGTAGTCGTCGTCAAGAACTCTACCAACACACAGTAACCGAGCCCCAGCCACAAAGCCGAACCAAACCGAACAAACCCGCTTTAACACTACATCCAACCTAACTAAAAATCGAAGCAAAATCAACGTTGATCATAATTAAGAATGGGCTTGTTTGACAGAAGACAAAAGTAATTAAACGGACCTACCACCAGAAAACAAGTTACGTTCTAAAAAAGAATAGCCATTGTTTTATCTGGTAGCGCCACCAAACTTCCTCGGCCAAAATTTTATTCAGTGGCGTGGACCGGAATAAAAGATGGGAAAGAATTCAAAAGCACGGTTTTGGTCACGATTTTCACAAAACTATGCAGCTGCTGGAACGGAACGGAGGACCGATGCCGTTAGAGTGCATTGGCCACAAGGATATCGACAAAAAGACGGACAGAAAACGGTGACCACTTTCTCTCCTATTGAAAAAGAAAAAAAAAACGAGCAAAAGAACGGGATTTCACTTTTTAGCTATTGTCACGATAGCGAGGCGACGCGAGACACGGTCTTTTGCACTGCGGGACGGTCTAGGCAATAATGTACAAAAGACTAGGGACCTTTTGTGTAGGGGGCGACCACGACGGCGGTCGGGGCGAGCACTGCTCCCAAAACAGTTTCCCTGCCTAAATTAGACTGGCCCACCTTCGCACGCAAAATCCGCACGCAAAATAGGTCACACCTATTCTTGATGCAAGCGGATGCTTAGCCGAACTTCCTACAACAGAATCACCCCCCACAACCAACTTTCCTATGCCCCTGTAATCGCAGGTTAATCAAGTGTGCCTAGTTGGGCAGGGCGATGGACTTAGTTTTGGGATAGGATATGAGCACTAAGAGGAAACACTGAAGGAGGAGGTGAAACAGCGGGGAGGAATGAGATACATGTGCTGGGAATGGTGAGATAAAGCAGGTTCACATAGGAGTAGGGTGGATATAGAAAGGGGTAGAAATGGGTTGGAGATTAAAAACAAGTCTTCTTTCTTCTTTGCTTAAGCCAGCAAAACGTCAGATAAGGTTCTGTAGCACTGCTAGAAGCAAAAAAGAGCTAGAAGAAACTGTTTCAGAAGCAAACAATATTCAAATAAAACTTGTAAGTTGAAACCACAATAATTATTGCTTCTGCCACTCAAGCCACCCGCTGATAAAAATATTTAATGAAATTGGTTTTAAAGACTTCGTCTTCTTTCATGAAAAATTGAACCGGCTGGGCAGAGATTTACCTGATTGAAATCAACAGTTTAGGAAGGTGAGACAAGTAAACCGAAATGGCGTGAGCTGAGCATAGGTTGGACAAGGACTTTTCAGAGCGGGCTGGGTTGCCGGGCCAGCGAAGCGAGAGAGAGGGAAGAGCTCGGAGAGGATGTCCAAGAAAAGGACCTCCATATTTCTTCGCCAGTCCAGGATCAACATTTCTCCGGAGATAAATAATGTCGTGTGGTATCGCTCTTTATCGCACTCCTTTATTTCACCAGTGTGTGTCCTTTTCCAGTGACAAGCGCACGATAGATGTCATATATTATCCGTATAATACAAGTGAAGGATTTATCATTGGTTAACCTATACGACATGGGATTGCGTATGTTCTTTCCATTGGATGATGCGCGCCCAAAAAATTCCTGTAGGATGAATATCACAGTGGATTTCTCTTTGCTTGATTAAGCCCGCTTGATTCATCACCATCTCATTCTACGACATTATTCATCTTAAATCCCAAATGTTACCACCCAATCCACATGCTGTTGCTGAACCTCATCTCAGAAAAACAACCAATTTTACAATGTAGTCGATTTGCGCCTTATAACATTTATTTATTTATTGAAAACAGCGAAATTTCCTGACTGGAATATTTAAAAGTTGACTTTTTTTTCTTCTTTTGTTTTTGTTATTGCCATTTCTTGCTCTAACACTAAGGGCGAAATTCTTTATTACTTAACTTTAGAGTACATGAAAGAATTTTGAATTCGAAGTTTAGTGCTGCGGCACTGATTACATTTTTGTTACAAGCAAAGTTAAGGCCACAGTTTTCTTAAGAGGGTCAATTAAATGCAGATTTTGGAGATTTTAATAGGATCAAATGCAACCTAATGGAGGAAATCCCATTTTTTATATCATTCTGTGGAATTACAAAATTACGATCTCATTGTTGGCATAACCTCACTCTAATATTAAATAATACTGAATAAGAAATTTGTTTATAAACGTAGAAACTGTTTGCGTATCAAAACATTTTATCAGCAGCATCCGACCACTGACAAGGCGTAAGTCAACCTTAAGAAAAAGCGAAGACAATCTAAGTAAGGTAGGTCTACCCGCGCACTTAAACGTCACAGCATAAACAACGACATTATCTAGTATCTAGCGAAGCGGCCTGCTACAGTACGTTCGAGACAAAAATAATGCCTTCTTAATTCCCTTTTCCGAGAATTCAAACAATGCAATAAGATCGAATGGCGCAGCACAAACAGGGCTCGTTGATCATCTATACGAAAAAATTTATCAATTATTTGTTAAGGCTGGCAATATATCAGTTTTGTCTCGGAATTAATCAACGCAGTGGGTGTTCAGTGTTCAGGTTCCGACCAGGTAAAAGTGATAAGGCTAGATAACCACGATGGATGCATTCCACCTGCGAAAGGGAATGAATCACGCGCAAACAAAAAGAGCCTCAGAAAATACTTAAAACGTTACCATATATATTAATCTTTTGAAGAATGGCACGATTTCATTGGTTGGGGGTTTCCAGAAAAGAGGCGGGAGAGGCTGCGGATCCCGGGCTCGGGCGCGTTCGGGCGCGCTCGGGTGCGCTCGGGCCGCAGTCGGGCCGTACTCAGGCCGCGCTCGAGCTCGGATGGTGGGGAAGTCCTGCTCCTCGCCAACGGAAGATTTATCGATGTACACAGATGTGATTTATCGTTTGAACCTGCATACGTAGGGAGGGGAGCTTAGCTCACACACTGGAACGGTAAAAGAAGGAGAGAAAATGGCCCGCGTTTCGTGGATTCACCGGGAATATCTTGGATAATAAATGTTTCAAAAAAGCTGCATGCCGGGAAAAGAGGCTTGTTTTGGCGCCGCAGAAACTGTCATGGACATTTAAAGTGACGTGCCAATTTTGATTTCAGCCTAAAAGCGCTTTCGTTTTCTGTGAATTTTTAAAATATATGAAAATATGTAACGGTGAGATCGGCATAAAATAATTTTTGAGCTGTTGTGAGTTGTACCTCCTCTTGAGCAGAAAAATTTTTGGCGCTAAAAAAACAAAACATAACCTTTTAAGGATATTCCAGCGCAATGGGCTAAAATTAGACGAGGATTTGATATTTTCAGGATTAGTTTACAATGTGTATGTCTATCGAATGGCGAAGTCTAAGAAAATTTGACCGTTCCGTTTTTAC
>Ga0058701_10003091_pt1 | contig 13007 bp, 9 predicted proteins | sample AgamicOrMae_FD_97039 | JGI IMG/M metagenome (GOLD analysis project Ga0058701, IMG submission 97039) | Agave microbial communities from Guanajuato, Mexico - Or.Ma.e | ecosystem: Host-associated > Plants > Phyllosphere > Phylloplane/Leaf | place: Guanajuato, Mexico | collected 2012-06-04
AATAATGATAAAAATAAAAATTTTCAAAAATGCCACAAAAAATTATTAAAGGATAAAAAAAAAAAAAAAAATAGAAGAAAAAGTTGTAGATTTGTTAACTTTTACTTTTTCAAATTTTGTTCTACCCATTTTTTTCCCCTTCCTTTAAGACATCAAAAATTTGAGAAACATATCTTAGTATTAACTTAGGGTAATTCCAAAACCGTGTTTTTTTTGTTTTTTTCCCCTTCATGAAACTTCAGCTTTTTGTGTAACAACGAATTGAAGATTTTGAAAGTCGTATGATTAAGTAATTAACTTCCATCTACCGTTTTTGAACCACTATAATTTATGGATTAATATTTATTTTTTCAGGCAACACCATGCAAACACCCCGTTATCCTTCTCCCAGGAGTGACCGCAGCCGATTTGGAATTCTTGCTCGATTTTATTTACAACGGCGAGGTGAATGTTGACTCCGATCATCTTCCATCCCTGTTTCAAGCAGCTCATCTTCTTGAGATCCATGGCTTGAGCGAAGGCAAAGCTGTTACAAAAGTATCTCAAACGGTAAATATTTTCTTCTTCTTGGAGGTCGAGGAAATGGTCCATGACCTCCTTACTTGCCCGCCGATATTACACGGAATATAATTTTAATCCAATTGGTAATATTGTGCGCGTCGAAGCATCTCTTTGGAATCTGCTTTTCTGTCTGCAAATCTTCCTAATCCGAAAATATTCTAAGATTGCAAGATTGACTTTCAGAGTTAAAAAGTTAAGGTTTTCAAAACTTAGTCGAAAAATTTCCTTTTAAGCTGTTCTGTACTTTTAAATAAACTATTCTCAATTCTTCTTTACATGAAATCAAAATCGACAATATCTTGCCTTGGAACTTTGAGAGCTAGTTATTTGCCTGCCGAAGGCTGATAATTATCTGAACGCGAAGAAATCGGTACGTGCTCACTTTGTAATCCAAAAATATTTTTTGTTGTTTTCCTTGAAATCCTCATAACTGTGCGATATATTCAGATGAATTCAGGGAGATACAAAAAGCCAGTCAAGCTGATGGGAACAGCCTTCCAAATCTCGGAAGCATAAGTTATCAACAATCCTAGCCGTTTAGGTGATCCTCTGGATAAAACGACTCGGGTATCTTTGGTGTTGATTTTAATACTTTTTCCATTCCAGAGCTTCGAAGAAACTGTTGAATCAGGTTCCCTAAGGTCAGAAGACGGAGACAAGAACTGTGTACGTTTAGTACAGCCGAAGAGAAGATCTTCAGAAGAAACAAGTCCGAGTGCAAAATGGCCGCGTTGGGAGGCAACTTCAAAAGAGGTACGAAATCTCCCTCAAATAATCATGTTGCGCGCAGAAGAGTGTAAAAGTTACTTTTTCAACGGATACAGATAATCGTTCATCCTCTAAAATGCAATTTTACTTCTTGAATATGACTCTCTGTAGAGTTAATTTAAGCAATCTGAGAGGGTGTTATTTTTAAAAATTAAGGTGATACTCCTGGTGAAAAAATCTTATGGGCAAATTTAGCGGTTGCCGAACGAAATTGATGGGGGATAATGGATCGAAAAAAACAGAACAGCCCGGATGAAACACGTTTATGAGGGAGCAGCGATCTTTAGAAATTTCTTTTTGTTCTTCGGTGAACAGAACGTCGAGACAGATGAAAAGCGGACGACCACTAAGACTGGCTACCAAATTTCAACGAAACAAGGTTCTGAAGCAGCGCTAACTCTTGCGACTTTGCACAATGCCGGGCCGGGACCTTCGTGGTATAAAGTGTCGAGTGCCAACTCCCGAAGTAGAGTTGCTTTGGGAGAGAATGCAGAACCATTGGCAGAAGGCCCCTCCCATTTTCTGAACCCTTTAAGCGCGGGAAATGAGGAGCAAGGCATCAATGAATCATGTAAGTACCGCTCTTTAAAAAAAAAGAGAGAATCTCCAAATATTTTATCTCAAGCTGAAAAACCTTCTTTTAGTGAACTTCGCTTTCTAGATATTTTTTTTCTGAGGTAATGAACTGATTGTGACTAACATTTTAAAAAATCTAAGTGGCTCCCCGAGCCATTCGAAAAGTCTTCGTTATATCCGCTTCACACTGTGACTTAGGGAGGTGGAATTTTTCATCTCTTGGGTTCTACCTTTCGTTGCTAAGCCAAGAGAGACACAACCTAACCTTGCTTAACCTAGCTTAGCCTAGCGGTCGCCAAGCGGAGTGGTAGCGAAGCGAGGCACAAGGCAACAACTTAACCTTGGTTAACCTGACCCTTGCGGTTTTGTGCCGCTCTTTTTCGAACTATCGACCCGACATGCATTTACATTGAGACTTGAACGCTCGGTAAATGACTCGGACGCAGTTATATGGGGGAGACCTCAACGCACATAAAAAGATTTGAATGTATTTTAAATGGATCGTGATTAGACAGTCTTTTTCATAACGGAGTGACTATTCACAGGCTGCTCCATTTAAAATGCACTAGGTTGGTTTCCGTGCGTTCAAGTCTCTGTAGTATTAATCAATAACAGCCCAAAGTATTTGGAGTGACATTTATCTTAAGAGAAATTCAAAGGAATTCTTCCATTGAAATACGCAATATTAAGCTTTGGAAAATGCCTAAGTAATTAAATTTCAGGTTTCCAAAAGGCTGATATTTTTTTAATTCTGACAATACTGAACTGAAAAGATTCTGTAAAATATTTTTTTCCGTTTCCGAACGGCATCGCTGGGCGGTTGTGGGTTAACGTAGGCGTGTGAATAGAACTGACCTTTTCATAATGTTATGATTAAACCAGGGTGGAACACAAGAAGTGTGAAATTCTTCCTTTGAAATTCTTACTGCAATGAGAAATAGCTCGCATAACCGTCCTATCTTGAGATTTTACCTGCTTGCAAAAACTCAAATTGATTTCTTTGATTGCAGATTCAGCGATTGCGGCGGCGGCGGACGCTGCAGCCGTGGCGGCGGCGACGATGTCAGAGAAAAAGGGATCTTCGGAACAACCCGTGGCTTGTCCTCTGTGCAACTTCGTCATCAAGCAGTCAAGGAATCTAAGAAGACATCTAGAAATCAAACATTTTGGCGGCTTAAAGTACAAGAAAGGCAAACATAAAGTGGACCAACACTCTATAGACTGCAGCGACACAGACAACGATTCCAGCGCAGATCCGATAGCCGCCGACCACGTCCAAGTTGAGATCCGAAATGCCCCCGCAGATGACTCTATGACAAACACTAAAACGGAAACAAAAGAACCGCTTCCGCTCCAGTATAATGAGTCTCCGCTCCAACAATACGCTCATGTTCCTCCGGCGATACTAAGTCATCAGATAGTGGTGCCACCTTCAGGTTATGTTCCGCAGCACATCCAGATTTTGAAAAGTCCGCACGGAGGCCCTCATCCCATTTTCACCGCAACAGTTACTCAACCTGGATCACAAATACTTGGTTTATACGGAGTGGACGGTAGTAGTCCCCCTCCGCACCAATAACATTAAAAAGCGAGAGGCGATTGCGATAAGTGCTGATTTTCTCTCAGATAACTTTCCGGTTTTATAAGGCGCGAAAAACAAACTTCAAAAGTTGTTCACTGCGAATTTGAAAGGACGGGTTTCCCGCCACCTGTGTTTCCTATTGCTGAACCAATAAGGCACAGCGGAGTCACTGAGCACGTGACCTTATCGAAGCAAACGGTGTGAGGCTTGGCGACGGAAAGTTAGGTGCTGTGTACCTCGCTCCGGTGTCATTCCTTTCAGCTTCGCAATGGAAGGTGAATCACAGACGTGGCAAACACCATCTTTTAGTTTTAAAGTATGAGAAATGTTCCCTATCGGCTTTTAGTTTCATTTTTCGTATAAATTAACATCATTCTGAAAATATCTTTTGAGTAAAATTGCCAACTCCTGTAAGAAGAAATTTGTGTAAATCTTTGAGAAATTCGTTGAGCTATTTAGGTAATTACTAAGTCGAAAGGTCTTTGACGAATTCGTCAAGAAACAGGAGAGGTTCTTTGTGAGGTGAAACAAATATCACTTGCTTAAAAGTACGATTGCAGACGATTTATGATTATTTTCAACGTTTAGTGTTCTCATACTTCTCGTACATCAGTAATCCTTTACAGTTTCTCTAATTGTGCGGCACTTTGCAGCAGCTATGAACTATGCTCATTAAAATTTTGTCAAAGCAAAAGAAAGTGGTAAAAAACCAAGTCTTCTCCAGAAATGTGCCACTTTGAAGCGAATCAGTATTAACGCGTGTTATGTATGTAAATATATCGTGCTGTTGGCTATAAGATAGCTTAATTTTATATTTTTTAATTAATACTTCTCATTTTGTTATCAATGTAGAAAGGAACAATGAAAAAATAAAAGACTGTTAAAAGATTTTTGTTGCTGCTGTTTCGATAAACAGTCGAGGACGAAAGTCCGCTTCCAAGGGGAGGGGCTTTCCTAGAGAGCCTCAAGGGAGAGAGGCGACAACTGTCATCACACCAATCAGCGTTGCTCGTTTCATGCATCCAACGAATCAGCGCACACCGCGGGAATAAGTGGTCGCCTCTTTCCCTATGAGGCTCTCTAGACTTCCCATCGAAAAGAGAAGAGGCGGAGATTCCCAGGATCGGCTCTAATGTGATTTCTTACACAAAAACACATCCTACGAGTGTAAATAAAATCCAGTACTTCCAAATAATTGGTACTTTTGATCTTCTCCTCCTAACATTCTATCGTGCATGACCTCTAATCTGCAGTACTTGCGGTAGTCAAAAATATGTCAGACATTTTTGTTACCTTCTGCGCTAAATTTCGGTAACATTCCGATTCCTGCTGTTTCGAATATTAAAGCTGCCTTTCATCGCGAACGGTTCCAACTCATATCAACAGCCATTATTTATATCGATATTAGTCTCCAATTGCAATAAAAAAATGCTTCTAGATTTTAACAATGATGGCGAATATATTTTCAGTCAGGTACAAAAATACACAATCAACAGCACCCATCGAAAATCTAACACCACTCGGTCTTTTCAGCCCTTCTTCTATAACTAAATGCCTTAAATTCGTACCAATAGGAAAAAAAAATGTCATGAAGATATCGTAGTTCGCAATACTAAGGCGATGAAACAATAATGTAACAAAAATATCACGGAATACTATAAAAATATACTAGTATGAAAAGGGAAAATATTACATTTCATAAACAGGTTACCTACACTTGATTGACTTAAAGAATAATAGCAATAATAAACATTTTCCGTTCTCATAGCTGTAAACACAAACCTATAAAAAACGCTGTAATTATTGCATGGATAAACTCAATTCAACTGTGATACATAAAATTACTTTACTTTGCCGATAGGTGAATAAAAACGTTTGCAGAAGAAGATGGAAAACCAAGTATTAGAATTGATTATTTACTTCATCAAAAGACATCTAAAAATGGCTAAAATTAATGATAGACGCCCATGTGTTCGTGACAATTAAAAAACCTCGCAAATGTTAGTTTTGCAACTTATAACAGTTTTCGCTAAATCCAACGCAGCTTGAGATAACCCGTACAAAAGAGTGAAGAATCTTTTACGAACCATACTCTTTCAGCAGATTTCCTGCGATGACAAGACGCTGGATTTCCGAAGTTCCTTCGTAGATTTCCGTGATTCTTGCGTCTCGGTAGTGACGTTCGGCCGGCATATCAGATACGTAACCCATACCGCCCAAAATCTGGATACACTGATGTGATACGAAGGTAGCGGCCTCCGATGCAGCAAGTTTTGCCATGGCAGCTTCCTAAAACGCCAAAACAGACATTAATTACTCTCCCGACCGCTTACTTCGATAACTAGGATCTAACACTGTCAATTTAGAAGATCGAATTTCCCATCTCTCCCCACCTTTTCCACGTCGAGAGAGACTCACGGCACGTAAACTAACCGTCGCCAAGAATACCGCTTATTTATCGGCGGCAATGACTGCCGCCGAGAGGTAAGCTGCATCAGCAAAAGCCAAGCAGTAGCGAAGCAATGCTCGTAACCTAACCTAAGATTAATCTAACCTACGCGGTCGTACGGCGATAATTCTCATAAAATAATGAAAAATTGCACCCGAGTAGAAATCCTAACGTAGAAAATACCACCACATAAATTTAGACTCGAGTACTCTTAAGGCATCGCAACTTGAAACACATCGAATAATAGTCGGAGGAACCCGATATTAAAATTTGAGTTGTTTTAAAAATTTAGGAGAATGAAGAGACTTAAAATTTAGGCGTCTTACTTTCGTGTAAGGCTTTTTGGCATCTTTCAAGGCACACGCTCTCCATGTCAGCAATCGAGCCGCCTCCAACTGAACAGCCATATCAGCAAGTTTGAACTGGAAAAAAAGGATACAGTTTAATGCACGAAATGGTACGTGATATCGGTGCTTTCCGGTGGTTGGGCTGTGATTCCAAAGCCCTTTCTCAGCCGCTGGAGTTGATTAACATTGAGAAACGCAAAACCTGATACAATCTCATTTTAAACTTCCAACGGAATCTCCTCTGTTTGCATTCGATTTGGTTGAAATTTAAGGGCGTTCGACGAGACGGTTCTAAGGAATATTTAGACCATAAAATAGAAGCTTGTTTCGTAGTTTACAAAGTTGAAACAAGCGTTGAAAATTAAACAAAAACGTGTTTCATTACGCACAGATTCGTAAAGAAGATATTTGGCATTACAAAAATGTAGAGCTACTAGAATGTGCATTGGACCATTTCGTCTGATTTCATGATTGAAAAGCCCTTCTATACGGTCCCCTTCAAGAGTAGATTTAATAGTAAATTGCAACCGGATCGGGGGCGGACGATTTTGACCATTCCCTTGTTCCACTTTGTATACCTCGTTTATGCAGATATCAAGTAATAGTAATGATTTTCGCTCAAAGGAAATACTTGCAGTAAGTCGAGAACAAAATATAAATTGGGTCGGAAAATTGTTCGGAAAAAAATCTCATAGTTGAAGCAGACCAGTGACGATTCTAGACATTTCTGATCAAATAAGATCTAAAATTTTACCTGTTTCACTGTGAGGAGAATGACAACGGTTTTTTAAGCAAAAAATCCAGGTTTATGTTAAATGAGTTTCCAAGGAGGTGTAAATATATATGGGTGTTTACCTGAATAGCTTGGAGCTTCGAAATCGGTTTACCGAACGCAAGTCTCTTATCGGCGTATTCCACAGCCACATCGAGAGCAGCTTGAGCTATGCCCAACGCCTGAGCCGCTATGCCAATACGTCCAGAATCTGTTTACAACAATCATTAAAACAATTTTGAAAAAAATGATAAAACTGGTTAAAACATAATAATGAAAAACAACATACCTAAAGTCATCATCGCAATTTTGAATCCGTTCCCCGCAGCACCGAGGATGGCATCTTTTGGCACTTCACAGTCTTCAAAGATAAGGTTGCAAGTTGATGAGGCCCGAATTCCCAACTTGTCTTCCTTCTTTCCCAAACTTAAACCTAAACAGGAGATAGTATTTGTTTCAAATATTATTTTCTGGCTTTACAAAACTGGTTTAGATACCCACCCTTGATTGGTTTTGGGAAAAGGAATGCACTGATTCCCTTGTGCTTTTTGCTTTTGTCCGTTGTTGCAAATAAAACAACACCCTCAGATTCATAACCATTTGTTATCCATGACTTTGTGCCATTGAGTTTCCAACAGCTACCAGCATCAACGGCTGTGGTTGAGGCTGCACCCGCATCACTGCCATTTCCTAAACAAAATAACACACAACTGTAGTGACCACGGAGTGATGATTACATAAACTGGCTTCTGCAAATGTGGATTACACTAGATCAGTGCTATCTAAATTTTTTTTAAATGCAAGGCACTCTGTCAAAAACTTGGTGCTGCCCTATGATGTTTGACAAAGACAAAAATAATCCATTTACCTGGCTCACTTAATGCAAAACATCCGACTCTATCACCATTTGTGAAAGGAGTAATGAAAGTTTTGTGTTGCTCCGGCGAACCAAACTTCAATATTGGACCCAAAAAAAGTGAATTGTTAACACTCATAATAACACCAGAAGATGCGCAGCCCCTAGGAATGAGAGTTCAATAATTAAATTTCTGAAATAGAGCACATCAAAGAAAAAACATCCCTGAAGTTTCAATGGTATTGGAACAAAATTTCAACCATTTGATCATCTGACCATAAAAGTTATGCTTCCTCAATGCCAACACACTGCATATTTTGACAGGTAATTGATTAAGTTAATAAGCTCATACAAACCTTGATATTTCCTCTAAAGCAATGGCATATGCCAGAGAATCAAGGCCAGTTCCACCAAACTCTTCTGGTACTTCTATAGCCAGTAAACCAAGCTCTCCCATTTGTTTAATCTGGGCAAAAGAAAAAATGTATCCCGTCTAACTGTACTCTAATATTAAACTGACAAAGGAAATTTTAAAAATACGGAGTCCATTGAGGACACTTTAAGTGACATATACCTGTTTTTGTGGATAAAGATGCTCCTTATCAAATTTCGCTGCATTTGGTTTCAGTTCACCCTCTGCAAAGTCTCGGCATGTTTTCTTCAGCATTTCATGAGTCTCCGGGAGGGTTACTAAGGTGCTCAGGGGTCGTATGAACTTGCCTGCCAGTGCTGTAAATAGGATGAAAATTTCAGGTTAAGAGTAAAAAAGACATTAATACTTATTAGTTCCTTATTCCATTACAGAGAGAGAAAACATTCTGATTACACTGAATATCCATAAAAAATAGGCTTAAGATAGAGATGGCAGTAAGTTCAAAGGTTGAACAAATAACTGTCATCCTTACATTCATCATGAAAGCAGAGTTGAAAAATGACAACTGTTAGAAGGGAGAGAAATCCCTGATCAAGCCGTCAAAAATAGAATCAATAACGGCGCAGAAACTAATTTTGATGGTAGCACAAAGAAAGATCAATCATTTTGATGTAGCCGGCTAGATGGAATTTTCCGTGAACAAAACCAGACACAACCAAGTAAAAATATAATTTATTACCTGGACGAAACATGCCACTAAAAGCGCTAACGGCCATTTTAGAAATACTGATTGAGAGTCTAGTTAATATAAAATATTCACGATGAGATATCTTTATCTTTATCGAGGCTTCACTCCGAAATCTACAAAATGTTAATGTGTTGTTGACAAACGGGCGAACTGCAACTGCAACTCTGCCGCAACTACAGCAACTGCAGCAACCACACGGCACAGCTGCACAAAGATGGGGAACATGGGTCTCGAAAGCGCTCCAAAATCTCTGTTGCCGGCTGTTTATCCATTCTCCTCACCAGAGGGCGCTGACTGTGAGCATTATTGCGATTGCCGCGCTAGTTCAAAATTGCTTCAAAAAGCTACTCCGAGCATAACTCGGGTAGAACCGCTAACATGTAAGAGTAGATTTTTTTAAATAATAAAATGAATAAATGAAATAAAAAAATAAGTCAGGAAATCAGGAATATTTCGACGTTATCCGTACTCACAAATAAAAAAAAAATATATAAAAAAATGCGGCTTTAAGCTCAGAACACAAGGGAACTTCCAGAGGCGGGCCACGAGATGTGTTCCTCATGGACTGGCTGTCATATCAATATGGTTTTTATTATGATTTCGTCATCCAAAACCGCGGTTTTCTCATTCAGAGCTGACGAAAACCGCGGTAAACCGCACACGAACCATTTTCCCCAGAAAAAATCCTTTCTGACCTCAGAATCTGGGGAACAACGTCCAATGTGGCAACCCTAGGAAAATAAACAGCAGATTCTAGACCAGGCGACCAGGCATGTGTAGCTCGATACAGAAGCAGTGCAGCCAAGTCAAAATAAAATGAAATCAAATGAAAGAATGCATGAACCCAGCGAAAGCACTTTGTCCGTGAACGTAATTGCGAAGCGTGATAATTTCCGATAAAGCTGTTTGCGTCTGAACTTTCGAACATTTATGTAAAAAGAATTAGCCAAACACACAGGACCATTTTCCCCAAAAGCTCCTGCTCTCTGTTAAATTTCCTTCCTATATGTAAGGACAGGGTCAAAGGTTATGGATGATATTGGCTCTTTCCATAAGATACCGTTTTTCGTAAGGTACCGTAGCAACCGCGCTAGGATGATATACTCTAGACCAGCACTAGACTTTTAACAAGCAATTTGATGCTTTTAAAAAGAAAAAACAAGCTTTCAAAAAAAAGTATTTTGCAACTATGGGAAAGGAGTTTTTCCTTTCTAGAAATACCATTGAAAATCTTGAACTCCCTTTTCACCGGCTTAGAAGAGTTCTCAATCCAAAGTTTTCTCTGTTGCTCTTGCGGCACAATCCACTGAAACGAATGAAAAGGGTTCGAGTGCGACATCTCACGTAGTTCGGGGGAGATGGGGAGGGACGCTAAGTGACGTTTACACCCCAAACGAAGATTGAAGAAAGGAAACTTATTGACGTCGGTTTTTGACCTTCCTATATTAAAGATTTCTGCTAAATTTCAAACAAATTTGCTTCGAGGGCAATCCTTTCTCCCATGCTTTTCACGGGAGGATCCAGAGGGGAGGGGGACGATACCACCATCCCTATTGGTATAAATAAGCCTAAAGATCCTATAACTAAAGCAATAGGAACTTTAAATAAGTCTAGTCATCTATTGGTGCAGTGTACACTGCCTCGGCGAGGTTCTCAGCAACGGGAGTCGGAAAACATTCCGTTCTCCATGCTGCAACCAGCGGTCGGTAGGCTCTAAATAAAGGAAAGCGCAAACTGATTTGAAATGAATATACCCACATGAGTAATGAAAATAAGTAAAGTCGCGGTCTTGAACTTCCTTATTGCAATTGAGGTAGACAACCCGCAGAACTTTGTGGAAAAAAATTGCTTCGGCCTCTTCTAAACAACCGTTTTGAAAGGCGACCCTGATCCTTTTACGCTCTATGACCTCGAGAAAAAAAAGGATTTATTTCTTAAATGACAATTGGTAGACCTGATATAAAGATTCACAAATGTACGCTATTGTCTGCCATGCGAGCGCAGAAAAAGCAGACTCGAATGGCACAACTAATTTTGATGAGATCAGTTACGATACGAGATTAGCCCCCCACCTAAAAAATAAATAAAAAAATAAATAAAAAATGGATATCGTGCATACAATTTTGCAGTTGAAGGCATTTGATTTTTACAGATGTCTGTAGTTATAATGTATTTCTCGCTCCACCGCAAACAGATGGCGTGCTTAGGGGCGGGCAACGGTCGGGATGAAAATTGGAAGAGTGCGAAGTGTGAATGAATCGAATTCGAATCGAATTGAGTCAGTCATAATTTCTTTTAACGTCAGCTCCCTGAAAAGGACCCCTATTTTTAACAAGCTGTACTTAACAGACCTGCTCATGAATAGCCCCAGTAACCCTACAATCAATTACTTTTTTCTTTCAGAAACCAGTTAAGTGCGTTTATTGGCGAAACGCATAGGACAAAGACGCGCCCTGAAGATACCCCATCGCCTGGTCTGGCGCCCTGCCCCTCCTCCTCCCCTCTCCCCCAGCATCGCCATTCCCAGCACGGCCACACGACGCCAGTGCCGAGCCAACGAGACTCAACGCCGCCGTGCCGCGCGCCGCGCCACCACCAGTTCAGTTTGGGGCGGGAAGCCAACGAGGACGCACGCGCTGTGTTTCGCTCCCCCGCGACGAATTTCTCATACAAGGGTGTCGCGCGCCCACACGACCCAACGAATGCCGCGAGTGCTTTAGTATGGTGTGAAGTGGTGTGTGTTTGTGTCAAGTTTAATTAGTTTTAGTGCCCTGGATCTCCTGTATTGGATACCGTTACCTCAACTACGAAGACGACAGAGGAACAATCCGCTCCCATGTAAGAATCGTATTGACTATTTACGACAGTAGTTATTTCTAAAATAATTGCTAAGCAAATCAACACGACGGCCGCTTGACCTCGTGCTCACTTTTGGGGCTGTCTTTACGCTGCACGCGCCGCTCGCGCAGACAAGATCGTTTCTTTTTCTTTTTTTTTAGACTTTGTTTATTTACTCGTGTCACTTCACTTGCTCGGTGAAATAAGCTACTTTGTTCCCACCAGAATCTTTTACAATGAATCAAAGTATTGCCGTTAAACCAATCGCAGGGCATCACAAATACACGATGTCATTATAATATTCGTTAACACTGATTGCGATTGGAATACAGTCATTCGTTCTTTAAGACTGAAGTTGTAGTGACTTTGGACACAATCGAAAATCCTCAACTTTTGTTAGTAAATATGTAACTTCTAGTCCGTTAAGGGTATCATGGTACTATTAGTAATAAAGAAATTCAATGCATGATCAGCCCTACCCTTTGGATAAGTATAGGAAAGTTTGACGAAGCAATGACAATGACAGGCTGTAAACAAACGGGGTTTCAGGATGTCATGAAAGCCCAGACTCGTTACAAGTTACATCCATTGTAATACACAACACACTGTGTGGCAAAGTTGTTACTCTGTGGCTTACATAGCTCATCTACAATCGGCGCCCTTGTTTACCAACAATTATCCTTCTAACGTCCGCCATTTGACCGTTTATCCATTGATCGGTTAGATCTAGCCGCATAAGCACAATATCTCTGATAATAAGCCGAAGCACTGTACCCTCAGTACACTTTTTGGGGGGTACATTTATTCTAGGACAAGTGCACCGGGAGATACACTTATCCTGGGGTATGTTTACCCCCCTCACGTGTACCGGGGGGTACACTTATCCAAGGGTATGTGGGGTAGCTGTCATAAACACCTAAAACCACAAGCGCCAACGCCGCAAGCGCCAACGCCGCAAGCGCCAATCTGTAACCGCCAAACGAGAAAAGTTGCAAACGCCAAAGGTCTTAGCCGCAATACTAACCTTACCTAACCTAACTTAACATAACCTATACGAACTTTGGCGTTTGCGACTTTTCTAGTTTGGCGGTTACGGACTGGCGCTTGCGGCGTTGGCGCTTGTGGTTTTTGGCGCTA
>Ga0058701_10003092_pt1 | contig 13007 bp, 6 predicted proteins | sample AgamicOrMae_FD_97039 | JGI IMG/M metagenome (GOLD analysis project Ga0058701, IMG submission 97039) | Agave microbial communities from Guanajuato, Mexico - Or.Ma.e | ecosystem: Host-associated > Plants > Phyllosphere > Phylloplane/Leaf | place: Guanajuato, Mexico | collected 2012-06-04
GTCATATTTTCTTAGTTTCGCGGTTATTTTGTCATCCTTGTGTAACTGAAAAGGAGCCCAGTCTTACAAAAAATTGCCGAAAGCGATTGTCCCTAAGGTGGGACACGGGCCTAAAATGGGACAAAACGGATTTGATCCGCGCTTGTGTTTCTGTGGCTTTCCTATTCCTCTTGTGTTTTATAGCCCATTCATATGAAGCCAATGGGGGGACGGACATGGAAGTATTGGCCTGCCTCAGGCCCGCGGTTTTTTGTCCTCTACGGAGAAAATTTCTACACAAGAGGAAGCAAAAGTAAATTGATGAAGGCAGGCCACAGTATACAAATTTTAATTTTCAAAGTTGGCAACGTGTCAGTTAAAACGAACGGCGACAAGTTTCACAATAAACCGGAGAAGTCGCTAACTTTCTCGTTACTAAAGATAAATGTGCCTTGTTCATTTTAATGAGTGACATAATTACCCTTTAAAGGTGGTGTTTCGCCTGAAATTTTCTCCTCACTAAATTCCAGTTATATGTGAACCTGGCTGGTCGAAAATCGTGTTTTTCATCCAGTGCTTATTAACAACATTGTTTAGATATGAGAAAACTTTGCTATAGTATTTTTTGGCCGTGCCCAGAGCGAAAACTTTTCCACGGCAAAATGTAAACTTAAACGAAGACGCCTCGAGGCATTGCTTAAAAAAGATAAGTACGGATTTTAAAACATTTTTCTTTTTTTCTTGCGCCAAAGGAAGTTTTAGTAGCTAACGTGCATCAGAAGATAGAGTGCAGAGTACAGATTACCTTAAAAATTACAATCAGTTAAATTTTTGCTTTGATGGAGAGAAGGTAACATTGTTTTTGAAACATGCATAAATTAGCTTCTTAGTGATTCTGCATACATGGTTTTCGAATATTTGCGTTTTTGGAACTTTTTCAGATTTTTTTTTATGATTTTGGCTTTTTTGGTCGATGGAACTATTTGTATCGCATTTGAAAATTTCGAAGGGCACGTTGCGTTCCCGTCCTTAAAACTCTCTCTCGGAATATTTATTGCATCTCGCCAGACTAGAAGAACAGACTAGATTTTATAGGGTTGCGAATTCGTTAAAAGCTGAGTATCATTTTTCTAAAGCATAATTTCATATTGACGTGCCTTGACGTACAACGTTTCGTGAAATGTTTAGTGCGCAAGCACGCAAAGTAAATCTTCCTCAACTGGGGAAAAAGGAAATCTTTCATCGGCAGACTGTCGCTGTCAGCACCATATGACAGGATGTCACCATTCAAGCTGCGATGCAACGTTCGTTTGACCTCCAAAAACTGCTGGAAACGATACGATATTTTGCCGCGGGCTTTTTATCGGTTCCCTCGCGAAAACTTTCGGACTGTATGGCAGATTTCGTTCCTCTTATCAGTTGCTGATGTCAGGATTCACGACCTGTGAAGCCGATGTTTCATTCGCCCACGGCGGCTTGTTACGTCATTACCTCCCCTCCAAGGGCGGAGCTACCTCCCCTCCAAGGGCGGAGCTACCTCCCCTCTAAGGGCGGAGCTACCCGAGGAGGGGAAGGAGGTTATTTTTCCGTGTATTGAACGTGCATTGCATTCAGCCGCGGCGGCTAACTAACGCGCATTCTCCTGTATTGGCTTACGTAATAGAGGGATCAGGTGATTTCAGTGTAGGTTTTACTTCCTGATAAAAATAATCTTTAATCATCGACGTAATTTTATTTTCTCGCGTCGCGTTATTGTTTCATTTTACTGATTAAAATAATAGAGCGAAAGCTGGTAGGCTGGAGCTGTTTCCCGGACCAAGTATCGCGTCTTTCGTAATAACTTAAAAGGTTTTCTATTCCCCAGAGATTAGGGGCCGTGAACCATTGCGAGAGAATGTCCTCCAAACTGAAGACGAACCTTCGTCTCCTCCGAAATAAAACGTTATCATGTTAGCCTTTTAATGTACCATAAAATCCTCGATCTATCACACTCACCAATCAATCTGCGTCAATGTCCCATCTCTATCGCACAACTACACTTGCTCTATCTTCTATCTCTCCTAGGTCTGATGGCTCCGCAAGACGTGATCGCTAGACTTCACGATCAAGACACAAAACCAAAATGGACGTAATCGGTGCGTGAGATTTATGATTATTTTTTAAGACGACGACGCTTGGAGTCTTCACGTTCTGTTAGCCTCATTGCAAATTGTTAAAATTTCATTTTCCAATATGCTCCATCTTCTTTGTAGTAGATATCTTAACCCAGAAAGCGTTTAAAATGAGGCCACCGTAGCTGGAGTCTTGAAGATTTCTTGCATCTGTCATAAACATATAAATACATTTTAACTCTACCCTTTCTTACACAGTGAAACCTTACTTTACCACACCTTATGTGCAAATTAGTATCCTGTTAACCATACCCTAAGTACGAGCAATGCACATTTTAAGTAGCGTTCTTTAATGCATCATAACCCAGCCTAAGTTAGTTTCTGGAAGTTAGTCTCTAAAAGTTCTAAAATAAACCTTCAAGATTTGAAGTAAAGGATTCCCTTAAATGGTTTATTCGAGGTCGAGAGTACGTCCTCCTTATGCTCTGGTGATTTTAAGAAATCCTTTTTCCTCTCGAGTTCTTAGAAGTAGCTAGAGCTTGCCGGAATTCGGCGGAGTATTTTACATCGAGGAGCAACAGGTATCTACCTTCCGAACGCCATTATAAATCTTAAAATGAGAAAACCGGAAGGAATCGTCTAAGCAGCTTTTAGCAATGAAAAATTAAATATGAAGGCGAAGGAAGCTAATCCGGATGTCTGTCTTCACTCATCTTTTTTTTTTTGCCCTGGAAGAATTCCTGCAAAACCTGACATGTGACCCTCATGAAAGCGAGGCTCAGGAGAATTAACGCTGTAATTTTTTTAGGGAGTTAAATGAACCTGTGTAAAAACGTCGTGAGACCTCAAATGCGCTCCGGTCGGAAAAAGTAACAAATAACTTTTGGGATGGTGAGGTAAAGACTTAAGAAATCCTTGCCTCCAAGGTCAGTGAGTTGGCAGGTCTTGGTCCCCAGAACCGGGTCAGCGGCGCGTGTTGAAAAAAAATCGTATATTTGCTCGCCGCCGCCTTCCTGCTTTTGCAGTTTTTCCTTAAATTAAGACAGCCTGATCGTGGGACGGCCTGCCAGTTATTTTATCCAAGAAGGAGGTTCTTTGTCGAGTCATTGTTGTAACATAAATTATTTCTCTTCCAAGTAGGGATAGCTTAACTTGACCTTGAGTAACTTACCATGACCTTGACTGACCGTGATTTCATCGAACTTAATCTAACAACTTAACGTAGCCGTACTTGATGGGTCTTGCCCTTACCGTGATGAGCTTTTTATCTAACCTTACTTAACCTAAACTTATCCCGCTGAACTTCATGCAGCTGAGCATAAGCGAATTGCAACTGTGTGTATACTCTTACACTGTTTTGAAAGGGTTGCATCTTCCATTTTGTACTCTGCTTTTCGACAGCGGAGCAGGGCGCGCGGCATCCAACCTAGCCCTTCTTAACTAACTTCATCAGTTTTCGGTGCCCTTACCTAGGTTAGGTTATAGATGTCTTTTGCCTCGATTTGCTGCTGCTCCTTTTTGCGGGAGAAATTGACATCCTTTGAGTCAAAATTCCGTCGTTTTTGGTAGAAAAAAAAGAAATAATTTTGCTTTGAGTTGGCCATTTTAAGAAAATAGTTATCAGAATGCTTCATTAAAAACAATGATCTTTTCATTTTTTTCAGCTCAAAGTTTGTAAAAATGAGAATTACGTGGGTTGCAGAAGCTCGAAAATGCGGTATGACAGGTCTCTTACCGTGTGATAGATACTTTAAAAATATAATACTGTGCATTGAGCGCTTGGTGAAAATTCTTGTGAAATATTTTTGTATGCGCAAAAGCACTTGTTGTCTTTCATTTTCAAAGTCTTGGAAATACTGCCAATGAAAAGATCAGAGCTCATGTCTAAACCACCAACCTTCTATTTAAAGACGATTTCCGGAGAACCAAATTTTTAATTAAAATCTTCTTTGTCAGCGAACTAAGTCCGTGCTGCAATACTTCTCCCTTTATTTACTAACGAAAGTCAAAGGAGTCTAGGATATCTGGAGATATTTTCTGAATGAGACTAGAAGTAAGAGACTTCAGTAATTTAGCCGCATTCGCCGGTTTCAATAAAATCCGCACAAACGGTTTCTCCTCCTCTACTGGGCGGGAGTCAGTTTAATTGGATTGAGGTAGCGGATAGAGCGTCAGGTGAGAAAACAGAAATTACATTCCTGCCAAGCTGCAGGCATCTAGATTTCTGTCACTTTATTAAAATGACAAGATAGATCAACCCTTCCCTCCTCCATATCTGTCTTGTGAGCTTATATGTGGCATTGTGGATCTGTACGTCATCCATAAGCAGCTAAATAAGACCTAGCGACTTTTTAGTTTTACTGATTTGCGTTGGTATGACTGCTTAGCGAGGATAGTGGGGGTAAGGCAAGAGGAGGTGTCCATACCATTTCCACGACCATTTTCAATTCGCCCTTTTGCACTGCTGCCAACACAACTTTGTAAACAAAAATAAAAAGTAAGACTCGTCACTTAAAAAGGATTGTGATTTTGTTAATATAGGACTAGGTGAATGGTCCTTGTTAACATTAGGAGAAATTGTTACAGCTGTGCTGAAAGCACGTTGCATCAAAGAGGACCACAAATCGTAAACCCTTTAGGTTCAACATTCACTTTTTTTTCTGCGGAGCATAATACAAATGAAACGCCTTTTTTAAAGAGGTGTTACCTGTTTCGGGCGTGGAAATAAGACGGGGTTTGTATTGCTTAAGATAGACCTATGTTCAGCCGTATCATTAAAAAAAGTCGCGGTGAGACCGCCTAAATCTAAATTATAGGGCTGACTTTAGGTCTGTGTTGAAAAATAATCAAAATACATATCGTGCTACTTTCAATTATTTTCACAACCAAAACAGCAAGTAACAAATCCCTAAAACAGATTTTTTTAACTGCGTGGTTCAATGCCAATTGGCAACTATTCACAAATAACGTAAAATATAAATATAAAAAAAGGACAAAAAGCAATGCCAGTTCGCCATATTACAAAAATAACTGGCTACGATTACGAAGTAGCAACTACAGATAATATTGCTAAATGGCTGGTGGTTATATCTATCAGGCGGTAGTGCTTTGGTGAACTAACTCCTAGTTACGAACGAATAAGGTTATCCTTGGTATACCCTTTTAGCTAATTACTTCCAGTCAGTAAAAACATTTAGGCCCGTAAAGGATGCACTCTGAACATGAAGGAGTTCATATTAATGGTTTAGGGTGGGTCATTAGCTTTTAGGCAGTTCACCCAGAGCAGCAACAATAAAGAGCTGCTGTCTGGAATACGTAATGATTGTTGGCCTCCAAGCATTGTTGCCCTGTTGCCCTTTCGACGCACACTTTTGGACTGAATTAATATTCTCCTACAGATATCGTCTGCCATTTCACCCCGGATCAAAGAAGGTTGCCTCTGACCTTGACCCTTTCCTCAGCATCTTCTTACACGCCTTACGAGCAGATTTTCGGCTGGCAACCGTAATGTTAGCATGCGATGAATACAGTGTGAGCAGAGCAAGGTGTGTGCCTCAACAAAATTTCGCAAATGCAAACAAAAGTTTTTTTTCCTCCAAGGGAAAAAAAGTTATTTATCGATCCCTTTTACGAAATATTCTCATTTGTCTTTTTTTTTCCTAGCCTACTTATAGTAACCATCGTTTGGTCGAAGTAATATATGGAGCTCAAAGGCAACTTTTGAGGCGGCGTAGCGTCTTATTGAGGTTGGTTGGCGACTTATTTTTCATTCAGGTACTTCAAATAATCTTGTATAAAATAAATATAAAATAATGGAACATTTTTTAGATATCTTTATGAAGCCTTAATATCGTCCTTAACATAAATGCAAGAGTTGAGATCAATACTATACCGCTACGTAAGGTTACATGAGAATGAATAAAGGGACAAAATGACGTTTTTGCTTCAACAAAACGTTTTCTTAATATAGCCTCAGCAAGCCAGTATTGTTCTAGTGACAATTACACTTGTTGCTGCGACAACTGTTATTGTTTTTACAATATATTTTGTTAAAAAATTGACATTGTCATTACAACAATTCTGGTTTGCTGAGGCTAACGAAATGTTTTGTTGAGGCATCAGAATAATTTTCTCCGTGTGAAGCTTTGTTTTGGTTAGGTTTTATGAGAATGTACCAGGTTGATCGCAGCAAATAAGTGTCGTATATACCGGCATCTGAAGATCACTTAATATTAGGAATATATTTCGTGAACTGTGGTGTGGCGACGTAAGGTTAAGACTTTCACGTCTCTTTTCATTTGATCACAAAATTGATGCTTTACAGCGGAAGCCACTGCCCTCTGGTGGCCACATGAAAGAAACTTCGAGGGCGATGTTGATTGACTTTCCCTGAAAGAGACTCAATTTAGTCAGTCTGCTGATATATCGTGGCCGTGTCACAAAGTTTTTGTCAGAGATTTATATTTGTTGGTGATGGTGGCGTATTTTGTTTTCTAGGAGATGACGGACCTAGTTTTGTTTTTAGTGTGTTGCACGGGTGACAGCCACGGTTTTTGTCACTAGTGGAGATTTATCCACTGAGGCTTAAGTGAGCACTGAAGTGACGTGTGCGGCTAAAGCACTAGCAAAAAGGAATGGCGGTGCCTCTGTACAAGTCCTCTCTTACCTTACGACTTCTGAAAACTGGAAAGAGAAACGTTTTTGGACTTGAAAAACGCTGATTCCATGAACGATATAAATCAGAGATAACCTCCACTTTGAACGCACGTCATCTCTTTGTGCTCTTGCGGCACAGCACAAAGCATCATAAGTCACAATCTTCGTAGCCTGTCCACGGCGCTTAATGGCTCCTTGATCCCCGTATCGACAACATTTTTCATACCAAAGCTCGTTTTAATGAAGTGATGGCAAGATACCGTTGTATGCGTATGTCAACAAACGTACGGAAATGCAAGTATGAAAAATTCACCCTGCGTAGATCCCTCAAACCTACTCGACAACATAAAGGGAAAACTTCCCTCCCTCGTTCGTTCTTTTTTTTCGGTGCTCCTAAAAACTGCCTTTCGACAGACTTGGGATGGGCGCCTCTAACTGCTCGACTTGTACTGAGGCCTCCCTCAGGTAGAGAGCCTCGTTGGGAGAGAAGCGACAACTTATTCCCGCGCTGTGCGCTGATTTGTGGGATGCATGAAACCAGCAACGCTGATTGGTGGCAGTTGACGCCTCTCTACCTGTGAGGCTCTCTACCTCCACGCATACGTCTCGTATCGTGGAATAACGCGGCCTTCGGAGCATGCTGGCTGACTGCTTATTGTACTGTATGAGCAGTCGTCGATTCAAATACTAGACGAGACGGCATTGAAGAGGAAAGGTGTGGTGCGGGGAACACCCTTTCACAACGGTGAGGGTGTTCTAAGCACAAGAGAAGGAACACCCAACACACCGTTCATATACACATTGAGTAGAATGGTAGAGGCAGATACGGATTTAGCTGTGGATGTCCCATGGATGGTCCGCTAAAAGACAATGTAACTCGGTTCTTGGAAATAGGGTCTTAAATATCGTAAATGTAAGAGCATTGAAAAGTAGTGTGACTTCTGGAGGAACACAAGTGAGGGAAATGGAATAAATGTAAATAGTCCATCTTTGTACAGGAGCCTACTTTTCGTTCATTTTTACAGGTTTTCTTTTAAAAGCTGCTTATTTATTGTAGGTTTTTAGTTTTTGTATAAGCAATATGATCTCTCTGCGATGCTTTTTCTAGAAAATTGTTATTTTCGACATAATTACGCAATCTTCTCTTAAAATCGGTCGGAACAAACAAACTCTCTAATCAATATCTTGAAAAGAAAAAGGAAAACCAATCGTCGTTCAGGAAAATAGATGACAGGAAACTCCGTTTTTCCTTATTTGTTTTTGCTATTAATTTTTTTCGCGATCTTAAGAAGGGCTTCATCAATTCAATGCACATTATTTTGACTGAGATGCATTTAGTATGCCCTGGGGCTAGTCACGGAGAGTAAATGAAAAACAGGTCTTAAACATCATACCGCTATCCGAATAAAACGGGAAATTAAGTTTCGTCAAGTCGAGCTCGCTGTAAATATTCTCAATGCGCTAAAAACACTCCTAAGTCTTTTCCAAGTTGATTTTCTTCTCTAAGTGAGACTGCTCTCCTTTTAAACCTTAAATGGAGGCTAGTCTCAATTTTAGAGAAAATTCCAACATCCGTGGGTTTGTAAGAAAACGCCATATAACGGTTATGTACGTGGAGTTTCTCATACGGATTAACAATATTGACAAGAACGTCAAAGCTTTAGAAAAAGGAAATGTGCATCAAAACAGCATGCATCTTTATCGTCGTGGATGCTTCTAATCCAATGCCGCGCTCGAATGCAATTTAGATTCACCCAATTAAACCCTACCGTGGATTTTCGGGATAAAGTTTGTGATTGATTGTAGTCTGATCCTACCTTTGAGGATGACAGTGCAGATATTCGGCGTTTAGCGGAAAGCCATTAAAATGCATCTTCGGGAAAGAAGCGTTCCATCACGGCCTTCCAAACACATCTAGCAGACACAGCCTTCTAGAAGCGCTCGACTCTCTTGCTCGTCGCTCCGCCTTATATAAGTCGGCAGACTTCACATGGTCCCAAGAGTACTCTCCTTCGGGTAGAAATTAGTTTGCATCAAGTCTTTGAAGCTCCTATAATTTCGCTACTCTGTTTACGACGCTCCTGCTTAGGGAATCACATTTGCCTCAGAAATTGAGTTGAAAACATTCTTCGCGGTTAATTTGAACTTTGGAAATTTTTTCGTCAGACCTTTTCATCATTTACAAGGATTAGATTATGAAAGACCTCGCAGATAGTAGTTTTATAAATCGCGACTATTTTTTTTTTTGTTAAATATGCTGGATGATTTATTACTGAACAGCTAAAAATCATGCTTTTTTTATAATAATTTGAAAATTATAAAGTTTTACTCTCGGTTTCAAAACCTTTTTTTTTGTATTTCTTATGTTCCATTCTGATTTTACTGTTCAATTACATTATGAGAATTAACGAGAAAAATCGGGTTTTAAAGTCGTCGTTTGGGTATGAGTAAACAGTTAGTTGATCATTTTCAAACTTGTATGTTCGTTACTTGAAATCGGAATTAATAAGAAGCTGCGCGGGATGAATGAATTCCCGTTTAAAAGATGCAAGATTATTACTTTTTAGTAAAAACTGTTGCATGCAATGATTCATTTCGTCAGTTTTGGGAACGTTCTAAATTTGAATCTGTGAGAGTCTCTGAGATTCAATGAACTTCTACTGAATCTCAGATACTTTCACTAGTTCAAATTTAGAGTGGGCATCTTTAAGAAGTATATTGTATTTCTGTGACAAACTATTACCAAAAATTAACACGTACAAAAAAAAGGTCTGAACAGGTAAAGCTTCTATAGCAGGTGAAATGTTCTCTAATTTCATCTCGCAAGGCAGTTTCCAAGATTAGCTTTAATAGCTGCCCTACTTTTGAGATCATGAACAGCTGAAAGTAATCCGGAGGAAAATCAATATTCATCTCAAGTTTGTCCGTCATTCGAACAATGGCGGCAACCTGAGGAACAGGGAAGGTGCTGAGATGCTAATCCAGACGCAGGCTTTCGACTATCAGGTTTTAGCTGCAGGGGAGGGGAATGCACGAGAGATGGAGTCTACACGCTTATAATTTGCTAACTTGGTCGCCGTCTACTATCAGCTCAAGTCAGCTTAGAGTCTCCATTGAGACGAAAACAGAGCACTGAAAAGTTAAACGACGCAGCCGCAGTCAGTGCGGGCAACTGCTGACAGCCTGTCAGTGACAGGTAACAAGAACCTTACGGAGTTAGTATCGCCACGAAGTTAATGATTTGGAATCCATTGCTATAGATCTGCGAAGAAATGAAGACGAGATTTTATCTCAATTAAGATGGAATATAGCCTAGAGACTTGAATTCCCTACGGAAACTTCTACGTATATGCAATGTGGATGGAACGTAGGTAGGCGTTCGAGCGATAAGTGTTCATCGAAGTCGTCGTGTCGTGAACTGCGCGCGCTGTATGATCAACGTTGTACAAGCGTTATATCAACGCACTGGATAATTTTTAAGGCGCCATTTTATCTCTTATGTATGTTGTAGGTACGATGATCAACGTAACAAGATCCACGTAAATCAAAATATTAGCGCCCCCTTCATACCTTTTTTTATCTCTCGATTTTTTCAAAGCACTAGCACGCGGAAAGACATGATACTCTGTTTATGTAACGAAGCGGAATTTCTGTTGGCAGCTCTGAATATTTCCGTGGAGGGGAGACCGCGAGACGGTGTTTAAACACCGTCTCACAGTCTTCCAAGATCAATTGGTCTTGGGCTGACGAATCACGGCGTTCCATCTCCTCGAGAACAAATCCAGAGCTGCCAACCGAAATTGTTCCTCGCTGAAAAAAGGGTACTGGTACCGTTTCTTTTGCATGCGATTGTAAAGTGATGTCCATAAGTGAGCGGCCAAAAAAAAATCCATTGACTTTCTTGTTCACTAGTTTTGCGTTTGTAGCATTGCGTATAGGGCGTTTAGGGGATGAGGTGGGAGGGTATGGAGCCAAGAAGAAGTTCCAATCTTTTCCCCACCACCTCGACTCCACGCGCTGCTGCCATCAGATTCTTTTCAACAAAAAAAGTCAGATTTGGCTGCTCTTATCACTGTACAATGGTAAGGTTAGGTTTGAACAGAGGAGGCATGGTGATGTGAGGTTTGGAGAAAAGGATTGACAGAGAGAGCACGTGGAAAAACGAGTTCGGGACGAATCGAGCAATGCACACAGCTGCGAGTACTTGATCGAATTAAATTTCCAGTGCCGTGACAGCCTTCTGATCTGTCCTTTCCTAGCTACCCAATTTAATTAAAAACAAAATGGCGCTATTTTGGTCCAAGGCTCGGGTGTTCCGCCGATGACCTAATTACGTCTAGTTGAAAAGAGGGAGAAACCAGATGGTGATTCCTTTAAACCGAACGTTTATATTCCGAACGCTTTCTGTAAAAGAGTCTTCAGGATAAATTGTGGGGTAAGCAGCGATTGCCTCCTAGCGCAAAATTCGTTCGCGGAAATAAAATCAACGCTTTATTCGATCAGACAGGTGGACGCGAACACCCGTGGAGGCTGATTCACACCTCATGTCCACTCCATGTGATCGAAAAAATTAACCGATAACACCCAATTTTTTATTCCGGTGTGATGACGTTTTTGAATTGAACTCACGCCGTAGAAGTGCTTGCAAATTCCTATACTGTCAACAGCCATCCGCGATAAAAATTTGCATTTCATGAAATTAAAGATAATGAACATTCCCATCAATTTAAACTCCTTTCTCAAAGATGGTACTTTCTCTTACTCTAATGGAAGTCTTACACTGAGAAAAAACGTCTTTTAAAGATATTTTAGTGATTTGTCGCTTGTACAAAGTAAAAAATAATTCTGTTTTTGGAAGTCCTATACCTGTTTGGAGTAGTCCTATACCTGTTTGGTGCACTCCTATACCTGTTTTGGGCTGAAGGTAAATGGGACAAGAGCGTAAATAGCGACTTAGAAAAGTAAATTGGTCAAGTTTACTAAAAAAATAGTAAAAAAGCGACAGCCAACTCGGCTAGTAAACGTTACCAGGTTTACCAGTGAGCGTTACTGTAAACAGTGCTGTGTAACGGTAACGTTGACTAGCTAACCTGTTAGCGGTTACTAGCCAAGTTTGGCTGTCGCACTTTTTAGTTATTTTTACTTATTATTGGTAAACTTTACTAACCCACTTTTCTCAGTGGGTTAATTTCAAAGATAAACTTCTGAACAATCATATCAATCAGAAGGTCTTATCGAGAGCTTTCCATTTATTAAATTCATCAGGGTATCTTTAAAATTAACCAAATTACCCTCATCCCGTGTTTTACCTTTCATACCCAAAACAGGTATGAGACTACCTAAAACAGGAATGATTATTTACTCTGTATTAAAAGGATTCTTTTAGAGGCACGAGCCAACTACAGCTTTGTGCGAATGCACCGAACGTTAGCGCATTCCGGCTACAAAAGAGCACAGCTTCGGTAGTGTATTGCCGTCGGAAACAAATTCCTTCGTGAAGGCAGTTACGAAATGTCCCAGGCAAGTAGGCAAAACGCACTGCGCCGAAAGGCACTGCCGCCCAGCAAAAGGAACAGCTCAACTGTTGCGAATCTAGTAGCAGAGGCAGAAGTCTTGCCACTGGAGCGATGGAAGCGAGCATAAGTGTTTGAACATCAAGTTGTAAGGTACTTTTCCTTAAAGCTAGGCACCTTAAAACGCCTTAAGGCGCCTCCTTCCTTTCTTTTTTTCTCTTTTATGAGGTATTAAAATGGGTCTAAGCGTTGAGCTGAAAGTATAGAATAACATCGATTTTAAAGACACAATGAGTTTCAATCCCTCCAAGTAAAAATCGACCTCGTAAGAGCTCTACTTTGAATAAACCAAATGAAAGCAAGCAGTTCAATAATCGTCTAACTGCTTTAGGGTTAACTATGTCAGTTCGTTGATTGTTGAAACGCCCACTGTAACTTATTTGTTGGTTGATTTTTGAAATGAGATCTTTCTCTTGATTGATTTCTGATTGCAAGAATCGAGTGGGAGAATCGAAGAATAAGCGGTTTTTGACTGACAATCAGAAGCATCTGGTTAATTCATTATTTTTTTGAGTGCTCTTTTATATTTTTTGATACTGTATGATAATATTGATTTTTTTTTGCATTCACTCAAGAATTGTTTCAAATTCTTTCTAAGATACTCAAAACTTGCTTTATTTTAATACTGAAGGTATATGCCAAAACGTAGCTTAGGAAAAATGGACAAATAAAGATCAATCAATCCATA
>Ga0058701_10003093_pt1 | contig 13002 bp, 10 predicted proteins | sample AgamicOrMae_FD_97039 | JGI IMG/M metagenome (GOLD analysis project Ga0058701, IMG submission 97039) | Agave microbial communities from Guanajuato, Mexico - Or.Ma.e | ecosystem: Host-associated > Plants > Phyllosphere > Phylloplane/Leaf | place: Guanajuato, Mexico | collected 2012-06-04
ATTCAAATGTTTATCGCAAGAAAGTAATCTTTTTAGGGTGCACACATGCATGTTTACGGTATAAGTTTAAACTTACATCGAATGTATTTTCAAAGATAGTTCTACCAGATTACTTTATTACTTTTGTACACATTGTTTTATTACTATCTGGCCTCTGTCCACCGGTATCTGGCTAATATATAGCAGATATTATTTGATATTCTGCTGAAATCTGTGAGATATTTGATGAGAATTTGGTCAATTTTCTCTTGATATCAATTTAATACACCTTTGATATCCACCTGATAACCTTGATATCCCGATATCCGGTTGATAAATTACTGGAACGGTGTTATCTGTTGGAAAAGGGCGTTATGCTGCAATCTCACGTCAGCAGAGCCCCTGACAGTTGCTGCATAGGCAACCCGGCATGCAGCAGAGCATGCGGGCAAGTCTATCACATGGCACACAGGCGCCCGGCGCTAAAGAATGCTGGCTCCTCAGCGACTCGCGCTCATCTCTCCGTGCGTATCATCAGGAGCGTTCTACTAGGAGCGTTTATCCTTTAATACTGTATCCTGTAATCCTGAGCTGAAGTACTCCTGGATACAGCGAGAGATGTCCTCTCTTATGCAAAGTTGCTTATTCTCCCGAGTCTTCGCAAGGGCTTTCGCAAGTCGAAAGAACAGAATCGGCAAAATAATGGACTTAGAAACGAATAGCCGCTCAGGTTAGATTGCGCTGTAAAAAGATTAGGTTGATTAAAAATAGATTAGGAAAGGACAAGGGTGTGACAAAGTAGATTGGTCACTTATGTTTATTGGGAGCATTGCGTTACGCAGGATTACTTTGGGCAAAGTTAGGTTGGGTAAACCCATTTTATTTAAGTCCCAGACGAGTTACGCATCGTCGAGTCCAAAATTACTAATGGTCTCACAAGTGGGACCACGTGAAGCCATTGCCATACTTCAATACACGAGCGGATTCTTGCGAGAACTTTTACCGCTGTGTCTCCTTAGAGGCCTGTCCAGGGAGTATAAATACGACACAAAAAGGGGGCCCACAATAAAGGCAAAAAACGTCACCTTCTACTTCATAGCCTTTCTTATCCTCTTCGCAAAACGAATCGCGGACGCCACACAAGGCGTCGACTCGCGCGGACAACAGTTATTAATGAAGTCCGCTTGTCACTCACGCCCTTTATCAAAGCATGGAGGCGGGCCTTCCCTCCCCTCCCGTGGGAGGGGGCGCCCCTCAGGACAGACATACATGTCAAGCCTTGATAGCCACAAGCAATTAAGCCTGTCCCTTCACTTCTGGACGACGAAAAAAATGACACCTTGGTCTGGCTGGCTATTGTGCAAGGGGAAATAATATTTTTGCACCTCTGTTGTGCCGTTCCTTTCATTTATTATAAGGCGTTGCTGTTTTTTTTTGGGGGGGGAGACGTTTAGCCCCCCTTTCGTCGACTTTGTCCAATAATTCAAGGAGGTAACTTGATGATAGCAGGCGGAAGTGTTTCAAACAATATACGGTTAATTAAACCAATTTGGCTTGAGTGTGTACGTCACACTTACGAAAGGTTAGGTTACTATGAGTTAGGTCTCATCGGGGAAGGTCAACTAAGTTAGTTTACTTTGAGTTATCTTGTACTAGTGATAATTCAATTTGACTTAAGTGTATAAGTCACACTAACGGGTGGTTAGGTTAGGTTACCATGAGTTAGGTCTCCTAGAAAGGTCAACTTAAATTCAATCACTGAGTTATCTTGTACTAATAATAAAAGGTATGCCTGGAGTCGCACGGTTTTTTATCAGATAGCTAAAACTAAATGGGCCAAAAACTGGCTAAAAATGTAGATAGCGGCGCAAAGGTATATATCCACAATGGATATCCGCTAGAGAGATATCATATCTTCCGAGGCCTTACGTACCGATATCCAACCTACATTACGTACCGATATCCAACCTACATTCCCCCGACAAGCCCGCAACTAAAAATCACGCTGATCTACTCACCCCCCGAAATTTATGTGCGTCCCACACAAGGTGCAAACCTGCCGCACCGTAACGCCAGCAAAAGCGCCACCCCAGACACCACCCCGCGCACCAACGAATATTCTAATTACTTCGTACGCAATGTCCCAATTTAAATAAGTGCCCCATACGATCTGCGTATCGAGCACGAAATATAAAATCTTACCACGAGTCTTTGATACATCTATTGTCCTGAAAAGAAGGGGACCCAAGATCCCCCCCCCCCCCGACTTCCTCAGCTCCGCGTTTCATTGTCAACTGGCCGCCATTTTGAAGGTAGCCGGCCGGCGGGGAGGGGAGGGGAAGGTGCGTATGTAAGTGTGTGGAGCCCGAGCGCGCGCCTTGCCTTAGCTGCAGCGGCGGCTGTGGTGAGCTCTGCAGTCAGTCCGCAGGCGGTAACTTCGCTCGACTTTAGTATGCGTTCTGCTGCCGGACAGTGAGGTTGGGAGAGAGGGTGCTAAGTCGCCCGCTCCAGTAACTTCAGCGTGGACTAATTTAGTGTTAAGTGTATCCGTGCCAGTGCCTTCTTAGAATGAGTGCTCGACGTACCTCTGGATTATAGCGGCTCTTCTTTTCGGGATCAAATCCTGGACTTTCCAGGTGAGTCAGGCGGGAAAATTTGAATTATAAAAAAAATGTGCTCGGCGGTAACGGTGTCTCTGATAAGTTTCCTTGAGAAGAAGAATGTATTTTACGTCACAGACTTTCAGGATGTCATGTGCGCAATTCCGCTTTTAAGGTGTCATATTTCTCATGAGATGATTCCTGAGAAAGGTACCGATACATGTACCCATAATTGCGATATGTTTTTCAGTGTCATCGAACTCATACTGTGCAGAAAAGTTTACTCGCTGACAATGTTGGCCTTGAAAAACAATTGCCACGAATGGAAACGATAGTTATAAGTGGCATTTGAGCTTTAGTCTGAAATAACCAGCTGATCAAATTATCAGAGGTCATGTTACGCTGAAGTGAGAACAGGATCACATGCATAATGCATTTAACGACATGACTGCTAACCGCTCTGAAATTTGAGAAGACACACATCATTGACACATTTTCCTTTGACATGTAATTTAACATTCATTTCAGACCCTGAAATTTTACACCAAACTAAAAGTGACTCAAAAGAAATATGGATTTCGATTCAATGTAATTTTTAAAACATGAATTTCCCACCTCTTGTTCCATCTATCAATTTACTATTTCATCACAATATAACGATTGACAATATACTGCGTAGGTGCGGTTGGGTTAAGTGCCCTGTACCGCACTCCGTTGTCACTCCTCGCAAATGAAGAGTAAAACACAAAGGCTTTAGAAAATGATACCTTCCAAAATTACAGAATACTACAGCGTATTTTTTTTCGAAAAACGGACCATTAAATGTGTCTTTGACATTTGACTTTGTGCAACACAACCTCGAACACGAACTATACAAAGGAATCTCTTTTTGAGCACAGATCATCAATCAGCGGTCTCTTCATCAATTGTGAGCGTAAAATTCGCTCACAATCAATTCGCGTCGTTTTGGGATTGCAAAATCGCTAATCCGCTTAGGGTCACGAACAAAAGCGTGAGCAAGTCCACTTATCAAGTGGGTTCAATCAAGCGGCAAGTTCATTTAAAAAAAAACGTCTTCGAGTGACAATTTCGTCACTGTCGCCAGTCTCTTGAGCATATTCTGCTGTTTACAATAAAATATCGGCTAGGACTCGGGTACCCCCCCTCTATTATGTTGCCCGCATTCTGTGTGCTCCTGTCCTTCAGAATGTAGGGCACGCATCGAACGTAAAACTTTCGGCTCTTTGGGGGAACTTACGGAACGGTATAGTTGACATTTTATTCTAAAAAAAAAATCGGCAATACAATTCAAATAACTGGTAGCAAAATTACTTTAAAGAAATAAGATTCGGTGCGTAATATAAATAAATTAATTAAATTTAGAAATTTTGATTTTTGGAGGGAGGAAAAGGTAGTTTTACAGGCTTGGGGAAAATGAATAGCTTTATTTTTTTCGTAAAGAGAAAAGACTGCTTCAAAAATGAATGTCATGAAATATACTAAAACGACATGCCTCTAAAAGTTTGTATTAGAGTTCATATGAAACACAGAACGGCTGAAACAATGGCATTGAAAGACACTTAAAAACAAGGAACAAGATTTAAAACTAAATGAGAATTTTAAAAAAGAGCGAAACAAAAAATTCCCGTGCACAATTAGCACAAGAGTACATCATCGCGCCTGTAAAAAGGTCGGACAATAAAATTTAAAAGGCCCAAACCCACCGAGGATTTTACGCATTAACAGTATTCCCGTCGTAGGGTTTGTTTTTTTGCGGGGGGGGGGCGAAGTCGAAACGTGAAAAGGGCAGTCGACTGATGTAGCGTCCGCTGAACAAACGCACACAGACCCACCCCCGAAGAAAAGGGTTAAAAAATTAAACCCAAAATGTTTCAATCAAATCAAGACCCTAGCTGTAAGCGATCGCATAATGGAATGAACATTCAAGTGAAATGGAGTTAGGGGATCCGTTGTTCGTGAGCACCCCCCCTCCCCTTTCCCTCTCGCGCGGCGGTCCGACAAAAAAAGGATTCTGAGCCAGTAAGTTCCAAAAGAGCAGAATTGCCTATTGAGATGAGATAAGCACAACCGCCGGCAGTGTCTTTCAATTGAAAAGGATTGTATTCAGAGCGAACGGCAAAAAGTGGTCTTATTTTTAGTTCAAGCTAATCTTGAAACGAGAAGTACTCGATCGGCCGCTTTTTTCTCGTCTTCGTAACTAAATTCTATCTACAATCGTGCTTAGATTCAGTTGGTCTACTTCCGAAGTTCCAAGGGATTTCTGGTTTTATTACAAGGGATTCGGATAATTCGATTGATTAAAGGTGACGGTGTGTAGTCAAACTTAAAAGTGTCTGCGATCCGATCTGAGGAGTGACACTGAAGACTTGTATCTCTGCACTGCCTTCCTACGTGCCAAAACTACCATAACCTCACCCAACCTAATCTTCGATTACCAAGCCACGAGCTAAAACACTGACCCCAAGCCACGAGCTAAAACACTGACAAATGTAAGAAGATTCGTGTAGATGTCTATGCCCGTCTGAACTCAACTAAATCCTTCCCACCCCAGTTTTTACCTCCCATAACCCACCTCAACCTATGCGACCCTAACTGGCAGCCAACCTTAATTTCCGTCAAACACAACCGACCCCAAATTATTGAAAATTTCCTTAACGAGCCAAACCTACAAAAACCTGTCTAGACCAAACTTACGAAACCTTAACTTAACCGAACCTACGAAACCCTCACTTAACCAAACATACAAAACCCTAACTTAACCAAACCTACTAAACCCTAACTTAACCAAACCTACGAAACCCTCACTTAACCAAACATACGAAACCCTAACTTAGCCAAACCTACCAAAACCTACCTAAATCAAACCTTCGACAAGCTAAAACCTTCAAAACCCTGCCTTAACCAAACTAACCAAAATCTAACTTAACCAAACCCTAAAAAAACTACCTTAAACTTCCTTGACTAAACCTACCAACCTTAACCTTAACTTATACCTAAAACCGACCTACCTCAACAAAACCCACCATCGCCAATAACCTACATCAACTTGACCCAATTATCGGGGAATAAAGAGCATTACCGATAGTCCGACCGAAATTACACGCCTTGTTTTGATCGTTGTACGCAGCTGGGATGGCAAAAGCAGCCGCGGCGGTGCGCAGCCAGCTCAGGTCAACCTGAGTGAATCTTTGCCCGGCCCGCCGTGGCACGGCCACGCGGTCGGTGACTGCGTTCCGATGCCTTCTCCGCGGCCCTCGGCCCTCCTCGGCCCGGTGGCTCAGCCCGGTGCCTCAGCCGGCCATAATTATAGGATCCGTTCCCCCCGTACCAATCGCGTAATTCATCAAACCCCGAAACAAAACGTTTTTTTTTTTTTCTTCGAGTTGCAGATGTGAAAAAGACAAAGCTAGAGCTTCAAGATTAAAATCTTAGCCAGACAGCGGTTTGACAAATTTAAGCGAAAAAAAAAGTATTATTAATGGTTCAATGCGGAGACCTAGTCCTTGTTTGAAAACAAAGTCCGAATAGAATATTGCTGCTGCTACACTGATAAAAAAAAATATTTATAGCTCCTTTGAAGAGTTCTGTCATAAAAAAGTCACCACTTTTTTTTCTAATTTACTTTTTAAGGTAGCCCTATCAACAGGCATATCAATCGAACGGGCTCAGCGAGAGCTTCCCATTGATATGGCTATTATAAATTGGCTTATATTTTTATAAAATGGCTTAAAAATTAATTGAAATATGAATATTCCTTCATGCCCAGAGGGGGTCTTTCTTCGGGAGGTTATGCTGTTTCTATTAGAGTGATTGGTGTAACGGTGAAGGTTTTCTTTTAGCAGTGCAAAAATGCGACCCTTTGGACAGGAACTTATTTTCCCATAGATGTCATGTCGATTGACAGGTACGGAGCAACGCGCAGTCCTGGCGCGAGTTGTTGGCCGTGGAGCTCGCCAGGGGTTCCGTCGCGTCGCCAACTTTTGCAAAGAGGTCCTTCGTCCTTCGCACCCTTGGGTGGCTGTTACAAAAGTGCGGATTATGCTTTCTGATCTAAGGACTCTTTGTCAGGAACTAGCGTGAATGAATTCCAAAGGACATTTCGGGATAAAGAAATCCGATGGGTGCGCATCATTAAATATCACGGTAATATTAAGGTGATTTCATTTTCATTGAAAATTGAGCTGGCGTTATCATAAGATGAGCAAAAAATTAAAATGAGCTAGTTAAATTTATACCGTTTGGTTCACACGCCGTTATAAAAAAACGGTTTCGAAAATGAAGCCAAGAAATTTCACCTCATTTAAAATGTGTTAGGTTAGTTTCTGTGCGTTCGAATCACCTCCCATTTAAAATACATTATGTTGGTTTCCGTGCGTTCAAGTCTTCCCTTGAACATAGGCGTGCGAATAGAGCTGGTCTTGTTTTAATTTGCTTTAATGTAGGGAGACTTGAACGCACGTAACCAACCTGGTGCATTTTATATGGGAGGTGACTTGAACGCATTGCACCCATCCTAATACAATTTAAATGGGACAGTCGGGTAAATAGACACTCCGTTAATTTAACCCACTACCGCCCAGCGATACCGTTCGCAAACAGGAACATTTATTTTAGAGGATCTCTTTAGTTCAGTGTTGTCACAATGAGATAAATATCACCCCTTTGGAAAACTGAAATTTAAATATTTAGGCATTTCCCAAAGCTTAAAATTGCGTATTTTAATGGGAAAATCCCTCCAATTTCTCTTAAGCTAAATTTCACTCCAAATACCTTGGGCTGTTATGGGCTAAAGGAAATACATTTTGATTTTTCCAGATCATAGTTTTTTAACGTAAAAAATTATGTATAAACAAGTTATCTGTTCGTCTACGCTCATCATAAATGGTCCTTTGTAGGAATTTACCATAAGCGTAAAAATCACCGCTTCCTCCTCATAGAAAAACGGGTTTAAGACTTCCTCACTCAAACGGCTGTTAGGGTTCAGTTGACACGGTTTTGGATGCGCCGTCTTTGTGAACGCAAGGTTGGTATTCCTGGGTCGCTGAGATACTTTGAGACGCAGACAAAAGAGAGCGACAGTTCCAATTTTTCGTAGCGCTTGACAGGAATGACAACTTGTGTCTGCTTTACTGATTGCGCTGGATTAAGACTGGCGGGCTGCTTGCTCTCCGATGCCGAAGAAAACTTATTCTTATTCCGAAGAGCAGATGCGCGCTCGCGCCGCGCCGCGGCGTTGCGTTGCGTTGCCGCGGCTCACATCGGCGCACGCATCTGCTCACTGCCTTCACTTTTCGTAAGAGAAAGGTTTCAAATAAGGGGAAGCGCTCGTTCACACGTAAAATCAAAGACCAGGAGAAGCTAATTTTAGCCTGCTCAGAGAGAATTAGGAGACTCAAACGTGCGTTAACATCACTAACATCGGCGGGTTAATACCGAATAGATTTCTAGTGCTACGCATTAGGTACCATCGGAAGTACTCGTTTTTGTACATAGTTTATACGATTTATTTGTTTTGAGTCGTCCTTTAGATGTGATGGATGAAAATTGTAGGTTTAGGTTTTTAGGTGTCCCGACTGCCCCATATGAAATGTATTAGGTTGGGTTCCGTGCGTTCAAGTCACCTCCCACTTAAATTGCATTTCGTTAGTTGTTAGTTACTTGCGTTCAAGTCTCCCTACATTAATTTCATGTCGGGTCAATAGCAACACCCTTCCAAGGTAGGCATGCTAGCTAAATGAAACTGTTTGGCGGATGGTTTCGATTGAAAATGCTAACGAATGGTCCATAAAACTACGCAGAGTTCAAGATTTTCCTACGTTAGTTTAATACCAACAACAGAAATAGCAAACGTGCCTCGTTTATTTGCGTGACCGTGCACCGTATAAAATAACATTTCCAACTCATTGTAAAGGAAGAAAACTGGTGTACAATCCTACAAATATTAATAAAACACATCAATATCGTCAGATATCCCTCTTTTAAACGCCGATTCGCGCGGATTTCAATAAAACCATAGGAGCGTTGCTCGGATTTCAGTGTACGCAACACGATCTACGCAAAACATCACGGTACCCCGAGCTCTCTTTAATTCCTACTTAAGCTGAATAGATTCGCGGCCGGGACAAGGATCCTCACACGCGTTAAAGTCACCCCCTCATAACTAAGAGCCCGTAAACAAATCAGCAAAGCGAATGTGCGGGCGAAAACCGTATATGACAAAAGCTGACTGATTACGCAACCCGTATGTTGCGAAGAGGTCACCGGCTTGGATTCGGCCGGGGAAGGCCGAAGGCCTTCGGTGCGTTTCGGCCCGCATCAGCTGACGACCCTCTCGATCGCTCTGTCTCTCTCTGGGGCAGGCGCTAGCACCGCTAGACGCGTGCAGCTGCTGGGAGGGGAGGGGGGGTTAACGGCCCTCATTAGGAGGGGGGAGGGGAATCGGCGGGAAGAGTCCTTTTTTTCACGCGTTTGATTGGGACAGTAGGATGCTGGCTTTTTGGCGTCAGGTTTCGCGATATGCGTTCCCGTGTGGTACGCCCCCTAATTTGGGACCACTTCCTGTTAATTGAGAAGGGGAGTTTGCGATAGGAGGAACGAGAGAAAGATTTGAGAAGACTGCGTTTCGATGTAGCGCTAAATGTTTGTTTTAGAAGTGATAAGGTAAGATTAGATGGGGTAGAGTAGGTGGGGGTAGGTTTTCATAGGTAAGGTTGGACTCAGGTAGATTAGGTTAGTAGGGTGATGTAGGTGAGTTTAGGTGATGTTAGGTTAGATTGAGATAGGTTTGATAAGGATAGGATGGATTAGGTTTGATTTGGACTGCTCCTGTGAACTGTAAATTTTATTCGGTGAATGTCTCTGACATTCAGTGTAAATTGACTGAATCTCAAGAGACTTTCACAGATTCAAATTTACAGTGTGCAGGCCAAGAAAAGTTATTAGGGATAAATTAGATATGGCTGGATCAAGTTAATATGGGTCAGTCTTTAAATTGTTTAACCCAGTGTAAAAATTTAAAAAAAAATAAAAAAATAACCAGATATTATTGGTTTATTCAAGGTGCGAATAGAATTGGTTAGGATGACAAGGGCTTTAAGGGACTGAAAATTAAAAGTAAATTTACTGTAATAAGACTGCGTTGTCATTTTACTATTATATAAACGGGCGAGGAGTAACTGCTTATGTCATTATAGTTATAGAAAATGCCAATTCAAACGCGATTATAGCCACAGAAAAAAATCTTGCGCGAATCGTACGATTTTGCTATCCGCACGCCGATATTTCAATGCGAATCAAATTTACACTATACTTGAGCCTAATCCACAGTTTCCACAAACGTGGTTTATTTATTGTCGACGGATTCACGTCGTGAGAAAATTATGGCGCAATTCCTTCCGTCTACTTAAAACGTCATTATAGCCGCTTCTCCGTGCGAATTAGAATCCAACTTTTGGACAAAAGCTCCGACTTTCGCCAAAACGAACTCAGACGAAGGGTTTCGTGAAAAGGGGAGGAGAATGAAAAAGCTTTGGAGCCTGGAAACGCAAACCTATAAATTACGATTTTTGGGGGGATCAGTGTAAACAATCCTTTAGAGGCGTGCAATATTAAGCTGAAATCGGCGTTTTCGACAAGTCCTTTAGAATATACTCGACAGCAATATGGACTTTAAATCAGCTCCGATGATGAATAGGGAACCATGGTTTGAGGAGGGAGAGAGAGTTATTCATTCGTCTCGGGCGGAAAAATATATGTTTACCCACGTAGCTCAAAAATGTATGTCACAGACCAATCTTCTCGTTGAGCTGATTTTATATCACTGACTGGCTTCAAAAACTAATTTAGAAAAATTTAAAGGTCTTAATTTTTTTTTTAGTTTTTAGAGCGACCATTTTTTAAGAACTCCGGAAAAAAAAAGATGTTGCGAAATTTATAGCCAAGATCTCTGGACAATATTTTAAACTTTTAAAATGTTGACTACAACAATAAGTTGTGTTTTAGCAAGTTTTATGTAGAACATTTTTTTTCGAGAGTTTTCGGGGAATGAAAAAACTGCTTTACTCCAAGTGTCGATAGATGAGGTTGGTAAATTTAAAGACATTTTGTGAAATACGAGTAAGTACTTTTAACCGCTGATTTTTGGAACTAGAATTTAGGTTTAATTCTATTTTACATACCGACATTCTCTTTCCCCAAAAACACGAAAATTAAAGACTAAATCACTTTCTTGGATTTTTCAAACTTTTAACAACTTTTGATCAGGTTCTATATACAAAGCTTGGTATATCAAAATGATAATTTACAATAATGCGCGGGGAATACATTAATATACAATGAGACAGTGACAATGCAACAAGGAAATGATGTCTTTTTTAAAAGCGAGATCAGCCGCATACGGCAACAAAACGACAATGCACTTTATTACATTCTAACAGCCGAACCTCTCCATTGCTTATTTACAAACTGTCTTTGAAATGAACCTGACCGGAAACCGCATATTGTTCGGGCAATCCAGTTTTCCAGAAAATCCGGCCAATTAAAAGCATGTCATCTCCCAAAGAAATAACAAAAGTCGACCAATTGGAAGAGTTGAAAAGAACACAATGGATTAAGGTGTTAAACTTTCCTTCTTCTTTTGTGCAAGACATAACTTGTGGTCTATGCAAGCAACGCTAAGTTTTTTCGGGGGTTGTTTTTTGTTGGTTTTTTCGCCGGTGAAGAATCGCTTTATGAATAGAGACGGAAAAAAATACGACCTGTCATATCTGAGCGGAACGACGGGAACTAGACGAATTCACTTGTAAAAAAAATGTCGTAGTGCTCCTCGCTGGGGAGGAGATTCGATGAAGGAACAAAGAGGGGGAAGTAATTGCCATTGTTGGCTTTTTCGCAAAGTTTTTTGTTGGTTTTAACGCGGTTGCTTTGAACTGAAATTCGTTGGAAATGGGATTTGATAGAGAACCGTTGGACCTGGGAACCGATTAAGATTAAAAACAACCCAATTTTCAAATGATAATTACTAGAAACCGTGTCGAACATTTTCCCTGTGCACTGATTTATATTCCCAAATCGGATCTGGAATAGAAAGTATCGATTGGATGGAGCCAAAAACAAAATATTCGTGTTTTTTTTGTTTGTTTTTTTTTTTTAATTTTTAGAGGCTGACTCGATTTTCTGCATTTCAATCATCTTAATCACAAAATACAAGTACGAAGTAATTGACATTACTTCACTCTGTTGAGCTTCCTAATACGTGAATAGAAAATTTAAAGTTTTTCTTCCTTCGTTTTTCTATTTGTTTATTTTTCTCCGCAAGAAAAATTGGCTGGTCCGATTTCCGACTTGGAAAAAAACTTCAGTATCAAAATAAAATGCCACTACAAATATCAAATTTCTAAGTTTCCTCGTTTCGGAACGTTTCTTTGCGAGAGGAATATTGGTTTTGTGAATTCCCGGCTTCCATTCATCAGCAATTGGTAACACAGTCCATCAATATTTGACCTGATTAAAGAACATTTCGGAAGACACAGCCTCTCCGGTCGATGGCAACGAAACAATCCGAGGCGGGCTTCCATTGTGAGTGCACCTGTTAGCCTAGTTGGAGTATCTGTCGCGGGGTGGCGCTGCGTGTACTGTGCAGAGTATAGGCAGTGCGAAGGGGTAGTTGCGGTCGGCGCCGTGCGGTCCATTCGATTCGAAAGGTGCGGCGACGGCGCGCGCGGCGGCGGCGTTTATGACCTGTCCTGCCCGCTAACGGACACCGCACCGCAACGCACCGCCAACTCGATTTACATAAAACGTTGGCTACAACTGTTTAAGAAGGCGGTGTCGAATGCATATGTCACGTAGGGGGCTGTGAGTGATCGGGCCGTGTTGTTGAGTGTTTTCAATTAAAATGGAAACGGCTGTTGTCCTTCCTTTCCGCTGAACGAAAAAAAGGAGGCAAATGAATTGACTTTTTGTTCAAGGTTTGTTTAGATCGCAAAACATCGCGAATGAAATCGAAATGTTTTAATTGGCTTAAAATTTAATTTTTTAAATATTATTTAAGTTGATTTTTTTAAAAGGAGGCGATGAAATTGTTCATTTTTTTTCACATGAACACAATCAATAATCAAGTGAGCTGTAAGGGAGTAAAAACGATCTCTGCGACAAGACTGCATGGCTAACTCAATATTGAAGAATCAAGTTTTACCCGGTGAAAGTATGTGGCTGTTATTGATTGTGCTAAGCAAGTAGGAGCACGTGCAGAAATGGCTCTTGAATTTTTTAAAATCACCCACTAATAAAACAACGAATTTTCAGACGTTTCTTAATTATTCCTTACAATTACTTGCTCTGCGGATCCATCACACTATAGTCTAGAAAAGTTTAATATTTCATACAACGAAAGAAACAGATA
>Ga0058701_10003094_pt1 | contig 13002 bp, 5 predicted proteins | sample AgamicOrMae_FD_97039 | JGI IMG/M metagenome (GOLD analysis project Ga0058701, IMG submission 97039) | Agave microbial communities from Guanajuato, Mexico - Or.Ma.e | ecosystem: Host-associated > Plants > Phyllosphere > Phylloplane/Leaf | place: Guanajuato, Mexico | collected 2012-06-04
AGGCGACTTTGGCGCTCGCGTTAGCGCCAAAAAGTTAGCGGCGCTACGGTCGCTAACGTACCCGATTAGCGCGGTGCGCTAACGCTAGCGCTAATTGGAGATGTTAGCGCGCTAACGCTAACGATAATTAGCGTTAGCGTTAGCGACCGTAGCGCCGCTATCGCTAAATTAGCGTTAACAGCCCTGCTTACAAGCGGAAGGCTTGCCGTAGCCTACTCTGCTTGCCTGTTCGTTGTGTTTCCGGAACCGGAAATGCATGCTTTTAATTTCAAGTTGCACGTTCATTATCGAAAGCGCAATTAATAATAGCTTCATAGATTCGCTGAAAGCCGGCCGATTTGCATGTCGGCACGTAATATTTCTCGCCACTTTTTTCCTGCAGAAATGCCGTTGCCAACTTTCCTGTTGAACACTGCGTTATGGAATCCATATTGGTCATTGTAAATTTTAAAGGTTGCTCCTTATAGCTGTTAACTTCCGTTGCCGAATGAGGCTAAGTTAGGACCCGCGCATTTCTTTAACTTTAGATAACCTAAATAACGGAAAAACTTACTGCTGCGTACATGTAGAGATTATATCGGCATAGCGTGAGACGAAGCGATTTTTACGAGGGATTAATTGGAGATTACGTGGATTTACATCCTGCTGTATATGCAATAACACGAATATTACATAGGACTACATATATAAGTATGATATAGCTTTGTTTTTGTTGGTATATATCATATATATGATATGTGTTTAGCGACAGCGAATTTTTCATTTGCCAACGTTGGTTCTCCATGAACTTGATACGAACGTCAGCTTCAACTTGAGAAACATTTTTCCCTATATTTCAAACTGTTCTGCCTTTGGCAGGAGAAATAGCTTCAATTTTTGAAATTTGAAATAGTAATTGAGGATAAAAAACGTGCCTCATGAAATGAACCATACTTATTTCGTGAATCCCAATTACCAATAATACCAGTCTGGATAACAATGTATGGATTTTTTTCCCTGCTTGACGCTTTATTAAGTGAAGACCCCGTTTACAGCTACGCATCTCTCTATTCATACGTTTCCTCACCTGGCATCGGCCACCTAATTATGCATTGCGTATCCCTCCCAGCGCGATTGCAAAGCTAGACGCATCCAATCGAGAATATAGCCATTCTGCGGAAAGTTAAGTCAGTGGAGCTCCTCTTGGCCACGCTTCTAATTAAGCACCGAGCCGCAAGACGACCCAGCAAAGCCTTGGAAAGCCTCGAAAAGCTTCGGAAAGCCTTCAATAGCCTCGCCAAAGCCGCAAGCCACTCACGATTATCTTTGATGGTGTCGATGATACACGCTGAGGAATACATGTCGCACACAAGCACAGTAACTTTTGGAGTTTTCAAGCGTCACCGATTGCTGTGAGTTTGGTCCAATTCTGTGGCTACTGATTGTCTAATTCCGCGGCTATTGGCCTAAAACAATAAGATTGGAATAGTCCTCTTGCGTAATAAGCACGCGCTTGTATGAAGATACCGATTGTCAATTTCGAGTAGGAAAGCTTGTTTAGCACTAATTTAAGGGTGCAGTTTATGTACGTCTGGCGTCCCTTTCATTGTCAAGCTAATTAAGCGATTGACGAGGCATAGTACAACTTAACGTTTTGTTTCCGAGCTGAATAGCTCTTTCTTCTCACTGTCATAGCGATATTTACCGCGCCGTTGCGTTGCAAGCGAAGTGAGACATGAAGCGATAGCCTAGGTTGAGCTAGGTTAGTTGAATGCCCTGTGGCTTGCTCCGCCCATTGGCCACCAAAGCTCAAGAATACAACCTGCAAAATTGAGATTGATAGGCCTACTCCCACATATGACACACATTTCTCATCTCAAGCACGCAATCCAATCTTGAGCAAAAACTACAAGAAATATAAAAATATTGCTCAAGCGCGGACACCCACACACCGTTTGTCTGATTTTTTCTCTCTATCGAATAACGCAATGGCGTTAGAGTAACGAGTCAGCGCGATGGACTCTACCAAAAAAGTCAATGGGAAATGAAATAGCACTCTCGCTTCGGGTCCCTTCCGCTAAATCTCGTTGATCTTTACCGGGAAGCCGCTATCACAGCGCAGTGGGAAGCTTAGCGGAATAAGCGATCGGACTTCTTCGTCATAGCGTACGTCGTACGTAGGCTCGTTACGTCATACGGCAAATCAAAACGAGCAGGTGCTTGCTTATCAGACCGCGTCAACGAGCCGTGGAATGAAATCCCACTTCTGCCTCTGAACTCACTGATCAGCCGCACGTGTGTGAACATTTGTACATTCAGAGGTTATATTTTTTCTTTGTGGTCTACACGTTTCTTTACATATATGCACGGTAAAAACAAAACCTCGTTCAGGGGAATACAATACCTGTTTTGGGTGTGAAACCAAAACGGGGATGGCACGTATTTTGGTTATTTTTGTAAATAGACCTATGTTCAGTCATATCATTCGAAAGGTCGCGGCGAGAGCTTTCCATTGATGTGGCTGAACATAGGTCTAACTTGGAAAATGACCAAAAAACTTACTTGCCCCGTTTTAGTTACCCAAAACAGGTACAACATTCCCCTAAACGGGTGTTTTTTTTGTATGGGGAAGGTAGAAAATACAAAAGTTTTAAAGTGACAGTACATAAACAAAAGTGTAAACAATATTTGATTCCTTTGTAGGTGTAAGAAATGAACGTGAAATCGATTATTCTGATAAACTGACTATTCTGATTACTGTATCAATAGAGAGTCATCTTGCCAATCATTTTTGCCTGACATGCCTGTTGATAAGTGTATCAAAAGCTGACGATGTACAGTACACCTGCTTTTAATCTTGGAAACGAACTGGTATGGGACAACCAAAAATGGGTGGGTTGGGTATTCTTCTTTGTTGTAGTTTTGGGAAATGTTTTACATTTAGTGAAAATGATCCGTCGAAAATCTGTCAGGTGTTAATGAAACTTTGCCAACATTTGGAGTGGTTTATCGTGCATTATTTTTATAAAACAACTCCAAAATCTTGTGCTTTGCAAATTTGTTATATAATGTACTAAAATTTTGTTTCCTTTCTTGCAGGTTCGCCAACAGTGTTATACCAATGCAGTATATTCACGCCCGTGGTGAGTACAAAGTTAATGTTTTTTCTCACGACACGTGAGTATTTGAACTCCTATACTGACGAGCGGATTTGTTGAAACGTGACAGTAATCAATACAAGGGTGGTAATATCTATTGGTGAAACCCAAACCACCCAGAGTGGCTGTTCTCTCTGCATATTTCGACAATGGAATTAAACAAAACTTCAACTTTGCCTACAACGGAAATGATGCATTTACTTGCTATCATCATGAACTCATTAGTATCCTACACAGTATTCGCCAATTTTCCTAATGAACTTCAAAAATTACATTAACAGACTGTTGAAAATTCTTTAAAACTAAATTGTAGCCCACTATTGGACGCTTGCTGGCTTTGATATGAAACAGTTGTTGGATTCATTTAGAACATTCAAATGATACATAAGTACCGGTATACCCCGTAAGAGCTCTAAAATTTCGCGGTTCAAACACTAGTTATTGGTGAACAATGGTGCAAAAAGAGTACTGAGAGTACTGTACCTGCAACAGACAAAGGAAAGCGGTGAAAAGTCAGAACCTGCTGGCCTGGCCAAGCGTTTTCTCTTAATTTCGCTTAACGCACAAAAAATTACAATGACTCTTTTGAAAGTAAGTTTTTGTTTCGCAACTAGAGTCGAGTACTGTGTCTACTCATCGACTGTTTACCGAAATTTGGTTTTCATGCAAGGCTTGAGTTGGAGTTTGTTAGTTGTTGGATTAGGCTTGTAGCGAGGATTTGACTTTCTTGTAATTTGGTACACACCCTATTATGTAATGCCATATAACAAATATCTCTCGATATCTCTTGTCTCATGGTATTTCTTGGATTCTCATAATATCCCGTGCAATGTTGTAATCCTGCGCTGAAATGAGAGTGCAAATTTTCGACCTGCTTTGCAGGATTTTTGCAACTTGGAATAAATAAGTCTTTATATTTAGTTCAAAAGCCACCAGCTATTCTTTTAAACAAGGCAATTTCGTTCTAATTGAAGAGGCGGCGGTTCCTGGAAATCAGTTTTAAAGATTGCTCTGCTAATCTTTTTTTAAAAAAATGAAATGAAACGTAGAAACATCTTTAATGATCTAAACTATATTTTTAGTTTAGAAAAAAATAAATGTAAAAGCATGTATTTTGTATGCACCCATGATACAACACAAAATAAAGAAACATTCCCGAAAAAATATAGATCAGTAGGCTGGTATTGCATTTTTTATGAAGATGACAAAATGTGCGAAGAATATGTCGGTGCGGCGGTAAAAATGACCCACTTAATGGGAGGGTAAGCAACACGGACACTTAGCAAATGGCATTTAGTCGGCTGGCCTTGAATATAAGCTGGTGGAGAGGCTGCTGCGATGGAGGGGGTGGAGGGGGAAGGGCCGGGCAGGGGTGCGGGAGGGAAGCGCTTGAACATCCTGACCGAGTTTCGTTACAGCGGAAAGACAATGGGGGTCACAGATGAGATTTAAGCATTGCTGGAAACAAAAATGCAAACGCAATGCGGCTTTATACAACGCAATGCTCTTAAAAATTTGCCGCTCAGCGCCATGCTGCCTTGCTGCCCCACTCACGACTTATTTTCACACGAAATATCGCCAAGGCGTTCCCATCGGTGCGAGGAGTAAACTAGATGTTACTGTGCGCTTCTCAAAACATTGTCTACTTTTCAACAAGCTTTTTGACTCAAGAGACTGTATTTCGAGCTGCACTTGAATCGAATATTTCCAAGACTACGATGGTTTTGCTACGGGGTTGTGTCTTGCACGCGTTTGTATAGCATCATTTCAACGCACGAGGAGACCCTAAAATATCACCAGTATTGACCCCGACAAACGCATTTTTATACGGGGAGAGTTCAACGCAGGTTAAGTACACTCCTTTGTATAGCTAGCTGTTGGTTGACTCAGTGGGATAGGCGTTTTTTTGGGGAGACTTAAACGCCCGTGTGAACCTACTTCATATGTATTGGCCATTGATCAGTAAAAAACAAGCGTTTACAAGGGAGACTTCAACGTACGCTTTAACCACCAGGGAATCAATAGCAGTGACATGCAAGCAGCGTTCACTTGGGGAGCACTCACTCGCTACGTACTGCGCCTGCCGGCACAGCGGTGCGCCTGCAAGGGAGCCTGCAGGCGCTCCCTGCGAGGGCAGCCTGCGGCGCCGCCGGGCCGGGCCGGGCCGGGCCGAGGCCCGCGTTGCCGGCCGGCCGCGTTGCTGGCTCCTCTGGTCCTCTTCCTCGTTTCATGACACACTGGCGCCTTTACGATGCTCGCAGGTTTCCTCAGACGTCGGTAAAAAATAGGTATTTCTATCGATGAGTTAACTAGCTTGACGTCGCGTGGCGTCACGCAGCATTTGAGATACTCGGCTGCGGTTGATGTGTGGCCAGCCACTCCTAAGATAATTAATATATTTAATGTTTCAACGAAAAAAACCCAACCCAACTTAGCCATCAACTAAATCGAAACGTAAACAGACACGGAACGAGCGGAAACATAACCGTGCGCATTATTAATCTTAATAAATAATAATCTCACCTTTTCATAACTTTAATTTTTTTTTTACCTAAAACTATCACACCCTAGCTGAAAAGGGTTAAAACGCAGCCTACGTGACCTTTCCTTTAACTGACCATTAACCTACATACTGGCTTTTCTCCTAATAAAGATACCAGGACGTTTCGCCATCTAGAATATTGAAAATCAGATGTCTGATGGTTTTTATTATTCCAACGTTCGGTTTTCGATAAGGCCTGCCAGCCTTGAGATTAGATGTAGTCGTCGATTCCAGGTGATGTGCTCTCAGTTGAGTAGTGCACTGCACGTGCAGCCTATTTTAGTGTGTCGTAATTTGTGTGTGATAGTGGTGCCGTTGCCGTTCTTTGAATTTTAGCCAGCTCTACTTGGGCTCTGTTGCAGGTAGTAAAAGGAACGGGGAAACAGTCATAAGAATACTTTCCGTGGAAATGATTCCATCGAGGTTGCCAACATTTTTGGTTCCACATTCGAAACCAAAGTCATCGCAATTTCGATCCATTTTCGATAGGCGCTGCACTGCGCTGCGACACCACTGACGTCTCATTCTTCTCTGCGAATCAAACTTCAATTCGACTTTGATAATCGGTGGCAACAACCTACAGAAAATAAATCAGGTGGTCCACTTTTCACGATTGCGAAAATATTTTTAGCCGTTTTTTTTTGTCATCCGCTTTCTCCAAATACTCCAAAAAGTCGATTTGCTAAATTTTTACGTGAAAAAAACAACAACAAAAAACAACAAAAAAAAACAGAAAAACAAAAACATCAAAAAAACTTATTGACTATTTTTTTTAAAAAGAGAAAAAACTTATGACGATATTTGAATTTTATTGATATATAAAATATGAAAACTACAAAATCCTTCATCGAAAAATTTTAAACATTCTTTTCTAACTCGAAGAAAAGTATTTGTTTAAACCGTATTGTAAAAGTAATAAGTATCATACCTCTAATGAACAGACTATTTTTAAAATTAGTCGAATAAACAGACTTTGTAATATTTCTAAGCAAGATATTTCTAGTCCTAATACATTTATTCCAAGGCAAAATACGCTGCGCTATATAGGAGAACAATTCGCCTTTTATACTTTGTGTTAATTTTTTAAAAATCTTTTCGCATATCTCTAATTCACCGTATATTTTAGCCCCGCATTAACCTTGCTAAATCAGAACCTAACCACGACGTTTTTTGAAAAGAGTTTTTGTAACGTGGGAAAACACGAACAATGTGAATCTGGACACGATTGTAAGCAGAGACCAGGGCCTTATGACACTGTGCCTTCCACTTGTTTCCTGGCGCCCTTCGCCCTTTTCACGTTGTGAGTGAGTGGCGGCGGCGGCGGCGCCCTGCCAAAGGGTATCCCCAATTGAAACCACAAAATGATTGCTAGTTTCACAAGAGACCAACACCCGCTTGAGTGGCACATGACTCAGTGCTTCGAAGCGCTGCGCCGCGCCGACAGTCGAGTGTCGCTTCGTCGGGGCCCCGCCGTTGTCGTGGCCGTTGCACCGCTGCGCTGCGCTGGGCCGCGCCGGGCCGGGCCGCGCGGGCGGCGAACCAATCGTCTCGCGACTCGGATACGACCGCCTCTACATCGCACTCCAAAGTCCCTGGCTCCGTCTCCGAGCTATTTAAACGACTGGAACTTTGCGCACCTTTCATGACGTAACAACAATCTATTAGACAGAAATCGGCCGATCTTACAAATTCAACAAATCTAGGCTACCGGTGCATTTGTTCTGATATACTCAATGCAATTGAAGCGAAAATTTATTTTTAAGTGTTTAATTTTTTTATTTAAATGCGTGTATGAATTTAACATTTATAAATTACTAGATATTTCACTTTAAGAAGTAACTGGCAATGAGAAAATAATTAAAATAAAATTATTACTATATTGTTTTGAGAAAATCTTTAAAGTTAATTTCGTTGTTCGTACAAGGTGTCCCATGGTGGTTTATGCGCTAATCCAATATTTTCTGGAATATATTTCAAGTATATCGAATGTACCAGTTAAGGCATTCAGCTTTTTCTGTGAATATAAGTCCGTTTTGTCAAGGAATGTCTCCTAATATAAAATTTAATTTAAAAATTTGCAAAATCGCCTTTTAAAAATTAAAAAAAAAGATTTTTAACTTAAGTCCATTGTTTGGTCGAAACGTTTCAGAACAGTTTTCAAACATACAAAACAAAAGTTTTTTCTTTTTTTTTAAAAAAAAAGTTTCGTCAATTGAGTCATGACATTATCGAATACTACTGAAAATTCAAACTAGTAATGCATTTAGAATTTCTAAATTAGAAAATTCGAAATCCGCTTAGCAAGGTCCGTAGACTATATTGCATGTGCCTGACATATTGTTTTGTATAATGCAGTTTGAGTTGATAAAATACGGCGTGCACACAGGTAACTAATATTTGCGTGCAAGAGAGGATGTAAGATGTTTGAGCTGCAGCTGCCTCGTGGATGCGGTGAGGCGTGGCGTGGCGCTGCGGCAGACGCACTACCGCAGTACCTTGAGGAGAGGAACATGAAGGACCAAGATGCTGTGAAAACGTATCCTTCCAATTAATATTCCACGGTTGGTAACTTCTGCGGAAAAAAACACGCCTCCATTGTTAGAGGCGCGTTGAAAAAAAGTCGAAGCCGCCAAAAGATTCATGATTTTCATAAAAGCAGGAAACGCGGCGTAGATATTATTTGAGTGAAAGGAATTTAATATTTTGCGGAGAGAACGGAAAGCGTAAACGCCCTCACGAGAATATGTATTCGTGGCTGTGTGATTTATACATTGTAAAATTAACATTTCCTAAGTTATGTTTTATTTAAGAGGGAAAGTCCAGGAGCAATGAAAGTAACAATCAAAAGTTTAGTTTTCGATAGCATTGGTATTCAGTTTGTAAACTTTTAAAATACGTGTATAACCTTACTTTTCAAGGTTGAGGGTACCAAAGACAACCAATTGGTCTGTTGGCTCAACTGCCCCATCTAAAATGTATAAGGTTGGATTCCGTGCGTTCAAGTCACCCCCCATTTAAAATGCATTTAGTTGCTTACGTACGTTCAAGTCTATATGAATGCATGTCGGGTAAATAGCAACACAAAAAAAAGAATGCTTAGGGGAAGTTGTAAATTGAACACTGGGCACCTGAGTGTGTAGTAGATTCGTTCATAACTCTCTTTCATCCGAGGATCATCACTGTAATTATAGTGTCTTAACGGATTGCAAGTAACGTCACAATTGTTGTTATTTTGAATTAACCTTGTTGAAGCGAACGCTTGTTTGACGAGTAAATTGGCCGTAAATCCAGATTGTATTGTGAGCTTGCAAGCCGTCTGTGCACTCGCCACTCAAGATCAAACTAAAGTGGGATCTGCTTCGGTTCTGTGCCCCACTTAAAAGCAACGTAACTCGAAATGAGTGCCTGACTACTTTTCTTGACCTTGCCGCGACGTTTAACGGTGCAAACCACCTTTCTCACACCTCTGTTTTCTTTTATCCGCAAATGACTGCGCTCCAAGTACGTGTTTATTGAAATGACGCCACATAAACTGACGGATATAATGTATCATAAACATCTAACGCAACTTTCGACCCTTTCCTCTTTTGATGTAAACTGATAAAGACATGTGTGGGGTACGTAAACTTGAGTTTAAGGGTTGAACGGGTTAAACTCATATTTGGTTATTTGTATCGAGATATATTCCTTTTGATATGGTAAAGATATAAGTGATCGATTTAATCAAGAGATTGTTCTGCTCGAGATCTATCATATCTGAAATGCTAGGTTATCTCTAGTTACATACGATTAAAGTTATCAAAATCGCGCAACGCTGCTGGTGGGTCATCTGTCGAATTAAGACATTTTGAGTGTCTGAGAACCCATGCAATGGGTTCTACAACTGTAGGTTAAGAGCTAGTTTAATGTGACCCGCGTTGACAGACTAGTAAAAAACGCGATCAGCTAATTGGATTGTAATTGCACATTGATGCAACACATTACAACGAGGATTGCGTACGAATTCCTTTATCGTAAAAAATGGTACCGCTGTTGCAGGTCGAAATTGGCGACATTACTTTTTTGTGCGTGAACTGATCCTGTGTGAAACGTGTCTTTGAACCCAGCCCACTTTTTCAAGTTCTACACCAAAAGACGATTTCCTCCACACGTTTTGCCTTTTAAGTGTAGTTCCACATTCATAATCTTCGAATACTTAACCTTATTTTAGATAACAAAACATTTTCTCCCGTAGAAAATGGGACCATACACTGAGGTGTTTTAAAAATTTAGTTTTCTCTTTCAGGAGTTCCTTTCATTAGATTACGATATGGCAATTTAATTTAGAATACTAGATCGGCTCGCATTACGGTTGCTTAACTAAAGTAAATCTACTTAGGTTAGGTTAATCCAAGTTTGATAAACTAACAAGCTTAACTTAAACAATGTTTCCTCAGGTTGGGGTAACCTGAGTTTTAATTTTTCTGAATTATTTTTTCACAAATAATTTTGAGGTATTTTATTTAACTGTTGAAAGAATTTATTAAGATCTCCTCGGCCTAGTTTTGACTCATGCTGAAGCGTACCTGTTGCTCCAAATACAACCCATTGTGCATTTCCTAAGGATAGCAACCGCTCTTTTTATCGTTGCATCGGTGAGGTTTATCAAGATGTGTAATACATGAACAGAAACCCTTTACTTCCTATGCAATGCAGGCCTTCCAAAAGTGAGTATCATCTGTCAGACACACCGTTAGAATAAGCAAGCACGTTATGTAAGGCTCCGAGGAGGCGAAGGAAGGGCCGTAGGACGAGAAGGAGACTTGCAAAATGACGTCACGCCCAAATTATTCTCACAGTCAGTTCGATCATTGCATTGCACCACTAACCTATTCTTTTTTCGAGGACGAGCGCACTTTCCAATGCGATTATGTATTTCGGATTTCCTCACTTTAAAACGCATTTTTCACCTCTTTGTATTCTCCTCTCGTCGGCAATCCGCGCGGAGAGGCTACTGAGCGAGGCACACAGCAACTAAAGTAACTTAACCTAACGCATCGTTGCCAAGTTTGATGAAGGTTTCTTTTCAGTAGTAACCGAGAAGAAAGCGGCAACGTTGACTTGAACTTCGGCTAACTTATTAGGTTAACTTAACCTAGGTTATCATGGGTTACAGTAATGAAGTTTATGTTTCCCTCTTTTTTTTTTATTTTTTTAGATTAAAAAAAAATGAAAAATATTAGCTCAAGTTAAAAGATCCGCGTCTTGGCTTAAAGAAGTTTCATTCCAAATTACGTGAGAGGAATGTTAAAGAGATATAAAACTGTTCTCTCATAGTAAAAGTTGTGAAAGGGCGCCTTGAACGCTTGATTCCATTGCCACTTTCCTTACGGTCGCAACAGTTTCACAACTTTCGGATTTCCGATTGAGAATGCTGGATGAAGAGCGCCGAAGCTGAGGCCTGCCCTTGGACTTCGTCAACGACGCGACACTCAATTCTTGCGTCACTTTTAATCGAAAAAGCAGGCGCCCTCTAAATTTCAAACTTCGTGTTTCGAGCCTCGTGCGATCTACCCGTGGAATATTCCCATCAATGGATCTACTTTCCTGTCTAAGTCTATAGCGGAGCCTGGCGCAGAACACATAACCTAACCAAATCTATTCCAACCTTGCCTAATATAACCTAACTTAACCTTCCTTAACCTCACTTATAACCTCACCTAACCTCACTTTACCTCACATTCCTCTTAACCTCTCTTAACCTCACATAACCTAACTTAACGTAACTTAACCTAATTTAACGTAACTTAACCTAATTTAACGTAACTTAACCTAACTTAGCCTAACTAAGCATAGCCTAACCTTATCTAACCTTAACCTAATAAGCTAACGTACGCAACGCATCATTGGCCAGCCAAGCAAGAGAATCAAAGCACCACCCTCCTAACGTAATTTATCTTATTTTTCATGTTTTTATATGTCTGTACATTACAAGAAGTTAGTTGTTATACTGTGTTGAGCACTAGTAAACGATTTCGCAAGCTAAATCTTAGAGCACCTCAAAGACTCGATAATTATATTTCGGTGCGGCGAGCCTGACAGTGGAATCACATCCAGTGTTGCCACATTTTCGGACGTTACATCTAAACGCGCTTAACTTAGGTATAGCCTAATCAATTAAGTGGTCTATCGATAGCTCATGTCCAGAGCTCCCCAAAACATATCTTACAAGGTGGGTTATTGTTACTGGTTGTCGCGTGCGCCGCGTTGAATACGGCCGACTCGCGAAATCCGGCAACATTGATCAAATAGAGCGCTGCTCGATTGTCGCTAATTCTGCTTTATTAGAAATTCGCAAACAAGTCGAGGATTCCGACGGCCTCAAAGCATTTGCAAGAGAAGCTATTTGATGTAGTCTTCCTTGAATACCCGAGAAACCTTTAACATCTACTTTCACTGTAAATCCTGCCGGATCTAAACATTCTACGACTATTAAATTAACCTTATAGTGGAAAAGTGCCTTGTACCTCACTCCGCTGCGACTCCGCTCATCTTGATTATGAAAGATACAACTAGAGGTAGAAATTAAAACATTTTGGAGTACAATACTATCTTGTAGTAGAAAATTTGTGGGTTGCTCAATCCCGTCATGGAATTGTGGCGCCGGCATGGAGGTTAAGGTCACTTTGTTAACAATATACTTTTTATAAAATACTCGCACTCTCCTGCACGGTTTTGTAATGACTTCAGGGTTTTGCTACTTATTCTCCAAAACGCGTGGTTCCCGAAACATGCAATCTTGCTATTTAAACAGGTCTTTAATCTCGCCACAGTAATTAGTGTAATTAGCGTTTAGCTGGTAACTCATTCCGGGCCATTGGCCGACCTAGTAAAAACAGCCAGTAAGGATCATCTTGCTGTGCACGAACTTATTATTTTAAAAAAGTTAATTTATGAATGCAGCTATTAACCCTTAAATGACGCAGTTGGGGTCCGCATGGACCCCAGACCACCCTATTTTCGTGTGCCGTTTGAAAAATTGTCAGAAAAACTTCATGAAACTTCAGGTAAATAAACTACATGCATTTACACATATCATAGGCACATTTTTGACCGTATGGAAGGACGGATTTAAGTTTTTTTAAAGGCTGAAAAACAGGCTGGGGTCTGTATGGACCCCACCGCAGGGAGACCCTTAATTTCATGCCTGGGGTCCGATTAGACCCCAGGCATAAATTCGATCATGGAGGGTAGGATTTTTATTTGAAATCCACCCGAGTTTTACAAGTTCATTATTCTGAATTACACAAGAGAATAATTTCAGTCTATTCAGCAACATTTTGG
>Ga0058701_10003095_pt1 | contig 13002 bp, 7 predicted proteins | sample AgamicOrMae_FD_97039 | JGI IMG/M metagenome (GOLD analysis project Ga0058701, IMG submission 97039) | Agave microbial communities from Guanajuato, Mexico - Or.Ma.e | ecosystem: Host-associated > Plants > Phyllosphere > Phylloplane/Leaf | place: Guanajuato, Mexico | collected 2012-06-04
GCCTCTTGCCGTAAACCAAGTTTTGGTATAGTGCCTTGTGCCTCGCTCAGCTATCGCTCCGCTCGGCTGTCGCCAAGCCTGATGCCGCTTACTTCTCGGCACCCCTGAGCGGGCGCCGAGAAGCGGCATCAAGCTTGGTGACCGTTTAGTTGGGTAACCTTAGGTTAAGTTAGGTTAGGTTAGATGCCTTGTGCCTCGCTTCGCTATCGCTCCGCTCGGCTTGACGACGGAGGGTAGCACCAAATTTAAACTAAAAGGTTGACATTGCTACCTTAAAAAATTGCAGTGCCCGACGAGACCTTTTCGATAATATAATTGTCGATAAGTGCATCTTTAAAAATGACCAAATTACGCTCTTTCCCTGTTATGCCTCCATATCCTAAACACGCATAACCTAAAACAGGGGATATCTTTTATTGTAACCACTATTTTTTCTCGGAAGATACTTCAAGTTTGGTTAGGTTGTAGGTTAAGGTGCCCTCTGCCCCGCTCCTATGAGCTTTGCTTTTTCATGGTGACTAATATCATAAAACGAGAGATATGAAAATTTAACCTCAAAATACAATGCAATGTAGAAACCCAGTGTTGTAATACATCGTCGCGGAAAAGTCCTTTATTCCCACGCACGCGAACGGAGAATAGCAAGTCGAAGAAAGAAAATTCGACGTCGAAAGTTATGCTCTTCCAGTTACGATCTGGTAACAGCATTAAGAGACCCTATTAGTGGCTGCGGTGTCTGCTTAAGGATATTACGTACGCCCCATGGGGGATTTTCTGTCCATGTGCCCGCCTCGTGGGCCTCTTTGATGTATTTTCCGCCACAAATTTTCCGCGATATCCTGCTGTTCTGTTAGCTCCCTCTCAAATTTTCCACCTATTTACACATTGCTCGGAATCTTACCGAAAACTTTAGACCAGATTTTTCACGATGAACGCCCAATTGTTCACGATGGTTATATCCCGGAACGGATTTTTTGTTCAACTGGAGACCGCGAAAATGGTTCGCTGTTATAACAAAATTTAACTGTTATTCACATTATATCAAAATAAGTTAACTCGTCGCCTTAACTTGCAAATAACGACTTAGCTTAGACATTTTTTTAAAAATGAATTAATTTCCTTTATCGGCTTAACTTGCAAATCATATACTTAACGAACATAACCTATAAGTTTTTCTAATCGAATGCCAGTTGAGATTTTCGATTAGTTAAATGAAGTGACTATTCACACGCTGCCCCATTTAATATGTAAATTGGTTTCCGTACGTACATACAAGTCACTTCCCATTCAAAATGCTTTTGGTTGGTTTCCGTGCGTTTAAGTCTCCCTTGTATTAACACAGGCGTGCGAATTGGACCGACCTCAATTTGAACCTTTCGTATCCTGTCACGCAGCAAGCAGCGATAATAGTTCCAGGAGTGGCGATGACCGAGCGGATCGGAAGAAAAGCGAGGCACAATACACCTAAGAAACACGATTGTATGTCGTTAACTCTCGTGGCTCGAGGCACCAATGTTGAATGCCAGAGGTGGAAATGCAACCTTTAACATTGGGAAATCATCTTCGCTATTAGAATTTCGGCTGCAATCGCAAGAAGTGTGATAGTTAATAAAAGAGTGGTTTTTACTGTTTTCCGTCGACTCGACGCTCGAGCTCTGTGAGACTTTGCGCTCTTTTTCGCGGAAATACTCTTTTGACGTCTTTAATTTGATAATTTCCGAGAATCTCGTATGCATATCCTGGAAAATGTTCTCGAAAATCGGATGAATTTTTCATGAACGCGCTCGTACGAATAAGATTCGTTTGATGCCTCGTAATGAAGGATTTCACAGAAACACAAGCATTTCTTTTCGTTTTGTTAATATCTTTAGGTCAGATTCACACCTATCTGACCTCAAATTTCATTTTTGGGCGGAATTAGGCCCTGCCCGAAAGTATCTCTAGTAAATCTAACCTAACTTCGCCTTTACCTTAATACATGACCTTTTCTAACTAAATCCCAAGAAAGTAACCACCGGCAAAACACGGAGAAAGTGACTTTGTTGCCTCAACAAAATAATTTGTTTATATAGCCTTAGCCAACCAGGATCGTGACAATTGCAATTGTTAAAACTGCAATATGAAGTTTTACTACAACAATTTCAGTTGTCGCCGGAACAGGTGAGATATTCACCCCAATTCTGATTTGCTGCGGCTATTTTAACAAAACGTTTTGTTGAGGCAACAAAGTCATTGCCTCCGTGATGTATAGCTTAACTCCACGAAACTATGTATGATATCTTATACCTCACAAAATCTAACTCATCTAGCTCAACCCCGCAATCATAAACTTATCTCCACAAAATCTGACTTCTCGTCGAAAAACTTAACTTAACCTAATCTAGCTCAACCAGCACAAGCGAACATTGGAGAATATCTGAATCATTATCTGAAACCATTGTTCCGATTCAGTCTCTTGTCCTCGTCTACCCTATCGTAAACAAAAAGGATGCAAGCAGCTTTGGCCTGCCCATTTCTCCGAAAACACTCGCCGAGCAATTGTTAGTCCCGTTTCCTGAATTGAAAAAAAAGCTCCTCAGCAATGACTAGAAATAATTTCCAAAGTGTTCCCGGAGGTACACTGTTGTTCGTTCAACGTGGGTATTGCCTGTACGTCTTTTTGTTGCCTTGAACTGGCTTGCATTTCGGCGCACAGTCCACCCCACCTTTTCTTTTTTTAATGATAGCTGTTTTGTATCTACACATTTATAATGTCCGAGCTAAGCGTGAAAGACTTACAGGATGTGTTCTTTAAAGATCAATAAAAATCGTGAACCACCGATTTTAACAGTTTAGAAACCACAATTATCGGAAATTATATCTTTTTTCTGTTTCAGGGACTCCTTCAACACCAATCATGCCGGGTGGAGCGCCAGGTACACCGAGTTCAAAAGTTAAGGTGAGTTTAAATGCGCTTCTTTCGCACATCAGAAACTTTTATTGACGATTATAAGAGGTTAAATCTTTTATTTAGTACTCGTATAAGAATTTGAGTCAACTTTCATTTGAGAGTACCTTGTGAGAAGGGTTTCTTTGCATCTGACAAACTGTACAAACTGACGTACTGCCTCAGTAAACACGACTTGAAGGTCTGAAAGGTCCTCGAAAAAGACCCTGAAAGGACACTTCAGCCACGCAGGCGTTAGCTCTGAAAAACGCGGAGTTTGAAAAAGACTCAGAAGCGATATTATCCAAATAGAAAAGTCGCCCCTCCGATTGATATATAAAATAACCTAATATCGGCCAACTTAACCGAAGTATTATACAGCTCAACGTTGGTGGTATATATGTTAATAATTCTAATAATGCAATGAAAGGTCGGAAAAGGGTGTACCACACTCAATAACTCGTAACTGTTAAGTGGGGATAGAATCATAAGTTTCTTAATTCGAGAAACGTTGTGATTAATTGTTTAATGCCTATGTTACTTTCAACAGTGGTTTCAATCGAGTGTCCAATTCATTGATCGGATTAGCGGTTATGTCTATTTTGGTATTTTGAAAGGTTACAGATTATTTGACGTACCGGTCCACAAAACAAAGCTCGTGTCCGATATTGATGGTCAGGCATTTATTGGTACCGATATCTGAAATATGTTTATTGAGTGATATGGTTGTTCAAAACCGATTTAAGTAGCCTCTTTTTTTAAACTAAAACTATTTTTGCGGTAGCTCAAAGATACGGCTCCGTTTTGATAGTTGTGAAAATTTAGAATTAATGAAAATATCAAAAAGACGCATTCAAAGTTTTTCTATCATTGAAACTCCGTTGCTCTAAAACCGAGTAAAATGGGACTTTTCGATGTCACTGTGTCGGAATTTGTCTAATAGTCAACCTGTTATTTTTCTGCCTTGTCATGGAAAATTATAGCGGACATATGTACACTTTGTACAGTTTACTAATTTGATGAAGTAACGCTGTGTGAACGCGAGGTTCAGTTCAAGTAATCTCAAGCTCGGTTAGATAACATTGGGCCAGGTTAGACCAAGTTAGGTTTGGACGGATTTTAGTTGGACAAGGCAAACCTAACACGTTAGACCAAGTTCAGTTTGTGTCAGGTCAGGTTAAGTTCATATCGAGCCGGTAAGAAAGATTGCACGGTGCGCAATTTTTCATAACGAAAGAGCGATTATCAATATTACGTCAGCGTACGAAAAATTTATAGGTCAAGCAAAAATCTCAGTGTGCCAATGGGAATCAAATTCGATATCACCGAACACAAAGCAGAGATCGGGAAACTCTGAACAGCCTGTCTTATCTCATTTCCGGGGAAGAAAATAATAATGGATTTTGAACACTGCTTATTGCTGTATCGCCCTTTGAGAAGCCTTTTTATTTCCTCTTACGATTTCTTTTATTGGCATCTCTGTCATGAACGATTTCTCATTGTGCCGTCTTCCGTCTTGTTCAACGTAGATTTTTAAAAGTCGCGCGCATTTCGATTGTGGCCTTTTGTAGCCCTACGGAGCGGAAACAAAGCGTGGCTTATGGCACCTAACCAAACCTTGACGTCAAGAGCTTGCGTGTTGTACGTTGTTGAATCCATGTACTGTAATGGAAGGTTGTACGAGATAGCAACTCGAGAGCTACAAATAGCAACATTTATAAATGGGAGGGTGTACTATGCGTGAATATCTTAAGGCGTGTGGTTAAGATGTTTGTTTTTTTTTTCCAGGAAAAAATGCTGTTGCGGAATAAGGTGGTTGTAGCTTTGTACCCGTTTAAAGCAATCGAGGGCGGTGATCTCTCCTTAGATAAGGTAAATGATAGCTTTAAGATTTCGCGTTGCTTTTCGCTCTTAATTTAACCAATCGGGTATTTGATCACACGTGAAACTTAGCCCAACCCATCCCAATCTCATCTTAAAGCAATGTCTCCTTAACTCCGCACTTTCCGAATCAACCTTTCATTGTTTCAATCATTAAAGCCAGAATTTTACGTGGGACAAAGTCATTACGTATCGTGTCCTTTTAATTTCCTCCAGTCACTTTTTATTGTTGAATAAAACGGCAGGATATGTTTAGTGCGTTCCCCTTGAAGAAAGATTATTACACTCTGCGGGGGGATCTGCGAGGTCTCTACCCTTCGTATGTACGATCATGAGAGACTCTCATGGTACGATATCACCTTCCCGTCTCCTCCCCAACTTGCATTTTCTCTCCCCGAACTCCAATAGCGATACCATCGTAGCGTTAACGAAAAGAACTCCACGTCTGTGCTCTTCCTGTTTACACGAGTTAATCGAAAGTATCGAAGTGAAGAACATTAAAGCCAACTTTGGCAGAATCTCGAGCTTACATGTTACATGTTCGAAGTACACCAACATGTGGTTTTCCCTGCAATGCAATGAAACTAAACTCCTAACTCGCAAAAACCATACTAACCCTACCCTACATCAACGCTCTCAATACTGTATCAACGATTTACGAATCCGTAAAGCCCTGGTATCGAAAGCCTGCTTTGTGTACCAGGCAATCACTGACTTGATGTAAACAAAGTTATTGTGTTTCTTCAGTCATTGTTTGTTTTTGCAGGGCGCAGAATATGAGGTATTAGATGATTCCCAGGAGCATTGGTGGAAAGTCAAAGATGAGCATGGGTGAGTATATTGTAGAAGTGTTAAGTCCATGGTTAAAGTTAGGAACGGGATTTATTGGTTATGGTTTCGTAACTCACCGAACTTTTGTTTATTTCCAGAGCCATCGGCTACATCCCTAGCAACTACGTTAAAGAAAAGGAACTACTAGGGTTACAAAAATACGAGTAAGTATTATATCAGCACTGCCTAGCGGCGTGGCGTGGTACGAGGCAGGGCTGCGTTCGGAAACACCACCCGAAGGGTATTCTGTCTTTCTCTCTTATGGAAGCTCCATGTGTAAGACGGAGATAGAACATCGTCGGCTGCCGTTTTCGAACGCGTCCCAGAATGTTTTGCGAGAGGGAAAACAGTAAAATCAAAACACATGTTTTAGTGAGTTCTTACCTGTTGTGGGTGTGCAAATAAAACGAGGGTAGTACGGATTTTGATTAGTTTTCAAGATAGACCTATGTTCAGCCACATCAATGAAATGTTCTCGGCGAGAGCTTTCCATTGATGTGGCTGAACATGGGTCTATCCTGAAAAATAACGAAAATACGTATTACTCCGTTTTATTTTGTCTCCAAAACAGGTAAGCACTCCCTAAAACCGTTCCCCACATTTTGCCCGACAAGAGAATGTCCGAAATGGTGACACGTAAATTTGTCATGTAAGATGTCGGAAGGTAAATTGTCCGAGTATTATTTGTGGTGAATTGTCCGAAGGAAAAGTGTCCGAAAAGAAACATATGTTGAAAGTGTGAAATGTCCGAAGGAAAAAAGTCCGAAAAAAATGTTTTAAAAGAAAAATGTTGGGTTAGGTTAGGTAAGTTTCCTTACTTTCAATATGTGTTTCTTTTCGGGCTTTTTTTCCTTTTCGGACACTTTTCCTTCGGACAATTCACCACAAATAATCTTCGGACAATTTACCTTCGGACATCTTACATGACAAATTTACGTGGCACTATTTCGGACATTCTCTTGTCGGGCAAAATGTGGTGTCGTCCTAAAACAGGTGTTCGTTTTTATTAACACCAGCAATCTTACCTTTATTCTGACCCACCTGTAAAAATCGCCTTTGACGAGACTTCAAAAACTTTATATCTATGCTTTTCTATTTTCGATTTTGGGATTTGGAGGGAAGTAAACCGAAATTCTGTGCTTGGTAAAGGTTATTGCCACGCGGAGGTTCTACGTAAAAGACGAAAACTTTTAGTTAAAAATGATGCAAATATGTTACAGTAATTGTTTTGAAAGCTCTTTCCAGTTGTCATAAGTCATAACAATATTTATTTCAACTCATATAGTGCCTGTGGACTTCAGATGTAGGCTTATAAGCTGAAATGAATTCTGCCTAGTAATACATTACTACTTCAGACCAGGTTTTGCGTTGTTGATGAACTGGTATCCCGTTTAGGAAATGATCTGCGCTTTCTCGCTAACATAATAATTTGTATTGTTGTCGGAACTGCTGGTCTGGTTGGTGTAAATAGCAATTTCAATTATTGGTGACTATGCCCACAGCACTGCTCATTATCTAAACACCAAACCGTTCCGCTGAGGTTTGTGCGCTGTGTCCCAAAGACTGCGTAATTTCGATTTATCGCCGCATTAATTTGTCATACCGTAACGTCTTTGGTTCTGTGACAAGACAAATGAACAGTAGTCCCAAAGGCCCTCTTACAGAATACGAAGATTTACCGGAACAGAGTAAAGTTTTTGTAGTCTGATGTTGTCCTCAACCCACCCATATCTAACTTAACGTAATGTAACGTTTCGTAACGTTACCTTAACAAGCTTGAACCAGACCAAGTTCAACCCACTACCCTGCCTGACCAGGCGTAATCCATCTTATACCAACCGTGCTCAACCGAGTTTCATCTTAACCTACTACCGCCCAGCGATACCGTTCCGGAACAGAAAACTGTAGAGCATCTTTCAGTTCAGTATTTTCACAGTTTAAAAAATATCACCCCTCTGGAAATCTGAAATTTAATAATTTAGGCATTTTTCAAAGCTTTAAATTGCGTATTTTAGTGGGAAATCTTTTTCCAATTTCTCTTAAGCTAAATTTCACTTCAAATACTCTGGGCTGTCATGGATTAACGTAACACCGCCAAATACGTGTATCCTTAACGGATGTAACCCATTCTATTCCCATACAATCTAACCTTACGTAACTAAACCTTGACCTAGCATTAACACACCCTGCTGGGTTAGGTTACTTTGGTTAGTATATGAGATTCCAAATTTTAACTGGTAACCGAAACCCACCTATCCTACAACTTACCTTATCTCAGCTAACCCTACCAAATGAACCTTCTCGTAACGTAACACCTAACTTCACCTTATCTAAACCTACCCGTTTTCGAACCCAGAACTAATCTTAAGTAACGCACTTTTGGGACGTCTCGTAATCATGACTAAAACCGTGAACCCCAAAAAAGTCGGTATTTCCAGAAGAAAGGGGCCGGGAAAACAAGGTTTGGGAAATAATCAGCGCACCAGGTGTCCTCCATTCCATTCCCTTTTTTCCGGGTGTTGGAAACTCATTTCTTGTAGAACTGATATCTTTGGAAGGGCGCCGACTAAAAGAATTTTCGATTTGATCCAAGGTCTATGATTCTGTACCGACCATTGTCGCGACAAACAAAGAAATAACTTTTAGACAGACTTTTATCGCGTCCCTCGTGAGAGACGCGACGAGGGGTGAGGAATGACACTGTTGAAAAACAACGTGAAGCGGCAAACTTAGTCTATCAAAATGACTGTCCGACAGTGCTCACGTTTCAACAACCATTTATTCCCATCTATCTTTTGGTACGCTTTTTCTCTCCTCGTCCTTTTTTGCCGTATGGGACTACGCCCGGTCCCACAGAGACAATGCGTTCCTTGTCTGTATCGAGACTACTTATATTAAACCTTAATTTCTTATGATAAGCGATGCATCCGAAATTTGATGCATTTGTGAAACTTTGTCTTGAAGGTATTCTTTTTTGCAGATGGTACGTCGGAGATATGTCAAGACAGAGAGCGGAGTCCTGTTTGAAGCAGGAAGACAAGGAAGGCTGTTTTGTTGTTCGCAACTCCTCTACGAAAGGTCTTTACACTCTCTCACTCTACACCAAAATGTAAGTATGAACTAGTAATTTTTCATACTTAAACATTTTTTCGAGTGCACTTCAGAAAAGGCGAGTTGCCCGGGTTTAAAAGGAAGCCTTCCACAATTGAGGTCTAATCCAAGATTATACCTGTATCGGATAGTTCTATCTCACCTTTGACGTAATATTTTAAAACTAAATATTGGATAGTTTTGGGGTAGATATATCTATAGCCCTTTCGATGGAAAGCCCGCATTTTGAATCGCAGTGGAAACTTTCGACATTGCGAAATCTGGTTACACTGCACTTACATGTTATCTACACTCAATTTTTTAATTCTCCCTAAAATACATCAACTCTTCTATGAGTAAGGATTAAAGTATCAAATCCAAAATACCTATCTACAAAATGTCAAGCCTAAGATTTTTACCACGGATTTCATTACAATTATAACTATCTTCTCAAGATTAAAAAAAAAATCGCATCACAAAATTAGCTATTTAGTTTAAGTTAAGGTTTTAGTTTGAGTTAATTCACAACATTGAGCTCATAAATATAGTTGATGCTTATGGAAGACAATGGCCCGACCTCCGCAGTGGGTGAATAAATAATAATTCCCCTTCGTTCTGGCCGACTGTTGTTTTAAGTTAAGTGCTAGTGGTTAGGACAATGAAACAAGAGGTCCTAGGTTCGAATCATTATTCTGGTCGGCGCTTTTTACTCATTCGCTCTTCAGTAGCAAGGCCAATAGACTTTCTCAACGATAAAAAAATGAAGAAGAAAAAAAAACGATAAAATTGACCGAGGACAAATTGAAAGTTGTATTTTAGTTTATTGATCATCGGTGATTTTTGTTACAGCCCTCACCCCCATGTAAAACACTACCACATCAAGCAAAACAGTCGAGGAGAGTTCTTCCTATCGGAGAAGCATTGCTGTGGCTCCATTCCTGATTTGGTCAACTATCACAGACACAATAGCGGCGGGCTTGCGTCCAGACTGAAAACCTCTCCTTGTGATCGACCCGTCCCAGCAACAGCGGGTTTGAGCCATGGTACGTCAAAGATGAAAAATTCAGCAAACCAATTCAATAAGATCGACAAAATTTGTAATTCAATTAACCCCCAGTGTTTGACCACAATTGTCGGCAATTTTGCATTTAAATAGACAACGAAAGTGATTGGTTGGCAGCATTGTTCGGCGGCCGTCGTCGGTAAAAAAGTATGAGAAATGCTGTGAGGCGCCCTGGAAGCTGCGTGTGACACTTTCTTTTTTTTTATAGCAAGGAGTTGTTTATTGTCTTCGTGTCTCGAACTTGTTTTCTGCTGACAGAGAATCTAAAAACGCCTGAGTATAAAGGCTTCTTTTCCAACTCAAGTGATCGTAGTTTTTTACGGAATAAAATTGTATGAGGTATTATTTAGAAGCTTAGCTCAAGTCTGTAAATTTTTCATTCAAGAATATCAATAATCTTATTCAGAGCTAATAAGATTTCGTGCAAGAAGTGTACGATGTTTTACAGACTCGTCCTTTTAGCGTTTCTTTCATTCAATTACCTTACACATCTTTGGCAAGTAACCGTTTCTTTTTTTTTAACCCATAACAGCCCAAAGTATTCGGAGTGAAATTTAGCTTAAGAGGAATTGGAAGGATTTTTTTCCGTTAAAATACGAAATTTCAAGCTTTGAAAAATGCCCAAATTATTAAATTTCAGGTTTCCAGAGGGCTGATATTTTTTAAATTGTGACAATACTGAACTGGAAAGATACTCTAAAATAATTTTTTCTCTTTCCGAACGGCATCTCTGGGCGGTAGTGGGTTAACTCCGTGCTGTTTCACGGTAACCTAACCTCTCATAATCGTAGCTGTGTTAACTTACACATTGTAAGAAACATGGAGATATACAGTCAAAGAATAGCGGTGGAAACCTTTATTTACATTTTGAAATCGTTTTTGTGATAAAAAGGGTTCTGAGTTGTAAACGCAGCTCTTTAAAGGGACCTTGTTAAGAGTCCTGTGTTTGAATTTTGAGGTTGTAACTAATTAATGTTGTTTCAGATAAATGGGAGATAGATCCTCAAGAGCTGATGTTGATGGAAGAGCTGGGGTCTGGCCAGTTCGGAGTGGTTAGGAGGGGTAAATGGAGAGGGTCTATTGACGTGGCCGTCAAGATGATGAAGGAGGGAACGATGTCTGAAGATGATTTTATCGAGGAAGCCAAAGTTATGACGTAAGTAAACTCCCGACTTGCTCAACTTGACAAAACACCTCGCACGCGGTTCTTCATTTTCCTTTCCGAACAGAATCTCTCTGCCACACCAACATCTTTTGATCGTACTTTGTGAACATCGATGAGTCAGTCTGTTGGGTAATCCCTGTCATTGTCCTCCTCCTATCCTGAGCACGAAGTAAAGGTTAATCTCAACCGCTGTGTGCCCAGGAATGCTCTGAAAATTTGTGTTAACCCGTAACAGCCCAAAGTATCATGTGAGTTGCGAGCCCCTGAGGATTTTCTGAAATGACGATACAACCTGCTCGACACGAGTGCCACGCGTATTGTCCACTACAGGCTGAAAAGCCAGGAATCTAGCCCGTAGTAGGCAACACGCATGACACTCGTGTCGAGCAGGTTGCATCTTCATTTCAGAAAATCCGCAGAGGCTCGCAACTCACATGGTATTCGGAGTGAAATTTAGCTTAAGAGAAATTGGTAAGATTTTCCCCATGAAAATACGAAATTTTAAGCTTTGGAAAAGGCCTAAATTCATCAATTTCAGGTTTCCAGAGGGGTGATATTTTTTTAATTTTGACAACACTGAACCGAAATGATCCTCGAAAATGAATTTTTGTGTTCCCAAGCGGCATCGCTGGGCGCTGTGTGGGTTAAAAAATACACGAGTGTGTTTAAGCGGTTTAAACTGTATTTCAGAACTGAGTCATTTTTTGCTTTGGACTAACAAGGAAACTTTCAAAATTGTCCGCCTCTGACTTGTTTGAAATTTAGACGGTACGCGAGAACTTTTAAGTTTGTAGCTGCTAAAGTTGATAATGGCTTGGTTAAATCAATGTATCGTGATAGATATTCTTTAGGGTGGACTGGATTTAACCGAAAAACAACAGGTATTGATAAGGGAAAAGGGAATACAGTGAAACCCGTATATAACGCCCTTGAAGGGGTCGGCCCGCGAGAGCGTTATAGGCGGGAAAGCATTATACGCGGGAAATGAGTTTCGGGCATAACGAAATGGGATATTATATCAATAGCGACTTTTAATATTAACGCTCGAACGAAACAATAAAAAATGATCCGAAAAAATGCGTTATGAGAGTTTGAGACAAAAAATACATAGTATTTTACCGTAAAAGATTTATTTTGCTCCTTTACCGTATTACTAACGTAAGTAACAAAAATATATCATAGGATATTTTCTTTTTAATATAGGTAAGTTACTCAACGTCTCTATCGTGAGCAAACGAAATCCTATCGTAAAGTGACACAATTAACTTTTCTTTGGGCAAATCAGGAACACAGTGGCTGCTCAGTGCTTGCACTAGGGAGAAACGTGAGCAGTATTATTGCATAAACAAGACGCGAAGAAGGAAGGGCTACACGCCCTCGCAAAAAGTCCTCGTTCTTTACCAAAGTAAACTTATATTTCTCTGCAAATTTTCATCTTATATCGACTCTTGCTGAGGCTCTTTAATTTCCCCATGAGTCATTAAAGCCAGGTTGTCGGTCCTGAAAAGTCGTTGCCTTGGTAGTAGCTAAATGGCGGTGAGCTGTTTAGGTTGCGTGGAGTGCACGCTCAAGACTTTGGGTTCTCCTCTACGCGGCTGTGGCGAGTCGCGTTTTGTTGTCAAACCGCAAATATGCGGTCATGAGACTCGGTACCACCCTTGAAAGAACGAGGTTTCGTTCTTATTGCGTAGTTTTGTGCTCGTTGCCAACAAGGCGTGGTGGCTGAGCGGTCAGCGTGTGCGCCTGTCAATCTCGCGACGCGGGTTCGATTCTCAGACCCCGCTGCTTTTTTATCTTTCTTTCTCCTGAGGCCACGTCACTTAAGTACGCCTCCGAACACCGCTGCCGAACGTCTTCTCGGTGGCCGAGTGGTTAGCGTTGCTACGTTACCAGTGATGGTGTCGAGACTCGGTTGGGGTTCGTGGTTCAAATCCGATCCGCGATTAAATGCCGAGGGCAGCCCCGTAACACCCTCTGGGACCTTGGAATCTGGCCGGATGGGTAACACCTCGCCAGCCACGGAGCCGCTGAGAAGACCTACCCAAC
>Ga0058701_10003096_pt1 | contig 13001 bp, 6 predicted proteins | sample AgamicOrMae_FD_97039 | JGI IMG/M metagenome (GOLD analysis project Ga0058701, IMG submission 97039) | Agave microbial communities from Guanajuato, Mexico - Or.Ma.e | ecosystem: Host-associated > Plants > Phyllosphere > Phylloplane/Leaf | place: Guanajuato, Mexico | collected 2012-06-04
ATTCGGGTCGACGGAGCCACCGAGTTGAGCGTCTGTGGCGGCCAATCAGCGTCAGACTTGAATTCCGGCATCACCCGAACGTTTGCAGCCGCTGCTTCTGATTGGCTTATTTTGGTGCCCAACTCGGTGGCCCCGTCGACCCGAATCGAGACCTTTGGCTGAACCGAGTATACCCGTCCCTGTCTTGCGTTCGGATACCTTCGGCAAGAGCGGGAGGGAGGTAGAGGACTGGCGGGGTATCGACCCGATGCACCACCTTAGGCTGAAAGGACTATAAATGGCGATGGTGTTGCCCGGTTGTCGGCGGAAATGCCCAAGGGTTGCCGAGTTGACGTGAGGATAATAAAAGGGCGGCTTCCGAGTTGGCGAGAGACAGACTCATCGGTTCGGAAAGGACGGACCGGTAAAGGACTGCGGGACCACCACTATCATGGTGGTGCGGGACAACTATCGGTGATAGTGCGGGTGCACAATAAAAAATCACACCAGCAGTGTGGTGATACGACTGCCAAGGAAGTAACGGTATTCAAGGTCAAGGAATTATTTTTAAAAATTCGTTTCTTACGCCTCGCCGTTGAGCACTACGTAGCTAGTTAGACAAGTTTAATCGTGCTTTCAACCCTGGCGAGTTTTTCTCCTCTTTCCTTATTTCCTTCATTCATTTTTTGGCCAATCTTGACAAAAGCAATTAGGAACTTTGTATCGGGAACATGATAGCCGAAATGATCCCAATCCAAGGCTATAAGGTGATTTATCAAGAGTAGCCGTCGCCACCATGTCTGGCTTATTGTCGGTCAATTCCTCGTTCGTAAACCTTTCGGTTAATCTGAGTTCCCTATCCATTTGTACATCAACAGAATCGGTGAATCGCTACTGTAATTAATAACAGGTAGGTCTAACTAACCAAAGCGTATGAATGAATAGGAAACACGGCTGGCGCCACCACACCTCACCTTCCCCGCTTCTCTCCACTCTTTCCCCACCTCCCGGAAAAGCACAGTAACCGTTCACCATTGCCGCGGTCTCGAGAGAGAAGCCCCCCGCTTCCCTCTGTACTTCCCCACCGATTTACCCCGCCAGCATCCTCCGCAGTGGCCTCGTGCGCGGCCGCTCGCTTTGCTTCAGACAAACGAATTTCGCTTCGCTAGTGGGTAGGCAGCCTCACTTACTGTGGCATATTGCCCCGAACACCCTATATACATAAACCCCTTTATTAAAGGCAAAATCATCTATCTTCCACGTTCCACTCAACGACCCTTTTACCATATGAAACGGAACAACCTTGAAACGATTTGTTTTGGTCGGGTTAGCCTATTATAAGGGGAATCGGAATCATTATTTAAGTAAAATACCGGTCCTCAAAGACCGCATGCTAAGAAGAGCAAGTGGCTCCATTGCGCTGGCACACAGTAATGGTCCCGTTGCTATTGTAAGAATGTTGTTCATGATGGCCGATTAGTCGAGAAATAGACACACATACGTCTACTCGAACGTACACAAAGGGTTCCTGACTCTACGGTTGAACGAAGCGTCTTATTCTTTTCCCGGACGTCAACTTTATCACTAGGATACTTAAGGTAAAACCAGGTTCGGTGCCTTGTTTCTCGCTCCATTGGGGTCATGCAAGATGGGAGACAAGAAAGACATTTTCCAAATTTATGGAGAGAAAAATAAACGAACTCTTTTTTTTTCTGCTTAACTCGCATTGGAGTGCCGTATTCAACCAGGCAATAATAGGGGAAAAAAAAGAAACGCAATTTAAATGTCCTCAAAGCGTCACCAATTACAAGGTTACTTCCGACCTCCAGGTATAAAGCTCTTTCATAGACTTCCAACAGCAGTTCTTTGACAAACCTGATTATACTTTATAAAAAGGCTTTGCCATTCGGTGCTACGTAAAGACTTTGATGGCCTCGACTTCAGCCTTTGTCTGCCTCCTTTGCATAAAAACAGTTATTTGAACGGCGCTCAAACAGCTTGCTAAATCGCACTAATGCATTTATGCAATGCACCCAGTTCTGTATCACTATTTCTGAAAGGATTTCTTAGCAAATATAATTTCCAAGACTATTGTCGACATTGATTTTCTTTAAGCATTTCTCGTGAGTACATGTTCTTAAAACGGGTTTATTTCCGTGTTAGTAGAGAAATATTCCTCCCGTATTTGAATATTTTACACCTTGAATAGAGACTAGGTTTTTTTACATTTGCACTACATTTTGGAGTACACTTGGTGGTTTGGGTTGAGCGTTTTTATATTTAGATAGAACTGATATAGAATGTCTTTTTGTTTCCTTTTGTTCCAGATAGAGCGATCTTATTTCAAGTGGTGAATCGAAGGCAAGGCAAGCTAGGTGAGAGCTTTTTTGGAAGGGAGTGTCTATTGACCCGACTGGCTCATTTAAAATATATTAGGTTGGGTTCCGTGCGCTCAAGTCACCTCCCAATTAAAATACATTAAACTGGTTACGTGCGTTCAAGTCTCACTATAATAATACATGTCGGGTCGATAGCAACACCCTTTTTGCCAAGTGGGCAGCGCAGCTGTGGATAGCTCCAGTGGGTGATTCTTGAAAACAAAACGATACACGAGCCAAACCCGCTTTATCTCCGAACTTAAGACAGATATTAGTTTTATTCGTAATCAACAAAGTTTCTGTTTTTGCGCCAAAATTTGATTTATGAGGCAATATGAACACGTCTTTCCCCTGCTGTTATGTGTTCCGTGAGCCAAGAAAAATAATGCTTATTGTTAGTTGTATTTCAAGGACGTTCGTGTTTGGGCGTAAATAACTTTATTAAGCCTGCAGCTCCAGTAAAAAAATGACCAGCTTTGATTAGGTTTGTTTTTTTAAAAAAGCAGCATTACAAGGATAAAAATAGGACGAAATGTCAAATGTAAGTCGTCCTGCTGCTTTTGAGCTGAATGCTAAAAAAATAGACAAGAAACTGCCAGGTTAAACTTAATTATAGCTTAAAAATATGGTAGAAAAATATCAATCTCCGGTCTCATATTGATTTTATTTTGAAGTTCTTCAGGCCACAACCAGGCTGTATTCTTGGACTCAGGAGGGTATCAAAGACCGGGCCCGAAGCAAGCCAATACGTTCATGTCCCACTGGCTTTATATGAATGGGCTATAAAACGAGAGGAATAAATGTCAAAACCACAGAAACACAAGCGCAATCAAATTTTGTTTTGTCCTACATTAGGCCCGTGTCCCACCTTAGGAACAGTCGCTTCAGAAAATAATTTGTAATACTAGGCTAGGTTTTGCGTCTACAAGGGTGGCAAAACAACCGCTAAACTATAAGAAAATATGACATTAAGGGAATGTACCACTTTAGTAAATCTGTCCTATTTTACGAACACTAAGTAATTTTATATAAGCTGTAGAAAAAATATTTATTGATCCCTTAGGTTAAATTAGTTTGATTACTACATATATTAGCGTAATCAGACGCAGGTGTCTGGCATTAGTCTTGAGATTTTAGCACTTATCTTAATCTTAAACACATTTTTAAAATAAGTCAACTCCTACTAAATTAACAGATTAGTGCGGATTTATAACTTTCGCAATGCGCAAGAGTTATTTTAAAATTTTAAATTTAAGTTTGTGTTAAAATACAATGGTGGCGTCCAATGAACCACAAGGAGGTGTGGTTCAATGGACCCCATTTTCACAGCCAGACATAACCTCAGTTTAAAAATTTCTGGTGTTTGAAATACATACCAATATCAACTCATACTTATTACGATAAAATAACAATTTTTTAACTTACCGAGTTGTATTAAACAAAATCCTGCCTCCAAAATCGTCAGCCCGGTTGGCGCCAAGGCCGCCTTGGTTGGCGCGAAAACTTTCAACATGTGGATACGCCGCCATTTTGAACAAACGCCTTTTCGAAACTAACTCAGAATGGTCGAGTGCGTTCGTAAACCGCACTACAATGCGTAAGCTTGCACAAAACAACACATAGGAAAGGCGCAACACGTAATGTGTCATTGGACCCCATGGATCATTGGACCCCACTCTCCCTACATCCGGAATACCTAATATACCAACCTGTACAGAGATTTACCACAACAATGTCCAAGTTTGGCATTTTGACACCCTGCAGACTCGTTCGAAGCAACATGAAACAGTAATAAGCCATGACTTCAAATCGTATTGAAACCAACGCATAATACCCTCGTTTATAAAGTTTGTATGCGTCGCATCTCTGTTTTCGTCAAAAACTGGTATGACGTGACACCCAAAAACACTACCAGGTTGCCGGTCACGAGAGCGCAAAAACCTCGCTTCGCTCAATCTAACTTTGGTCTTACCTATAGTAATACCTGCGCTCAGCGAATTATGATTTGAACGAAATATTTGGCGACTTTTATTCATTTTCAGAGCTAATCACAACCACTGCATAAACACTTCCCTGACTTTGTTTTTTTGCCTGAAAATTATAAAATTACCTCAAATACCCGAGGGTTTCTTTTTGACACCTCTAGTATTTTTCGAGTAGCGGTTCCGTTTTTCCGCTTTTTTAGCACGTTATTTTATAGCTGGTCGTGGAACGAGCATTAGGAAACAGTTCTTGACCTTCCTGCTGTATTGTGTCTGCATTTTTGTGACCAAAATACTTTACCCAAGGGCCTCGGTGCAACAATCTTAAAAAAAGGGATTTTTTCGACCGGATAAAAGGTGGTTGTATGATATACAATGATTTAGTGTCCAGAGGGTAAGAACATAACCCATTAAGCCGGACCTGCAACGTTTTTATGGCATCGCGTTATTCGGATATGACTGCTGCGCAACAATGAGCCTGGCCGGCCGAACATCATCTGCAGCTGACTGAGTGACTTGGCCGCTATGGCGTGTGGCCAACTCGGCCTTTTGAAATATCGTCAAAAAGGGAACACGTTATCAGTGACTATTTACTTACCATTACTTTTTAGTGCATTTATCGGTTTAATATAAAGACTGCAGGAAATAGTGCGGTCCAATCAATATTTTTCAAACGGTTGCCCATTCGGCTCTAGTATAGCCCACTTCAAACTTTCATTCGTCTAAGAAAATATCTCAGATGAATAACATAAACCATCACTGACCTTTAATTAATATCATAGCATTGGCACAGCACCAAAATTCCGCTTAAAAATGCACTGTATCACTCACAGCTAGGTGGTGTCAAAATGATACCCTATGGGCATTCTGGTGTTATAAATCTATGTTAGCCTGATGTTGGTTTATATTATGCTGTCTAAAAGTTTATACTTGGTTTATGTTTGCTGATTCTTCTTATAATTGCGACGAGTTCTTGGTTTGCTTCTCGTTTGGCTTATTGGCATCACTATCACCGTATGTATGTATAAGCCACAATGTACTGCCCGCCTTAGCTTATGCGCTGGGGCCCTTAATTAAAAAAATGACTGTACTACTGACAGAGCAACTTTGCTTGTAAACACGCAACAACTGGTATATCAGTTCATGTAGTCCTGAAGTGCTGTTTAAGCCTCATGGAGGACTGTACTATTTATAGCAACGAAACATGACAACCACCAAAACAACATGCTAATTTAACGAAGACGTCGTTTAGGATATTCCAGCACTTCCGACTAGTCGAGTTCATCAAAAAATTCAGTCGGGTGTTGAAAACCTGAATATTGAGAAAATGACCGCTTTTGACTAGCATTTTCCCGAGCTCTTCTTCGTATTTAATTTCACAACAATAAAAGATTAATTCTTATGTTAAAACATCCTTGCTGATTTAACTCACTTATTTTCAACAAAATTCAGCTATTTTTAGATTTTTTTTATAACCAAGGAAATGGTGGATTGTCGTAAAACTTGTGTAAATTATTTCTCAAACTCCCACCTTTAATGGAAATAGATTTTTGTCTCATCTCATCTCAATCAGGTGCTGTCACCAGATTGAGCGCCATTTTCTGAGCTGCCATCAGAGTCCATGCATTTTTCCCAACTTTATAGAATCTAATTAAGTAAAAACGGAGTAGTAAAATTTTCTAGGACTTCACCGTACGATAGATGCATATGCATATATTTTGAACTAATCCTTAAAAGACGAGTCGTTATCGAATTTCAGCCCATTACGCTAGAGTATCCTTAAGTAAGAGGAAAATAAACCTAAAAGAGCCACGTGTAAGCATGAAATAATCGGCTTTGATAAACTCAGACACCGAAATAGGCGCCTATAATGTGGATATAGGTGTCCGAATATGACATGTAAGTTGCTATTTAAAAAAAAAAGATTTTTCAATGTTTCCAATAACTTCGGAAAATTTCGTGAACTTGATTGGTTTTTACGGTAGGTTTTTTTTTCTTTTTTTTTTACCCACGCACGGTTCCTCTTCATCCATGTGAACATATCAGTCCTAACACAGCGTTCGGAGCTGACGTCCCTCTCAAGATCAGCGCCAATTCGAGCTCCTCGTTCTACACGCAGAGCCTCCAGCATCTGATTCGCGTTGTCATTGCAATAGGTTTTGTAATGCCAAAGGCTATTTTCAGAGCTTCCCGGCCTTCAGTGCGATTCTCTTGGGAATCTATACTCGTTCTTTTTCAGTGGGAATTCTTCCAGTGGGAATTCTTCATTTTGTGCGCGCTTGGTTTTCAGCTTGTTAGGCTTTCAACTTTACTAAAGAAATAGTTATTCTCAATCTTGCCGCAGATTTCGGCACATAATCAATGAATTCGAAGAATGCTCTTATTAACCCATGAAAACTTGTGCTTTACCCTTTCTTCCCCTCGCTTTGGTGAAGGTTCCCCGCTCCTCATTCCCTGGATTACTTCTTTTACATCTCTAACGTTTCAGGCCGATACGCAAATATTGAATGACATCGCTATGGCTTTATTGCCATCATAACCCTTGCATATTTTATTGCTCGACCTTCAACGTCTCTAAAAACTTCTAAAACAAACACATCTCCACGTCCTTCAAAAGTTCGCCTGGCAATTGGCATGCCGTATGAAGGTTTTTTTTTCGTTGGGAGGGGGGAACGAATAAGCACCTAATCAAGATGCAAAACATGCAAAGAAACTATTTCTTGGTGAATTTCAACCTTCTGTACGTTGACAACTCGCTTAAAACCCCTACTATCAAAAAATATTTCGTCCTGTACAGGGAAGATCTAAGGGGGTATGACGGATTCATATCAAGGGACATTTTATGAATGTAAACTTATATTGGAAACACTATTGAAATCACGTGACCGAGGTCGCGCGTATTAAAACGCATCAGTATTAACAAAAACGAATTTAGATAGAAAAGAAACAACAAAAAAAAACACGAAAGTCACTTGATTCGAATGCACCACGACTAAGGATTCCCACTATACTTGTTTTGCGTATGCATGTAAACAGTTTTAACGCGTGTTTTTAACTTCATTTCTAGGTAGACCAACCAAGGACCTCATCAAACAAAAAGGCCCAGTGAGATGTTCCATTAGCCTATAGACAGGTCTATCTTGAAAAATAACCAAATGTAAGTTACACTTATTTTATCTGGGCATTGAAAACAAGCACACAATACCAGCACAAACTTACAATATGTTTCACTTATAATATCTGGTAGTTTTTTAAACAGTGGATATATACCATAAAATCGAGAATACTCAAGATGACTCAATCGAGGCCAAAGTATATTAACCATCCAGAAAAATTCTGTCCGATTCCTACCGGGTGATTCCAAGGTTTAACTATCTTAGTTTAAATAATCTAATACACTCTAAAGAATTAGTGAAAGTCTCTGAGATTCATTGGAATAAAGGCAGCCTTATATGAGTAACGTATCAGCTTGAGGTTAAAAAAGTCAGTATTGGGATAATGCATTTAAGATCGTCATGCCTTGGATAGCAACCAGAGAGTGATATGATTTTGACATAGATACGACACTGCTCTGACAGGGCTTCATTGGGCTGTTGTGGTGACGTTACGAAAACTTCATTTTACTTTGGTAAAATGTACGTGGCGGTTGGGGGGGGGCAGGAGCATTGCGAGAGAAGGGGTGGTAAGAGGTGCAGATTATAAAATATGGCCGCATTTTGTATCCTTTTCCGCCGAGTCGCGGATCTCTTTCATGAAGGTATATGACTCAAGACAACTCAGCACTAAAAAGATGAATAGACATGTGGAGTTCATTTACCTCAACAAGCACATTTTGAGCCACGGAGAGGCCAAGATACTCCGTGAGACGCAAATATGAAATACGTTCATTTAGGGGTTTAAAAAGTACCTGAATTGTTCAGTCCCTTGAACGTTTTGTTTCACAACCGCTCGTTGAGAATTAGTAATACTCCCCTCAAAAATCCACGATGAAAGGCGCAGACGACATTCCGGAATAAATTTTATTTTCGGAACAACAGTCATCAGTAGAACGAATAACGTACTAGAGTGCAAGAGACTCAAGACGAAATGTAAACAATCCGCATTTACCGCAATGTTTTCTCTCCCATCTCTTTTACAGTCTAGTATCTTCCAAAACCGTTCATGAACGACTATGCTATGCCAAAAGAAGTTCAATCACATGGGCACTCGCTACCTCATTCATCAGGCATTATTTTCGAGTGGGTAGTGGTTGGCTTAAAACGGTGGGTAACAAACCAAGGGCCTCAAAGCACCTTCGGCACAAGCGTTACACACGTTATACGCACTGTGTTTACGTTTATTTTAATTATTAATCTTAAAATTGCTTTGCCCGGTCGTTGTGGCAGTTGTGTCCATTGAATTTGAATCGACTTATCGGATGTGAATCAATAAATAAGGAAGCTTGGAATTCTACAAAGCGACCTCTTTGGAAATTTCAAATGCGGCAATCCATAAATTACGTCATCACAATAAGTCGTGAAAGGTCGGCCTAGTTGACTGTATACATAAATAATAAGCTCAGAAAATTGTGTCATGAGTCAGAAAAGAGATAAGGATATGGGTCCGCCCACATTCAATATTTAAGGAACAAACATTCCAGCTTTTGAATGATTCTTAAGAATTCTTGTGATCCTCAAAAATTCTCATTGTTTTCAATGTTTTTGAAAATTTTCAAACGATCTCAAAGATCCCCGCAAATACTCTCACAATTTTCACCAACAGTTCAACAAGTGCGATAGTGAGATCCCACCGAAATAAAAGTCTGGCCAGAGCAATCAAGTTCCAACATACGATCGATACTTTTCTCAAACGAGCTGCAAATAATTGGAGGTGTCCAGAACAGCAAAGTTAAAGAAACGAACGTTCATTAGTTTCGGAGACACGTCAATAATTATTTATACTGGATGTTATTTATAAGAATAAAAAAACAGAAAATTGGACTTTGGAGTGCCTGTTGTTGCTGTCCGTTCATAACAGAGGATGAGCACTGAGCACGCGTAAGCAAATTTAGAAATCGAGCACTTCCTAGTTTTGGAAGAGCGATAGAACTTTATAAAGTGTTTATAAAAATCTAATACTGAGGCTCCATTTTAACGCGCGCTTATCGCGGGTTAGGAAAGACGTTTAGTAATTAGATGGCTAAAGTTAGCCAAACAACAAAGGGTATTTGGTGAGAGGTTCGTGTGGTGATATTATGGCGTGGGATGCGCAGTCTTATTCTTTGCCAGTCTTACTTTTTTTTCCTTGCAAAAAACGCAATATAGGTATTTAAGTGACTGCAGCAATATATCACTATTCATAGTGAGCGTCACCCTGAAAATAAATATTTTAAGTATTTAAATTGATACGCACTTAATGAATATGGTTACTGGTTCTGCGAGATTTATATTACCGGTACAACCAGAGGGAGATTTCACGGCTCGGTTGAGTTAGACTGTTTAACAAAAAATCAGCGGAATGGCGGTGACCAGTCCAATCACTGACTCGTCACTGGCAATAATTGGCGAAATTTCACTGATTCTGGCTTGGCATGTAGTGCGCTCAGTAACAGTCTAATGTACTCTCGCTCTAATCATTTGAGATTTTAAAAGATTTTCTAAGATACTGTATTACAAGATCCTCAAGATTGATTTGATTTTCGAATACCCTCAGGATGCTTAGATTTGTTTGATTTAATGAAGTTCATGGCATCAGTTACAGTTGATTCTCGATATAACGAATCTCAATATAACGAATTTCTTGAAATAACGTGATTTTTTCCGGTCCCGAAAGAAGGAAGATAAGATAACAAATAAGAAGTCTCGAAATAACGTTGTCCGATACAACGTGGTTTTCGAAATACGCGATGATTTTTCGGTCCATCCGGCAAAAAAGTCTCGATATTACATGATAACTTCAAAAGCCGACAGTCGCCGAGCAAATATTTGAACCAAAGGGGCGCTGCCGTAGTAGTAATTGATTTAGAGGGGGTTTTCATCGATGCTCAAGCAAAAGCATCAAAACAAAGTAGATTTTACCTACTTTTTGAAAAATTAAATGTGTGAAATCTTCTGTGACAGTTTCTTTTTTCTTTTTTTTCTAAAACGTTTAACGATTGTTTTCGGCGTATCTAGTTTCTCATATTTTTTATTTTTTTTAAATTTCATATAATGGACGTTTAGAGCGTTAATATCTAAGGTGGCCACACTGTCCATTGAAGATGACTGCTGTAAAGTTTCCTTTTAACTTCAACTTTTTCTTTTTTTTTGTTTTTTGTTTTAATTTTAACGGTCGTGGAAATATAACGACGAATCTCCTACCTGTTTTGTTCGTTTTATTTTTTATTTGTATCTATATATTGTCTGATGTTCGGTGCTTTGATATTATTGTAATTGCTAGATAATACTTGTAAAAATATAAAAATAAAGACTAATTACTTTTTTAAAAAAGGCAAATTTCTTACGTAGCTACATTTCTTTATTCAACACCACGTGGCTTTAATGTATTTTTATTATATCATACAGTATATTTAAAAGAATGTTAAAAAGACCTGTTATGCCTTATGTTGGGTCAGGAAACGTCAAAAACGCGTAAATATGCAAAAATACGAGTAATTGGTTATGGTAGGAACAAACTTAACATTCTCGATTTAACGTGATTCTCGAAATGACGCAATTTTGCCCCGGTCCCTTGAATCACGTTATATCGAGACTCGACTGTACTACACTAAGATCCACAGGAGTTAAGGCCCCTTCAAGGTGTAAAGAATAGGGAAGGTATGAAGGAAACGTGGTGCACCTCACTTATGAATGTCCCCTATAATTGATCGAGGAACATGGAGGTGTTTTATCTACAAATGTGTTATATTTGGTTAATTTCGTGCAAAACACACGTTCGAGACACCTGCTTCCCGTCTGGGATAACAAAGCCTTTGTTGTTTCCACTGCTATTATTTAAGGATATTCCGTTGCTTCCGACTAATAAAATTCATGAATTACCGTAATTAATTCAAAATGGGTGTTAAAAGACAGAAAATCGATACTCTTGACAAGCATTTATCCGAGCTGTTCTTCGTATTTTATTATCACAAAAATAAGTTATCGTTTATTTCCTACGTTAAAAAGTCATAAAGGTGCTGATTTGACTCAGTTGTCTACAAAATGCGGCTGTATTAAAAAAAATCCTTAACGGCAGATTGTCGCCGAACTTGTCTAAATTGTTTCTAAAACTCCACTCTTTACTGAAAATAGTTTTTTCGCTCCTCATCTAATCTCAATCAGGTCCTACCAATGACAATACACTAGACTAATAATAAGCCCTATTTTCCGTTGCTGCCGAAAGAGTCCGTGCATTTTAACAACTTAAGAATCTAATGACGTAGAAACGGAACGGTGAAATTTTCTCCAACTTCGCCGTACGATAAATACACATATCTTGAACTAATCCTAAAAATTTACAGTCCTTATTTAATTTTAGCCATACGCTGGAGTATCCTTATTAAGGTGTTTTTACCTAGGATTTCTCGCTGCATAATCAGGCAGAGCAAAGATGAATTATAACCAGTTTGGGTGCTGAATCCAGCGGCGCCCGTCAATCCAAACTAAACGAGAATTCGCAATCCATTAAGTTTCATTGTTCTTGATTCATGGGAAGTCGAGCGATTAGTACGGCGTCAGCTAAAGCATAATAAATGATTTGATCCTTACGGAGTCTGTGAAAGGCAGTACTTACTTTATGCAATGAGGTCTTGAAATAGATAGCAGGATTTAAACCTGGAAGAATATTCATTATCAAATATTCGTGTGCACGGGCAGCTCGTAGGTTCGTATGCCTGGTCGTGCAGCCGGTAGAACGCTAGGTCAGCTTAAGGTTGGACTGGAGCCCTGAAAAGTAGAGAAGAGCAAATGGTGACCCCTGCCATATGGGAGCCGCCATGAACTGCCCAATGTTTTCCTTACGGGAAACCGGGGCTAAAAATGGTGGCCGTGGGATTCATTTGCGCCTCTCTACTCTTTAGGGCTTTAGGTTGGACGTGCGCATGAGAGCTGGTGGACTGGGGAGTGTCTGCAAACCTGTAGACCACCTCTGCAAGGAAGTGAGTTTACGAGCTTTCTTCGATCGCGATGTACGATTGACATTAAAAGCCTCGTCTCGTCAGCCATACACTATTGGACACAAAAAAAATCCAGAAAACCATTTCAGCACGGCAAAGCCGGCAATTTAGCAGTCTGACCAGGCCATTGACCTTGAGCAGACTGATCGTAACACTTTCTCGACGCTCACCCCGCTGCCAACCTGCTAGCTTTACCGAGCATGAATGGTTTTCCCAGGGGGTCGTCCATTAACTGCGTAACGCTCTCAGGGGGAGGGGGAGTTAGAACAAACGTTACGGTCCGTCACAGGGGGGAGGGGGGTCAAGCCCTACAGTTACATAACGCTTTATTTTGTTTTTATATCAAAATTAGTTTTGGTTGGAAACCTGGTTTGCGCGCATCAAGTTATCCTCATGGAGAATAACGTAAGATCGCCACTCCAAGCCCGTGACATTTGTGTTTTTTTCTTGGCCATCAATATCTAGTTTTTTATTTTCTCCGAAATCAGGACATTTTGAATGTTTTGGTACCCCGTATGTTATGGTGGAATA
>Ga0058701_10003097_pt1 | contig 12999 bp, 16 predicted proteins | sample AgamicOrMae_FD_97039 | JGI IMG/M metagenome (GOLD analysis project Ga0058701, IMG submission 97039) | Agave microbial communities from Guanajuato, Mexico - Or.Ma.e | ecosystem: Host-associated > Plants > Phyllosphere > Phylloplane/Leaf | place: Guanajuato, Mexico | collected 2012-06-04
GATGTCTTATATAAAGCTGCGGGACGGGATAAGGGGGCGTGTCCCTAAGTGGGGGGAGGTGTGTCCCTGCGGGGAGGGGGCGTGTCTGGCGCCGCGCTACGCTCGCCTGAGTTGGCACTACACTAGTTTCATAGGCGCCACCTATCGTCGTCTTTCTTAGGATAGTTTCCGGAAACCGGCGCTAGATGGCCGACCACTTGCAGCACGTGCCTCTATGGGCCCGGGATCTCCTTTGTTGTTTTGCAGCACGTTCCGACTGGTTTTTCTCATTTCGTTGCCCATCTCTCGTCTAGAACAATGGATCGAATATTGCTTAAAGATAGGATTGAACTTCTGAAGAATTATTACAGATACGGTGAAAGTGCGACAAACTCTCTGAGAGAGTCGAATCTTAGTAAAAACTATCAGAAGAGACCGTCGGTTCAAGATGTTTCCGACATTGTCGCCAAATTTGAACGGACTGGGACTCTCTCCGAATAGAGAGGGCACTTCTCAGAGGGAGAAAGAACATCCAGAACTCCTGAAATGATAAGCGAGGCTTCACAATTCCATGAAGTTCGAGACTTTGGCTAGCCAGGTAAACTCTCTGGGAGCTGTGATTCCTGAGGATGTTGTCTAACAGGTTGCAGCAAAAGGAAAAATGTGAGAGAGTACATGGTCATATCCCTCAATCAGGAGTGCTAGCCAGAGTTTGAGCACTGCTGGATTCACCATTTGGAAGTATTCCGTTCAAACAATCTAGAAAGAAGAATTCAATAAAATGCCTTTCATTCTACAGAAGCGCAATTTTTATCGACGGAACGAGTTTATAACCGATCCATATTCGCGATAGAAACGCAATCTCGCTTCAGCAGGAAATATAGATATGGCTATAAATGCTGTTGAGCAAATCAGTAAGGCAATAAGCGATTTTCCGATTCGAGTTCGAGTTCTTCAGTATGTAGGAGCCCACTTTCAGCTCACTCTTGCGAAGTTCAGTGGCAGAATTACTAGATCGACGCCGGTGGACAGTCCCGATGAGACGATAATGGGTGATAGTGATAATCTAATATCTAAGGGATTGAGAATGAGGTTGTCAAAATCCCTAGAGGATGCAATCATAATCAACGACTCAGCCACAAGAGCTGCGCTAAATCCCAGCTGCGACATCTATCTGAACTTGGGCACCAACGAATATGCCCACAGATGAGCCATATAATAAAATGACCAAATCATATCTGTTCCTCCATCATAACTGAGTTATCATTTACTTAGGGACTTAGCTTAACCGTTGCAAGTATTTTCAGCGTCAACCGTAGAGACGTAGATGTTGAGAATCCACAAAAATTTGCCATGGATCACTGGCTCAATGAGGCCACGAAACCTAAAAGATAAAATATATATGGCCGTGGACTTGGTTGCCCATGATTACGAGAATTTGCATCCCACCAATTTCTGTGATGATCCAAGTTCATCCTCTAACTACCTTGACCCCATCGACGACCTGATAGCAGAACCAGCATAACCTAGTAGGGAAGATGAGAATGATGATATGGCCCAAGTTCACCCACAAAACTGGTCGTAAATCTGATATTGCGGTATCTAATGTCAGAATATTTGCTTTGTGGTGGATTACTTATGCAAATAAAAAGACTGGGTATAATCTCGTTTTATTATTCTCAAATAACTTGAGTTGGAATTTGCACAGTTACGGAAATATTTAGAGAGATTTAAAACTAGAAGATTCAGTACTTAGCAAAGATAATCATATTAAGCTAACAGAGAAAGGGGAAAGCGACAATAGTTAATGTTTTGCCGTGCAGACTGACCACCGATGCAGAGCTCCGATGAGACATAATGACGTAATGAGTGACGGAGCCTAGCAAGTGTCTGAGGGATCTACTCATCTTAGCAGCCTCAAGGGCGCACGGAACGAGGTTGTTCAAGATTAGAAAATGCAGATGAATAAGGAATGGGCGAAATTGCGAGGGCAACAGCCATTTATCAAGCACGAGACGAAACGACAAGGAAGAGCTGACACCTAAAAGGCGACGAGAAGGCTGAGTTAGGGCCACACAGAGTCCCTGGTTGGAGGCGCTCTCTCTAAAGGGCATCCAGCCTCGTTGTTCTGCTGGTGACGGTGGTGGTGGTGGTGGTGCTCGTGGTCGTTTTAGAGTGAGTTCCCAGTCTGGGCGTCTGGAAAGTTGGTGCAGTGCAATTATTTCAATCCCATCCAATCGTGCGGCAAGAATCTGGCTTGGCGCAACTAAGAAGAGCGCCAAGTTTTTGCCCTCCACCAACGGCGCCAAGACGACTTTGTGCAGGCGGCGGCCCATCGCGCACACAGTCTCTGTCTAGCATCAAGCCCAAACGAGCCGATTGAAGCGTTCAGGGAGTCTGCGTGAACTGAGCTAGTGCAAATGGCAAGAGCCGCCGCCGACACACCAGAGACGTGGTCTGAAAAAGCTGGGAGAAAGTTGAGCGAGAGAGAGAGAGAGAGATAAGCAAGCCAATTGCACCAGCGCCAGCCTGTCTGTCTGTCTGACTCAGGCCCGTGGAGACTGAGCAGAGTGCAAGCTCGAGGGAGAAAAGTAGCAACTTTTTCCACTCGCTCATCCGACACACCTCGGAAGGAAAAGCAAGAGGCAAGAGGCAAAATCAGAAGCACAAGCCAGAGAGGCAGAATCAAAAGCGAAATCAAAAGCAAAAACACAGCCACAAGAAGAACCGCAACCAGCACAACAGCAACAACAACAACAACAACAACAACAACAGCACAGCATCCCACAACTCGTGCTCTCCCATCACACCTGAGGGGTGCTAATTATTGTCTGCCAGAGGAGAGGGCCTCCCAAAGATAGAAGCTTTGTTTACGTGCGCAGTCGTAGTGGTCCAAAGTGGCACCCCCCTCTTGCTCCGACAGCAGTCTCGAGTCTGGAGCCTTGATGTTAGTTTGTTGTTATTTGTATTTATATACATCGGAAGCGGGCAGGATAAAGAGAAGCGAGCGGGACTTGAGGGCGGCTAGAGTCTAATTGGGGGATTGTTTGTTTTGTGTTCAGGCGATTGGGTTGAGCCAGTCAATATCAAGCTCCAAGCCACTTGGCGCCCCAGAAAGAAACATCTCCGGGCCAGGAAGTGGAATCAGCGAAGTGAAATAAAGAGAGACTGAGGGAAAACAAGAGGGAAAAGTTAGAGAAGAGAAGAAAGGAGCAAAGGAGAAAGCAATAGCCAACTGGGTTGTCTCGTCTGAGACTCTTGGGCGAGAGTGTTATTGTTGGTTTTGGTCGCGAGAAGGAAAAAGCTCAAGAGTTTTTGGCCGTCGAGCTTGGCAAGCGATCGTCTGAGCAGCCAAGCGGATAGACAGGCCCAAGATTGGCAGACTGAGGGCGGCTTCGAAATCGGCAAAAGAGCGACGAGGAGCTGCGACGAAGAAGAGAAGCTCTTCTTGGAAAGAGGACAAGTAGATAGCAGGCGGCCAGCAAGAGGCCAACCAGTTGGCAAGATGCCTCTTCTATTGAATGACGCAGAAATAAAATTCAAACGAAACATAGAGCAAGATTATGAGTTCAAAGACATTTTGGGCACGTGAGTATCTTCCCCGAGTTGCTTGGCCCTGAGTAGTGGCAGCCTCCAACTTCCACCTCCTCCTCCTCCTCCTCGTCTGTTCAAGGCGTTTCTTCTGCCCTCTTTGGCCTGCCACTTGTCTTCACCTTTTGCCACCATTCCTCCTCACCTACGACCAACCTGGCTCACTGGTCTCAGTTGGCCCCCGTTGGTCGAGTGACCAGTGGTCCTTTTGGTGCCAGTTCATGGCGAATAAAGTGGCCGAATAAATCAGCTAATGCAATCTCCAACAACGCCTCTTGTCTCGCCCCTGCCCCTCGCCTCTTTCTGTCCACCCGCTGCTCTCAAATCACGTCCCTTTGCGCGTCCATTCGCTTCCAAAAGTGGAGCTTTCTCGCAAGTTTACATGGCCCAAAGTCTGAGCGATCCAGAGGATATCGTTGCAATAAAGTGCATCGACAAGAAGGCGCTCAGAGGCAAGGAGGACTCGCTGGAAAACGAGATCAAAGTGTTGAGAAGGTTAGTAGTGTTCTTGGACGCTGTCCCGTGACTTTAACCCAAAGTGGCGCCCAAACTGAGCGCCGAGTTAGCTGGCAAGGCGCCTCCCGAAGCTTGAAAGAGGACCCAATGCAGCTGGCCCCCACTGCAGACCTAATCTCTGCCCATGGTAGAGGACGGCCGGCGGAAATTGGGCCTCAATCTCACGCTCCAGGGCCGCTGGCTGGCCCCTTGCTTTGGCCAGCGGGGCCGCTCTGGCAAGCTTGTTCAAGGCTCTCTGGCAAGCTTGCTCAAGGCCCTCTCTGTGTTGGCCTGTCTGGGGCAACAACAAATCTCATCAGACCAAATGAATAACTGACCATCCAGAAACGACCGCCGCACACTGACTTGGATTGGAATTTATTTCCAACCCAACCGACTGGACGCTGGAAACCGATGGAAAACAAAACAAAACAAAACAACACAACCGTCTCATACAATATCACTCGACTCCTCTGCACTGGACTCCTCTGTACTCGATGACCATCCTCCTCATCCATTGCGAATTGGGCCTCGTCGATTGGGAAAAAAACACTACCACACAACAACAACAACAACACTCACTCACTCGACAACACTCAACCATAATGAACGACCCACAATGAAACCAACACCAACTGTGTGCAACTCCCGGCGGACTATCCTCTGGACTGGCGGCGGGGGCGGCGTTGGTTGCAAAATTGATCGAACAAACAAACCACTTACACTAATGGACTGCCATACACAATTGGCGCAAAAAAAATGGACACTTCTCATTGACACGCGACCACTGGCAACCAATGAACAATGCTCGAAAAACAACAACAACAAACTGCCGCCATTACACTCACATACCAATGCACACACACAAAAAAACAACCACCAAACCAACCAAATGGAACTTACTCCTAATCCATTCCTTCTTGGCCGAAAAAAAAAACAAAATGCTCACAAATGGGGCCCAAAAACGACGGGGACAAAAACGGCACGAAAACACGCGATTAACCACCAAGACTGAAGCACAAAAATATTGTCCAACTGCTCGACTGTTATGAGGACCGCGAGCGAGTATATCTTGTGATGGAGTTGTAAGTGTTTTGCTCAACTCTCTCTCTCTTGAGCACTAGCCTTCTCCCAATCTCTCGTCTTTTATTACTATTATCATTTCTCGGCTCCTCTCGAGGGCCCAAGAGAGGGAGCTTGTGAGGGCCTCTGGAGGCCGAACTGGCTCCTGCTGAAAGGGGCCCACTTGGCCAAGATCGGCCCCCACGGATGAGAGACAGACTTGAATGGGGCCAAATCGAATGCATCGGAAGCCAAGCGGCAAGTTGCCGGCTTGGCGCCTGTGAGTGCATTTGGGCGCTCAACAAAAGCCACAACTGGCAAGTTGGGGGCCCCATTCGAGTGTGCGAGTTGGCCAGGCAAACTCAATGAGGCGAATCATTTGGCGGCCGGTCCGTTTTTTCCTTTTCCTTTTCCCCTCGGCCTGCGAGACGTCTTCCTTCGGCCGGCAACGCCCTCGACCACCGGGACCGTTGCGGCGAGTAGATTTGTTCAGATCTCGAAATGGCGCTGGCCAGCCAGCCGAAGGGAGACAGAAGTAGGGGCGCCGAGGCAAGCTCGGCGGCCAGTCATGGGCAGCTCGCTTGCCCATGTCTGGCCTGTCCGTGTGTCTTTGGGCGTGCATGAGCGCGCGCAAACATTAACGCCAAATGTGTGTGGTGCCGAATTTAGAATAGTGCCCGTCGGGCTGGCCATATATTAGCCAGACGGGCCCAAGGGCGGCCGCCGAGGTGGGCCCAGCGGCAAGCTCGTGGGCGCCGAGCTCGCCGGCGGGCCCGCTGCTTTTTATCTGGCCCGATCCGCGACTAAGCTGAGCAGCTTAGCCGGGCCGGCGCCAATAAACTTTCTTGGCCGAGGGAGAGGGCGGCGGCGGCCGAGCTCGATTAGATGGCATGAATAATTCAGACTATCTACTGCTTGCGAGCAGAGCAGCAACCCGAGGCGGAACGGTAATCGGAGGTCTGTTGCTGGCGCAAAGTAAGCGGGCGCCTCATGTGTGTTTGCCCGCTCACCGCTATTGCACACCAGACTAGGTCCGCCCGCACTCCGCCCAGTTTGGCGCGTCCACGCCGTGACGCGTGGCCCGCAACTCAGCACCAGTGCGCGCGCGCCAAACCCGCTCGTTATTATTACTAGTATTATTATTATTATTATTACTACTATCATTTGTTCCCCCGAGCTTTGCTGCCGCCAACCGTCGGCCAGGTGGAGGCGGCGGCTGGCAGAGCGAGAGAGAGAGAGCGAGCGAGCGAGAGAGAGGCCTCCGGCTGCTCAGCTGGACGGTTGGGCCAAATGGCGCCAACTCGCTGGCCAACTGGGCGGCCAGGCTGACGGATCGGGCGGGCCTAAGCAGCCGGCAAGTAATTCAATTTTATTAGCAAGCCGGAGGCCCAAACGGCAACAGCAAGCCGTTGGGCCAGATCGGATCTCTCCATTGTTGTTTGTCTGGCCGCCTGTTTACCGACTCCAGTTTCCAGCGATCATGGCACATTCCCAAGCTGGCGGCCCAGTGCCGAGCCACAGCTGCCATCAGGAGCAGCCCTTTCCCAGGCTCGCCGGCCGCCACTCGCCTCAGGCCGCTCGTTACAAGCTGGCAACATGGGCCCTCTCTGTTTGTGTGTCAGAGAGCCAAAGAGGCAGAAGAGAGCAGAGAGCAGAGAGAGAGAGGAAGAGAGTGGTGTCTGGCTGGTGTGGGTGGCTGTTTTTGGGCCTGCACATTCCAAATTCGAAATTCCAAAATTTCCCATCCATTTGGATTTGGCCAGCCCAAAGCTCGGCCGCCTGGCCAAGCTTGGGGCGGCCCCAAAGTTGCACGGCAAACAGACCGAAGGCCTGCAGCTTACTGTATGTAAGTGGCGTTGGACTAGCGCCGGCGCCAACTCAGACAGCACACTAACTCCCCTTCTTCTGTGACCCCCAAACTTGCTACAACAACCAACCAACCAACCGACCAAAACAATCTTTCCAGAATCAACGGCGGCGAACTGTTTGATCGCATCGTCGAAAAGGGAAGCTACACCGAAAGGGACGCCTCAAATTTAATCAAGCAAATACTGGAGGCCGTGGACTACATGCACAGCCAGGGCGTTGTGCACCGCGATCTCAAAGTGAGTTCTGGCTTAGCTTACACTCTCTACTCTCGGAAAGCTCTCTGAAAGCTGCCCCTGCCAGCTCTAACCCTGCAGCTCAGAGGGGCCCCTCAAGCGGCCCGCTGAGGCATGATAAACTGCTCCACGAGACTGCCTCTTGGGCAAAGGCAACCGAGCGAGCTGGCTCATGATAAACTGTCTTGCTAATGCGTCCGGCTGGTGCACTCTTCTCGGGCCGCTGCCAAGCTCTCTCTCTCTATTCGCCTTTCCCCTTCCCTCTTTCCCCTTTTCTCTTTTCTCTTTCCCCTTTTCCCTTTCCACTTTTACCCTCCCTTTTCACTCTTCCAACTCCTCTAACTTCTCCAACTCCTCCAACTCCTCTGCTGCCGCGCCAAGTTGCGCCCAAACCCAAACTGCAACTTCCACTTCCACCTCCACCTAGTGCATCGTGAATGCGCCCAGCTCTCTATTGGACCCGCATATTAACTGTCTGTCCTCCTCTGGCGCCCTTTCCTTCCTTCCTTCTCCATGTTTGCAACTCCCAAAACTGGCCCGCCACAACGCAACTGGCCGTTCCGCTGGCCACGCCTGAACAGCCGGAGAATTTGCTCTATTATTCCATAGAAGACGATTCCAAAATAATGATCAGCGATTTCGGCCTCTCTCGAATGGAGGACGCCGGAGTTATGGTAAGTGCCCCCCGTCCTTTGGGCGCCACTGGCCCCCACATTTTACTCTCCCACATTTTACTCTTCCACATTTTACTGTCCCAGCAGTAGTATAAGCAGCAGCAGCAAAGGGCGGACAACCCACGAGGGACAATGGACAAGCTGGGCGGCAGCTGGCCGGGCGACTAGCTGCGCCCCGCCAAGCCCCAGCGACACTTGTCGAGCGGGATGTTGGAAAATAACAAATGACTGTGGCCAGCTGATGCTGCCGCTGCTCTTGGCGCTGCTCTTGCTCTCTGGCGGCCTCACTGTGTCCCTTTTGTGGCCTCCCTCTCGAGTGGGCCAGTCCAAGACTAGACTAGTCCAAGCCTCTTCGAGCAGTGAAAAGGGCAGCCTCGCTAACAATCCCACTCCTCTGCATTCGCCCCCCACAAACACCCGCAAACACTCTCCAAAAACCTCCACTTCCACTGCAGTCCACTGCCTGCGGAACGCCTGGCTACGTGGCGCCCGAGGTTCTCTCCCAGACGCCGTAAGTTCAACTCGAGCACATTTCCATCAGCATCTCCATGCTCCATGCTCCATCCTCCATTCTCCATACTCCAGCTGGCCCCAAACTGGGACGCCCTTATCTCCGGTTGCCCAGACGGCTTCCGGTTTGATGTGGCCCCCAAATGGGAGTCTGCTTTCTCTCTGTGTGTCGTTTTCTTGTGCCGCAAACTAACCGCCAAACTTGGTGTGTGGCAAAACTTGTGTCTGGTTTTTGATGAAATTTGATGAAAACTCGCCCGTCAAACTCGCTCGCCTCTTTTCTCCTCCAACGCCCTCGCAATGCAATTTAATGGGAATCCAATGGGGACCTACAAAACACAACGCGACGGACGAAATTCAACCATCAAAATGCGCAACCTTAGCTATGGGAAGGCGGTCGACGTTTGGTCCATCGGAGTGATCGCCTACATTTTACTCTGCGGCTATCCACCTTTCTACGACGAGGACGGAAACGACGACAACCTGTTTGCGCAAATCATGAAGGGCGAGTACGAGTTCGACTCGCCCTATTGGGACAACATAAGCGAACCGGCCAAGGATTTTATATCACACCTAATCTGTGTAGATCCTAAGAGGAGATTTACCTGCAAGCTGGCCCTTGAGCACCCCTGGATTTCGGGCAATTTGGCCAGCGATAAGGACATCTATCACTCCGTTTCGGAGCAATTGAAGAAAAATTTTGCCAAAAACAAGTGGAAACAGGCCTACAATGCAACAGCTGTGATCAGACAAATGAGAAAACTGGCCATGACCTCGCATCTGGTTGCGCCAAGTGTCTCGCAAAAGACCACCACCAAACAAAGCCCACAAGCGCACTCATCCAAACAATCTCAAGCACAAGCACTATCTCCATCCCAATCCCAATCCCAATCCCAAACTCAATCGCAATCCCGATCACAATCTTCCACCAGCAGCACCAAGGACTCACAAGCAACCAAGGCACAAGCGTTGTCCAGCTCTGGCGAGTTGCTGGCCGCCGAGGCGACGCCGCCAGAGGCCGACGGCAAGCGCTCGATGGCGCCCAACGGATGTCCCGAAAGGCCCTCCTCAAACTGTGTCGCCCCCGGCCAGCCAGCGGCCAGTAGTGGCCAGTCGGACGAGGATGAAGAGGAGGAGCAGCAGCTGCCCGAGGGGCCACCTGAGCAACGAGAGGCCCCCGGGGACAAGGACCGGAAGGAGGGGGCACCAACGGCGGCGAGCAGGCGCCACTCGCATGGCACCAGCATAACCAAGGGCCACTCGTCCGTTGTTTAGGTGCGGGCGGGATTTTGCACCACGGCTGGCCACGCCTACTCGCCGCGCGCAGAGGTTGGGCGCGCGCGCCCGCCGACCAGTGTTGTGGGCGCGCCCAAAAGGCAGCACAACGGGCAGCGGCGCGCACACAACGCTCGCTGGGCGGCACCCTCTCTTTGGCCCGCCCGCCAGCACAACAGCGCAGCCAGTCCACAACACTTTTGTACCTTGCCAAGCCAAGCCCGGCCGGAAGCGGGCCTTTGTTCTGGCCGCTGGCTCGAACGGTGAGCGCGAGTTGTGGCCGCAATTCCGGCGAACTGATCGCAATGATGGCCAGTATCAATTGGAGAGGCCGGACAGCAGTTGCTGGAGGGTGCTTGGCGGTGCTGAACTATCCTGCACGCTGCTGGACTGTGCCGGACTGGAGCCACAGACAGAGGCTCTTTGCTGGCTCGCTCGACGGGAGGAGACCAGGCACACAGACGTCTTGCAGCGCGCTGGCAAGCTCGTTCCAATTCCAGTCCAGTGGACCAGCACAGAGACGAGCATTGGAAGCAGAGACAGTGGCAGGAGCGCCATTTCGTCACTCGAACTCTCTGTTCGTCTGTCTGGCTGGCTGGTTGTTTCATTCTTTCTCCTCTGCTGCTTGCCAGCGAAGGCTCCATTTGCTGTACCCATGGTATCATTGTTGAAAGTGCCACAATAATAAAAGAAGATGAATGAAAGTTTGCCGACAAATCGTCTCTGTGCTCTTTGGCCGGCCAGTTTCTCTCTCTCTCTATCTCTCGTGCTCTGGGCGGCTCGTTGGCGCTGTGGCGGCCAGTGTCTAGTTGTGAAAGTAGCACAAATCAAGCGGAAATGAGCTAGTCTCCGGCGGCAGTGGTCCAATCGAACGTGTGTGGCCATTTACCAGCGAGGCGGCCGCACTGCTTTGTGTCTCATTTCGGCTCATTTCGGTGTCTGTTGTTGGGCGGCCTTTGCAGCTTCGGGCGGCCAGCATGGAGCAGGAACGCGACAAGCTCGCCCACTGGAGCGACAGTTGCCAGAGTCTGTCCTTTGGAACAAGTAACAAAACTAACACTCTTTCGAGTTTGTTTCAAATATTTAGAAAAGAACCGGCCACAGTGGCTAGCGTGTTTGGCTAGCATTTTGCACGGCACACATCCAGCCGCTTGAAATGGGCGAAAGGTTTTCAGCGCCGAGCCAGTTTATTGGCAAACTTGGGAGACTCTTTGGCGCGCCTTTGGCTCCATTTGATGCTGTCGAACTCGAGCAAATAGCCGAAAAAAGCAATATACGCCCCTGAGCAGAGCAGAGCAGAGCAGCGGTCCTCTTGAGCGGGCGCCCTTAGGTCTAGCGCGCGAGGAGCTTGCCGCTGGGACGCCGGCGGGGCCGAGAGGCCAATTGGCGAGCTGTCGAGCTTCAGGCTCGAAGGTGGCCCGTTTGGGGGCGGGATTGAGTGGCAAGAAGCAGGAGGAGAAGCATAGGAAGAAGCGGAAGCTGAGGAATAGGCACAAGTGCGGCAAGCAGAGGCAGAGCTCAAGAGGAAAAGGGAGGCAAAACGGGGGGAGGAAAAGGAGCGGCAAGGAAAGAGGTGGAGAAGATGCAAGTGTCAAAAGGGGTTCCAAGCGAAAGGAAGCAAGCGAGCAGAAGTGGAAGAGGAAGTGGAAGTGGAAGTTGGAGAAGCAGAAGGGGAGAAAATGATCGGCCAGCGAAGAGGAGGAAGGTCCAGCTTAGAGGAAGGCAAAGGAGCAGAAGGGGAACATAAATCTAGCTTGGTGGCCAACTGGTGGCCCAAGGCCAGCCATCAACCTGCAATTTGGCAGCTCAAGTGTTCGCCACTCCAGATCGAGAAAGGAGGCCCCAAAGGAAAAGTGCACTGGCGAGTCCTTTTAATGGCGCTTCTGGTGGCGCTTCTGCAGACCGGGGTTTCCGGCGCGGCTGCTGGAGGCGAGCTGGCGAGCTCGCTTGCCAATGGCGAGCCTCTAGAGGAGGAGGAGGCGCCGCGTTGGAATGCATCTAATTATGCGGGCCACCGTTGGGGGCGGCGCAACGTCTGGCGCGGCCGGCGGCAGTCTGGGCAGATTATTGGCGGCGCCAATGAGGCGCGCGGCTGGCCGAAGCTCGAGCTAGAGAATGGGAACGAGAACGGGGAGGAGGAGGAACAGGAAGAGAACAAGGAGCTGCTGGCGAGCGCGGCCAGCCAGCGGCTGCAGCTCCTGCTCGACAGACTCGTGCCGCTCGTGTGGGGCGCCGAGGGGGGCGCCGAGGGGGGCGTGCATCAGGCGCAGGGGACGCGCGGCGATAATGAGCCGGAACACGAACAGGTGGCGGCGGCGGCGAGCAGTGGGCAGAAGGGCGCCCAAAGCTGGACCAGCGGGCGGCCGCCGCCCCTCGGCAAGCCAGTTGAGGGGCGCCCGCAGTCTCTCAGCGGAGGCGGCACGCGCGCGCCCGCCGGAAGTCCGCCAAGCGGGAAAGCCCGTCCCACTCGGCCCGGCCAGAGACACTCGCCGGCGGCCCACACACACAGCCAAGCTGAGCGCCGGCCGCCCCCAAGCAGTAGCACAAGCACGCCCAGTCCCAGCACTAGGGCGCCGCCCGCCGACCTCTGGCCCCAGCCGGAACTCATGCAACAGAGCGCCACCAGTGTCCAGGCGCGGCCCCTGCGCTCCTCGGCGCCCTACGACACGCCGCTCGGGTCGGCTTTCAGCCAAACGCCGCCGGAAGCGGCCCACACAGACCGGCAGCAGCTCGCCCGCTGGCCGGCCAACGCGCCGGAAGCGGCGCCCAGCTACTCTGGGGCGGCGGACTGGTGGCCGCCCGCGAGGAGCTCGGCGGCGCAGACAGTCTCGCTGCACGCGAACGGCCTCTACTATCCGCCGGGCGAGAGCTTGGCGGCGGCGGCCCAGCAGCACGAGCAGCAGCAGCAGTTGCAGAAGTTGCAGCAGTTGCAGCAGTTGCAGCAGTTGCAAGTGCTCTCGGCCGCCCACTGGCCCCCCGGCGGCAGTCTCGTGCAGCGCGCGGGCGGCATGCACGCGGCGGGCCAGTGGGCGCCGCTGGCCGGCTTAGTGCAGCCGCAACAGCAGCAGCAGCAATTGCAGCAAATGCAGCAAATGCAGCAGCAACAGTCGCCCTCCAAACTGCTCAACTTCCTCGTCCAGAACAAGGCCAGCCTGGCCAGCCTGATCCAACTGTTGCCGCTGCTCGCCCAGACGCTGGCCGCGCTGCCGCGGCTCTTCGGGGGCTCTTCGGGGCCGCCCACTGCACTGGGGGCGCCGGCAACTGCGATGGGCGCCCCGCCGAGCGCCAACGGAAGCGGCGCCAACGGAAGC
>Ga0058701_10003098_pt1 | contig 12994 bp, 13 predicted proteins | sample AgamicOrMae_FD_97039 | JGI IMG/M metagenome (GOLD analysis project Ga0058701, IMG submission 97039) | Agave microbial communities from Guanajuato, Mexico - Or.Ma.e | ecosystem: Host-associated > Plants > Phyllosphere > Phylloplane/Leaf | place: Guanajuato, Mexico | collected 2012-06-04
CTTATGACCTCAGCAACTTTGACCAAATCTGGACCGCATCCAGACGTCAAGATGACGTCATCCAGACTCTTATGTGTTGCTTGGGTTTGTTCTTGGCAAGATATGAACTTATTTGTCAGTTGATACGGATATACCGTAAGATATTGGAAAGTTTTACTTTGTGACTTTTCTATAAATGCTGCTCATATCGTGAAAAAGCGCTCTAAATAATTGTAATGAATCTTATCATACCTACAGAATCCTCAAGATTAATAGTGAATTTATCAATTGTACCATCAATTTTTCGTCAAAGTACCGCCAATAAAATAATTTTCAGCGACATCATGCAATTATAAACGAAGATTTTATGAACAATCTGAGAACCTGCACTCATTTTGAGGCACTCCAGTAAAAATTAGCAGCCCCATCAGTCGATTGTTCAGAACAGCCGGTCTGCCAAATAGGTAGGCAACCGAACATACACCCGTGTCGCGCTGGCTGCCTAAAACGAAACTTCCGGCGAAATCCCAATCATGCGGTACGGTACCTCGTTTTAAATTTTCTGCGTTGACCTACCCTTTTCCTGTGATTTTTTCGATTTAAATTGACCAACAGATTGTTCTGTTAAAATCTCAGGGTTTAAAAACAACTTTGACCTTCGTGACAAGACTACCCTAATTAGCCGCATTTCTCAACAACTTTTCTCACGGTTCACCGTGCACTAAAAGCCTGACCCGGGTGTACACTATTCCATTCCGACTTTCAAAAGGTTGTGGGTAAGGGATGAGTACTGAAGTAACATTAAATAAAGAGCATTGGTCCAAAACTACAGATCCAAGGGGGAAAAAATGAACGACACTCAAATCACTGCAGTGCCGGAGGGGCCATTTTTGACCCGATTTCAACTTTTGCGGCGTGATGCTATCTCATTCCTTCTTTAATTAAGGGTGTAACCAATTTCGGTCTTTATCCTAATGTAATTCTGCCGCAGAGTTCGTGAGCGTTATTTTACTTGTGTTACGGTATTGTAGGTACTAGCGGGACTAATTTTAAAAGAATCGACTGAATCGTCCGACAAATAAACAAGTTAAACAATGAAATATAGCCAGTTTTGAGAATCTAAAATTTATATCTCAATAGAAAATCGAGATCCTTTGAGTGCTGGGTGTATGGAATCAAACTTTACGAGTAAAATACTTTTTTTTTCAGAAAAAGCGGGTTTTTCATTTCCGGATTTGACATTGGGAGAGAGTCCGCTTTCTGAAGTCCGTCCCATATGTTTGGACCGGTGATATTGGGAAAGTACCGTCACCGTCAGGTGTTTTAGTCTATAACAGCTCAAAGTATTTGGAGTGAAATTTAGCTTAAGAAAAATTAGAAGGATTTTTCCTGTAAAATACGAAATTTAAAACTTTGGAAAATGCCTAAATTATTAAATTTTAGGTTTCCAGAGGGGTGATACTTTTTAAATTGCGTGACAATTCTGAACTGAAAAGATCCCCTAAAATATTTATTTCTGTTGCCGAACGGCATCACTGGGCGTTAGTGGGTTACCTAGGTCGTTGGTATTATTCGCACGTCAAGTAGCGGGTTAACTAGCGACCCGCGGCTGTACGTCCGCTTAGGAAGGGAAAATTTGTGTACCGCAGGTAAGAATCAAACCTTAAACTATTTCAACAGTAGCTTCGCATGCTAGCATCTACGCCAAAGCGACGGCATAGCTTTAGGAGATCCAGAAAGGGAATAAGGTTTACACTGACTAGCACGCTTTCCGCTGGAGGGAGAGAAGGCACTCTTTCTTTACTATCGGCCATGAGACTGAATCTCCTTTAAAAGTTCATTTAAAATGTACAGTTACATGTACTGTACAGAAAGCGTTGAAGAACCCCACAAACCACACACCGCTTCGATCATCCGATCGCTAGAAAATCGCGGTTGAAGTCGCCAAAGACGTCACAATAACTCATACGAATTTGGTATGACTTGTGACGTCACAGAAAAATTAAACGTCAATTTTGTTTATCGAGGATCGCATCGATGAGCGGTTTGTGGGATTCTTCTTTATTTTGTGGGCTCTTTGTAATGACAGTGTTCTTAACAGTTTTTAAATTTTCATATTCTTCCCCAATGATTTCGTTTCCGTAGGGTATAATCAACCTACATCACTGCGTTGAGGGACAGGGCACCTCACTGCGACAATTATCTCAATTCAAATCCCACAACCAAAAATACAACGAGGAGTAAAATTATCCATGAAAACAGAGTAATTATCAGGCAAATCAATGCAACATGTTGTATGTTTGAAAGCTTTATTCAAACTTGACCTCATTGATAAATAGTTACGGCAGGTAAGTGATTGAACCGAACATGAACAGTATCGTGTATTTTTTCGTTGAATGGCGTTATCATACACATTTTTTTTTACTCATACAGTAAAAAATTGGTTTATGTGTGTTTCTGTGGGTTGACCCTGGGAGAGTGCTTATCATAATAAAAAAACAGCATAAAGTCTATGTTATATGTTTTATTAACACACTTAATGCGATATACGCGAAATGATTCGTTTATTTGGAACCGAGTTCCATTTTATCACAGTTAAAAATTTGATTGGCAAATTTGCCTCTGAAATGTAAATACAAAGAATATAATAGTTATAATGATAATAATAATAATTAATAATGATTATAATAAGGTAACCGTTATAAACGACACTTCATTTAAACCAAAAAGATGGAGTCGTATTAAATTACACATAGAGTGGAAAAAACCTGTTTGCGACAAAATAATCTGCATTGAAGTAGGTACAGTACGTGAATTATCATTAACAATAATGAAATGAAACAATACATAAAAAGGAAACGGCTCTATCTAGAAAATAAAATAAAATGCGATATGGTAATTCTAAATATTACTAATGATTCCTTACCGTTGGAATAATTTAATAACATTGACAACAGTTTACTTCAACATAATTAACACGTTCCGATGATTGCGCTAGGGGAAAATCTGTTATTCCCCGATCACCTCGTGACAAATCATCATAATTAACTATATGCTTGTTGGTCATAAAAAGTGGAAGGGGCATAACTATGTACAGCACATGGTGTGTTTGATGTGCGCGCGTGCTTCTTAGCTTTTCTTTAATTTACTCGTAGGTATCGATCAGTATTTGGTGGGCAAGAAGTCGGCTGCCGGCCACAGGCCCGCTATTTCACAGGCCCGCCTGCCCGCCCTCTCCGATAAAAGTCTTCATTTTTTGGTTTGCAACAAATAATATACATTCACAATAATAAATAATAATAATTATTATAATAATAAAAATAATAATAAATTTATCATGACGATGGAAATGATTATAATGAAAAATGACGGCAATGACAATTGGAAGTACGTTGCTTTGACGAGCAACCGTCATACTTTGGATTGAGAATGAATTGCATTGCATTATCAGTCCACTGAAAACATCACATTACCGAAGTAGCCGTCGTCTCAACGTTCGACGCGACATGTGCATTATTATGTCTTTAACACACGAAGCGAAGCACACTTTCATCTCTAGTCTTGATGAATCAGTACTTCAATAGAGGTACGACAAGAAATATTCGTTGCCTTGCCTATGTACATGCTAAAAGAACGCAGGTGAAGATTTAAACTAAAAGAAACTTTGTAGGTACATGCTTCCACACGGACACTGTCTCATCGTCCTTACAATCAGAGAATTGATACTTTTCTTATAGGGAAGAGCATTTGTTCTCATATAATTGAATACATTATTTACAAAGGATTCCGTCATATGAGATCTGGTAGAGAATCTGGTTCACTGTTCGAACGTCATTCGGCTATTCTCCGCGAAGCAACTGCTCTTCGCAAACCAGCCGTGACGTCATCGTTCACCATTCATCACGCACACAATTTAAAAAAAACACTCACCACTGATATGATTGTTTTGTTGAGCGAAGTTCGTTTCTAAGGGGGAAAATTCACACATTTTTGGTTTCGTTTAAGAGGAAGTATAAGTAAGCGAACTGGTCTATTGCTAGTTAATCATAACTAGGCCGTAATTATATTTTACACATTGAAAATAAATGATAAAATCGATTTCACATCTCACCCTACGACACTCCAGCGAGACGACTTGACGTCTTTGGCGTTCCACTTGAATTTGATGCTAAGGTATTTAGTAAAGGATATCCCTAACTGAGAACAGGGGAACTATGGTTAGTAGGTGACAGGACGGAGGGCGTGTCCGGAGGTGCAGGCGACCCTGGCAACGATCCAGAGGCCGGCGGGGGCATCACCATCGAGTCCGATTCATCGCCCGCTCTCCCCGCTATCCCGGCAGACGGTGACGCCGCGGTCGCAACGTCACTGTCGTCTACTTGCGGCGAGGCCGCCGGACTGGGCGCGCCGTCCTCGGAGTCGTCGTCCCCGTCGCCATCTCCGTCCCCGTCGTCGTACCGGTCCATGACCGCCGTGGGCTCGACGCGGACTGTCTCCTCGTCATCGGCCATCTTGATAGAGCCGTAGTCATCCGTTTGCATCACGCACACACCATTGATGATCACTTCACTGTCCTTGGCCGACTCTTGCCAGTCTGGGTTCACCCACTGAGGCGCGGCCGGTTTTCTGCGGGAGCTGGACGATCTCGGCGCCACTGCGGCCGCCGCAGCCGCCGCCGCTGCGGCCGCCACTTTGCCCCTCCGGACGGCGCTGTCGCTTCCGGAGTCATCGGAGCCGGGGTTACTAATCACATCATTGTCTTCGAAGTCATCCTCGCTGTCCCGTTTGATCGATAAGTCCAAACCGTTCGGTTCCGCTGAGGGTGGGACACCGAACCCGGCGGCCGCCGCCGCCGCCGCAGCGGCCGCTCCGCCGCCACTAATGAAGCTCCGCTGGATGAGAGCGGCCAGGTTGGGGTTTGCTCCGAAGTAAGGCGGGTACGGCGATGGAAGTTGAACGCCTCCGACGGCCATCCGCTCTTTCTGCAGTTCTACCAGCCGCTGATTCAGGAGCATTCTAAATCGCACAGGATCGAAGGGCTGACCAGATGGAGTCGGGGTGGACGCTGGTAGTGTTCCCGAAGCACCATTATTGCCACCCGCTTCGTGAGGAACCTGTTGCTTGAGTCTCATCCTATGGTTATGAAACCAATTGGTGATCGTCCTTGCGGAGAGATTCAGTTCGCTCGCAAGAAACTCGATAGTGGCTAAGTTTGGATAAGAATCAAGCGCAAATGCGATGCGCAACGCCTCCTTCTGTTCTTCGCTGAAAAGAACGCGCTGCTTCTTGGCAGGCGGCCCTGGACTCGTCGAATGGTAAAACTCGCTTGTGTCATTCGATGACGTGTCCGACGAGTTGTCGCAGGCTGAGGACCCAGTAAGACCCGCTCCGCCACCCCCGGATCCGGCGCTGCCGCCGCCGCTCCCCGTCGCCGCACGCCGCCGCTTCGTTGCCTCTCTCCGCTCGTTCCTCAGCGCTTGGAGGCGGTCAATGTTGTACGGGTCGGATAGCCACAACTGCATCCGGATAAAGGGTTCCCGCCCCTTGATACTGAGCATATGCCACGGCTTTGGCTTTGACAGCAACTCTGACACGGACCCTTGGGATAGGCCGAGCACCACCTCTCCAAATATCTGTGCAAAATACATACAGTGACAATCAAGTCAGGCAAAACGTAAACAGCTAGCTTATTTTAGGATGTCAACCTCACCTTTTGTCCAATATTGTGGGCAAGTAGTGTCTCCTTGATTTTTGTCGTGATGGTCTGTGTGTCTAAGTCCTGTGTGAGTGCTGCCATTTCATAGACTGAGTGGGGTAGATGGGGTTGTAGACACCGAAGAGCGCTTGGGGACTCACCGCGCTCTCTTTGGTCTCTGTTGCCATCTCTCTGGCCAGTGGGAGTACCCTGGCGATCCTGAGTCTGTTGCGACGACGCATTGGAGTTGGCGTCGCGCTGCGGCGTTGTGGATCCCGAGCTGGAGCCTTGCGACGCCTGGCCGCTCGCAGATCCCCCTCTCTTCTCTGCGTGGGCCGCGACCGCCGCAGCTGCTGCGAGGTGATGTGGTTGCGGGTGAGCTGGTGGCGAAGCTAACAGAGATGGTGGTGGAGGTGGTACCAGGCCTCCGGCTCCACCGTGGTGATGGCTACCATGGTGTCCGCCGTGGTGGCCCTGAACTGCCATTTGCTGAAGGAGAGCAGCTTTGCTGTGAGGACTATTGTGTCCATGCTGGTCCATTGGTCCTAAGCGTCCAAACACAGCAGGATCTTGCAGATCTGATAGTCGAGATCCTGGTAACGATCGGGGTGAGCTAGGTATAGCTGAAACGTTAAAAAAAGTGTAAATATTCAGTCTTCGCTTTGCTTGAATTCCCTGCTATTTTGCGTATCAATGGCCTACTTACGAGGGTTCACTCCATAGCCGCCCGTCCTCATCAGTTTTTCCGGAGCAATTTTGTATTGAGAGGCTACCAATTTGTGCACGGCGTTGGGGTCCTCGAGAAACATTTTCATTCGGATAAAGGGTTCACGACCCTTTTGGGTTAGCATATGCCAGGGTTTGGGCCTGGCTAACAGATCGGAGACCGATCCTTGGGACAAGCCCAACACGGATTCGCCGAAAAGTCGTTGACTAATCGAATACTGAGATAGAGACTCTTTCACCTGTGAAAAGAAAAGTCATGTCTGATAAGTGTCTGCTAGGTAACGTATTGGATTTACAATAAGAACCTTGCGTACCTTTCGCACTATTTCCTCAGTGTTGAGGTTGTTGAACTGATCGAATTGCTGTTGCGTAATGGGCGGTAAAACAGCCTTGAGCGGTCGAGGACTTTGGCCCACGTGAGAAGGTGCTGACGCCTGCTGGCTTATCAGCGAATTGGTGATAGACGCCATCCGCTGCAGCGGACTGACGGCAGCCGACGACGGGAAGTCCGCGCCGCCTTCACCGGGAGGCAGGATGGCGTTCCCGACGGCGCCCAGGGGCGAAGCCGCTGCTGAGGCCGTCGCTGCTAGAACAACGAAAGGAACTTTCATTAGCGACCGCCTTCCACAGGGGTACAAATAAAACAGCATGGAGGCAAATGGATTAGAGCTACAGAGGGACCCGCGCTGCAATCGTGAATTTTACAGCTGTGATCCACACGAGCGCGTACCCGGCTCAGTCTTGGGTCGGACCAGGCAGAAAGCGCTGGATCCATGCCGTAGGGCATCCGCCTCCGACATGTCTTTCTTGGAATCAGCGGTAGACGCAGCAGAGGGCCCCGTCGAGTCACTGTTGCTGCTCAGGTCCCTCGGGAGCGAGCCATCCGATTTGCGCTCTTTAGGAAGCGACAGATCCTGAGCCTCACCGTTTAAGAGACCATGCTGCTGTTGCGATGACTGCTGCGAAGACTGCGACTGAGACTGCTGCGACTGCTCCTGCTGCTGTTGCTGCTGAAAACAAAGATGAGACATTATTAAAGGCGCGCTTCAAAGACAGCTACGACCGCATTTACAAGGTTTCGCGCAGTCAGAGCATTAGTAAAATGCATAAAACGCGTGCCAGAGTACCCCACGTTTTTGGACCTATTTTAACTACTCGCTCACCAGCACAAAACTGACAAGGGAAGAACCTTAACTTGCCGCCTCCGATTTTCTTGAAACTTTCAGAAAGTTAAGATAGTTGGATGAAAAGATATCCAAGCCCAAAACTTGCTGCCAGAATGCATTTTTATATGTTAAAAACAGCGTTAAAAATTCGACAAAAAATGTAAAAACACGAAAAATTGCCAATATTTTGGAAACGGCTGGAAATATCGCAAAATCCTCCAAATTTCAGCCGTAGACCTTTATGTGTTCTACAAGGAATGATTTTTGGTTTTAAATTATATCGATAAAAATATTTTTTGTTCAAAATTTGACGCTATTTTTAAGACAGTAAAAATGAATTTCGGGGGTAAGTTTGGGGCTTGAGTATCTTTCCATACCTCTATCTTGCAGTCCTGAAAATTTGAAGAAAATCTAAGGCGGACACTTGATAGTACTCCCCTGGTAAGTCTGACGGGTGGCTAAGCTGAAATTAACCTTAGCAAAAACCTTCAACACGTACCATAGCGTGAGCTTGCTGACACAGAGCTTGCTGCTGCAAGGCAAGAAGTCCGGGCAGTCCGACAGACTGCGTAAGTCCCTCCATTGGAGTCATATTGAGCTTGGTGAGCTCACGATGGTACGTATCTAAGGCGAGACGAATGTCGTCTGGAGACCTTCCTAAGGGCAGACCCGCAGCTGCGGCGGCAGCGGCAGTGGCTGCAGCCGCGGCGGCTGCCCCGCCTTGGCCACCCGCGCCCGCGACGCCGGGACCCTCTGGGGCGCCGGCACCGAAGAAATGCGGGAAGAGGATGCCGGGGAACGGATGAGGCTCCCCGGCGCTACCAGGCCGACGCATACTCTCCTCGAGCCGCCGGCTCATCAACTTTGTCAGCTCCTCTTGGTAGATCCGGACTACCTTCTCCTGGGGAATGTCGTCGTTTTCGTATTTCCTCAGCTTCGCTCTCGAACTGTCACCGTCCTTCACCATGGACACGGGCGAAGTGCACTGTGCCGAAATCGGAAGCGATATTAACACATAAACGAGGTGCAATATTATTTTTGTGCTCTCCCAAACTGCTTTCCTTGATTAAGTTCACTTTTTTATGCATGAAAGTGCAAACTTTGAACATTGTGCGTTCCTATTTTTAACGATAAGCTCAAGACAACTACCCTGCTGAAACAGGTATTGTCAATGTGAATAAAGCCTATTAAAAAAAATATGAGTCATTCATATATGCAACATATAATATCCATATAACGAGCGAGTTACGAGCCCCCGAGGATACCCGGAAATGACCATGCTGGCCGCTCGACACGAGTGTCATGCGTGTTGCCTACTGCGGCCTGAAACTTTTGCTTTTCAGCCTGTATTAGGCAAAACGCTTGGTACTAGTGTCGAGCCGGTTGTATCGTCATTTCACAAAATCCTCAGGGGCTCGTAACTGTATGTATCATATATGTTCCACATATGAATGCACCCTTAATTCATTAAATATACTTGGTTAGCAAGCAACCTAAACCTGTCTCAGCAGCGCAATCGTCAAGATGATACCTCTTTCTAAATTTTTAAGGTTGCATTTTCAACCTTTTGGTTCAACCCCTACGACGTTAAACCGAGCGGAGCAAGGCACCAGCCACGTAACCTAACCTAAATTAACCTAGGGTTACCTAATTAAACGGTCACCAAGCCTGATGCCGCTTCCTTCTTGTTGGTCTTAAATCGGCCGCCAAGAAGTAAGCGGCATCAGGCTTGGCGATAGCGAGCGGAGCGATAGCGAAGCGAGGCACAAGTGACTTTAACTCATTTTGGTAAACGGCAAGGGGCTTGTTTATGACAGGTTAAGTTAGTTTAGATACCTCTTGCCTCGCTCCGCTCGATTTGACAACGGAAGGTTGAACCAAAAGATTAAAATTGCTACCTTAAAATATTAGAGTGCTTGATAAGCTATGGTACCGTGGCTCAAATCTCGGTAAGTACAACGGTTCATCCCTGAGTGTGAATAATGTAACGTGCTTGTAGAGTAACATCCTTTATAAGGCTGCACACAATACAAATCCGGGGGTAAAAGATATTTTTTTTCCATGAAAAATGAATCATACAGTGTTTTACCTCAGTACTGTTCATATATGTTTCAAATACGAACCCATATATAAAACATTGTCAGCTTCTTGTACGAATTCATATATGATACTTAGTACGTCCCAAATACAAGTATGTATACATCTACGAAATTCATACGATATGCTCATGTATGGCTCACACACGTTTTTAGTAATTTCTCTCCGAAAAATAATAGAAGACATAAGAGGTTCATAAAGTGAGTAACAAGCCAATTTTCAAAAATATTACGCTAATAATACGTACTTCTACTCTATTTTCCGCCGGTGACCGACTATCTTCATTAGATCTGGTGTCGTCGGCAGGATTCTGAGCCCTCAATAACTGACTTGCTTCGCTTAAAATGTGAGCTATTCGGTCATCAGTTATATCTGGGTTGTCACCATGGACGAACGGGGGCAGACTGGTGTCTTTACCTAAACATAAGAGAGGCAATATTGTCAACACACATGACCAGAAAAGTACGAGGACAGAACCTTAATTGGTAATGGCCGAAATTATTGCGAGTGAAGACAAGGGCGCGTTGTGGAAATTTTAAATCTTGACAGAAAACCCTTTTAGGACCTTTTCGCTCGGTGAAAGAGGCCCCGACCCAAACCCCTTGCTGTTCGGTCGCCTTCAAATCCTACGGGAGTCATCTAGAGTTTCGCCGCTTCGTAATTTAGAGAGCTACTAAGGCAGCTTTGCATTTGGTGCATCGCGTCGCGAGCTCCGCGTTTAAGTTTGTTCCGCACTCCACACCATACGCTTAGGCGCGACGGGCGCTAGCTTTCCTCTGCTCTAGGTGCTCTCTTTCGAACTCCGAATAGTATGGTCTCTTCTCTTCTGTTTGGTATGCTCTTCCGAACACGCCTCCGTAACAGAAACCACTTCTAGAGTAACGCGTCAGCTTAGAGTAGGGGAGGGCGGGCCACCATAAGATGCTTCTGTTATAAGCTCTGCGGAGTTTTTCTACTGTAACTAGTAGACTGGCATCTTACCTACAACAGCCATCTGGCTATAATGCATACCGGATTAAAAAGTACAAGTTTTCGGAACTCTTGCAGTTGCCTCAAGGTTGCCCACCAGCAGGCACAAGGTGACAGGGGTATGGCAAGTAATGAGTCATGTTTGTGGGAATCGAAATAAAAGCGCGATTTAAGAAGTTAAATTGCTTCGTCGCTTTAGAACGGCACTTAAAAAGTACAAATATTGCGTTCATTTTAGAATTGCATCACTTTAAGACAAAAGTAGGCATTTCGAAAGATCAAATGATCTCGTGAAATAGAGGATATTTAAAACTTTTGCAGACTCCTCTAATTTACATTTCAGAACACCAATAACCTAGAGTCTTAGTTTGTCGACGCAATAAGGCAAACAAATCATTAAGGTCAACTTAGGCCTACTTTAAAAATGCTATTTAATCACAGACACAAATAAAATTTAACTAAAAGAGTTTTGTAACTTTTAAAACAACTAGAAATTTAATATACTTTTAAATAGGTCGTAGAGAAGAACACTTTTGTGGGAACACATTTGTGTTACGAAGCATAGTTGACAGCTTAAGGTTATCCGAGAATGTTGTATTTTTACCATTGGTCCGTATTTAAAAAGTCACAAATATTGAAAAAATAATCGTATTTTTTTTTCTCTCGCAAAAACCACATAAACCAAAAATAAAGCAAATATATTCGTATTTTCCTCAGTTTTAGACTTAGGATCAGCGTCTTGACATCAAATAATACAACTACAAACACAGTGTAAGTGTGATTGAGCGAAAACGAATCTCTCATTCCCGTCTCCCTGTGCCCCACCAAGCCTCTACTCATTCTGCCCCACTAAGTATGGTCGCAACTTTAGGCCTTGCTGCAATAAATCTTTGGGGTTCCGACTAAAACTTGATCGCACTAATGAACTATAGGCCCTGAGTAGTACATGAGTAAAAAAAAATTTTCCTTTTGAAACCAACACAAACCATAGCAAAAAATAAAAAAAAGTTTGACATCAAGTCTAAGCTTCTTTAGATTTAGAAAGTTTAGCTACAAAAGAAACAAAAAGTTTTACAAGGAAAATCAGTGAAACATAAGTATATTTTTATAGGTTTCATACGGAAGATATGAGGCGGAAAAAATGAAAAGGACGCTGGTGGAGGTCTAGAGAAAAAGGTTCGAGGGTAGATTATTTATCCCCGAAGTAGTTGAATAAGCACGATTGAAAGTCGAATTTGCTTTGTAGTGGTATGTTCGTGATTTGAGATAAGGCCTCTTAATCAATGCATTTGCACCCGAAGCGTGAGTCAAGTTTGTTGGGCTGAGTTTTGGTTGTGAGGATGCGCCTTGCGCAAGATCTTTCGCAACACCGATTTGGAGATTTGGGAGGACTCCAGAACAAATCGTCCGGTGTGATAAGAGGGTGTTTGGTGATACGCCTCCCGATCACTGATCGCTCGCTCTTATCCCTCGAGTAGGCCGATGGTCCCCATTCTCCCTTACCGAACCGTTCGTCTCTTGCTAAACAGAATTGGAACAATTCCTCCGAAAGAAATAACACTTAGTGTATTTCAATAATGTCGGATTCCTTAAGCGAGAAATAACTATTTATCGTACGCGATCAAAATGTCTTGGCATAAAAATCTATCACGCTAACATTTTTAAGCTAAGCAACTTGAACAATCTTGTCGAAAGAAGATTAGGGCAAGAGACAAACTATTGCGGTAATTGGTATGGCCGGAAAGCTGCACCGAAGTAAGATGCATTTTTGCATTTTTGTTCGGATTATAGCGGCAATAATTTACGATCAACACGAGCAGATATCTATAAAATGTGTTTCCACAGCAGTGTCTTTCCTTTTGCTTTGCTCGTACATCTCTGGCTTCCCGTTCTTCCTTCTAGGCCAAAACCTCCCGGAAGATTATTTATTCATCTTTGAATTAACTCTCACCTTCTTCCTCTCCCCCCTTTCTCCCATGGCTTTGTCGCCATCAAGATTGTCTCGTCTTCGAGGCAAGCTTTTCGTATCGGGATCTTTTAATAGAATGCTGCTGGCTGTTTTGCTAATGAAAACTCCAGCTAACGGCTCAAATATTTTACCTTTGTACTTTCAAAACAGATATAGTATCTTTTCTAGAAAATCTTTGCTCAGTTTCTTATATGAATAATTATTCGTTGTACTGACGTTAAATACGTGAAAATAGACGAAAGACATATGATCAATTAAGCTCGGTACTATTGTTCCTTAACTTAATCGCAAATGCCAAATTCCGCTTTCGTGGTGGCTAATATTTCTGTTATGAAAAAAAAAAGTGACTCAACTTGAATGAAGTAAACCATCCTAATAATGCCGAATAAACAA